>JAABUQ010000129.1_pt1 | contig 154937 bp, 150 predicted proteins | sample 5560001 | NCBI WGS metagenome assembly JAABUQ01 (sample SAMN10711888, study PRJNA513371) | rock metagenome | isolation source: Antarctica rocks | place: Antarctica: Victoria Land, Finger Mt nord | collected 2015-12-18
GGTGGCCAAGCTGGGGGTGGAGGAGGGGTGGTGGGTCTTGGAGTCGTGGTTGGCCATTTGGAGTAGGGTTGGTGGGTTGGGAAGGCAGGGGGGAGATTGTGGGCGCTGTAGGGTGGTGGGGGAGGTCCGTGGGGAGATGGGGCAGGGGAAGGAGACATGGCGCGAAGAGAAGGGGGGGTGGTGCTGATGACATAGTAGACGACGTTGTTGAACAAGAGGCCAAGTATCCTTCTTTAGCTATAGGAAAGTCGAAGGCCTTTATCTGTATAGGTAGCTGACGACGAGAGGATTAGGGCTGCGTGCGAAGTGGCGTGTGACGTGTAGCTGAGGCGTGGAAGCTGCCTTGGGGGATTTGAAACTCGACATGGCCGCGTGGCTCGAAGGAGCCGGGCCACCGAGGACGGGTGAATGCTTTCCCTGATGCTGACAACGTTATTCGAGAATATGATGATGGAAATCAAAAGTGGGGATCGTGGACACGTAGGCCCGTACGAAGCGATGATGAGACTACCTACCGTTTTCTGGATGTTAATGGGATGAAGATACCAAGGAGAGAAGCAGCATGGAATTTACTCGAACTTGAGAGGATCAAGGTTGCTGTAAGGCTGAAGCAATGTGACCATATCAGCCACTATGTCGAATGTAGCGGATTGAGAATTTTTGGCCGGAAAAGATTCTCTAGTTGATGGTAAGGAAAAGCCGATGCATTGGGGTGTAGTAAGGTAAAGTAGAAGGAGTCAACAACGAGCGGATTGACGAAAACTGTGATGGTGTTACAATAAGCTTGATGGACCGAACTATGTACAAGAAGCAACTCTGCTGTTTGCTGATTAATCGAAACGCCATGCTATGCTTTTTGTTGCTGCCCAGGGGTATTGCGGCTCAGTGAAACTCCGTGACGGTACTCACCGGGAACCAGCCCGAAGGAAGATGTGAGGGAAGGGTGGTCGAATGCAGCGCGCGCCAGGGACATGCACGAAAGACTTTTTACCACCCAAGTAGCCGTAAACCCGATGCATAGAGGGAAACTCGTGAGAACATGAAGACCTGTGAAGTGATGGTCGGTGGGTAGGGCTTCCGAGTCGGTTGCCGTAGGATTGAATAGCCTCCCCGCCTAAACCCGCTTCACCACCCCCCTCATCCAGTCCAAGCTTCCCCTCTTGCTCCCCGTTCTTCCGCTATCTTCACTCCCGGAACTGCCCCTCCGCTCGTTGACGGCATTTCCGCTCCCCCCTCGTCCAACGTGGTATACCGGCGCCGCCTCGCCCTTGAGTCTCTCACGCTCTAACTCCTCGTCGAAGCGGAACATGGGTCTTTCATCGGTGCTAAGGTGGAGGTTGCCGGCGCCGCCGCGGCCGGTGGTGTATTTGGAGTGCGATGATTTGGATGAGTAGGAAGGGGAGGTGAGGTGCGAGGTGGTGCTGTGGAGGGACGTGGGTGGTGGGAGGCGGGTGGAATTGCCGGCACCGCCGCGGCCAAAGGTCATCTTGGGGGAGGCGGTGGGGTGGGGCTCGGTGAGGCGGAGGGGCATATTAGGTGTATTGGTGGTGGTGGAGATGGTTGTGTTGGTCGGTGGATGTGGTGGTGACTGGGGCGAGGTGGTTGATGAGAGACAAGTAGTGGCGATATGAATATATGTGGTGGTGTCAAGAGGATGTGTCTCTTGAGCTGCGCAGGAAGAGGAGTTTTCCGGAGGCTTTTGATTGTTTGTAAATAGAAGGCAGTTGACAACTTGGAGAATTGTGTATAGACTGGAAGAAATGTGAAAATGACAGTCAGAGGAGATTATATAGCAAACCTTGGGAATACGATGCCTGGGAAATGCAGCTGACATGAATTGCAAGCCCAAGCTGACTCGAAGGCGAATCTAAGCATCATGTTCCGTCGTTCGAAAGGCGAGATGGTTTACTATGCCGTTAACTGCAATCACTATGCCGTTAACTGAAGCATTGCGATTTTTTCACAGTCACGCAGATGCTTGGTGAAGCGACGCGCCTTGCAGTTAACGGCAACCGCAAGCCACGAGGGAGCGGAAGGAGTAAAGCGGCAGGCAGTCCGGCCTTGAGTCCGCTCCGTCATTAAGGGGGAATCGGTGGGAAGGGTGGAGAAGGTGCCAAAGCTGGTTGGACAATGAGAGCGGAGTGGGCGGACGAATCACCGGGAACCATTGACGCCGCTTTACAATTTAGACGCCTTTGGGAACGTCCGGTCGAAACGTAACGAAAATCGTGCAATATCCAGTCACAGCTCAGGCACCGGGGCGTGTTGTGGCTGGACTCTTCTTCGCTCTGACGCTTGGAGTCGGCCTCGGTATCCTTGGCAGCACTAGAGGGTTTTCTGGGGGTAATAGGAATACTATGCGAGAAAGTAAGGGGCTCGGTGTAATGTGATGCTTGTGCGTTAATGGCGTTTGCTGCAACCAACTTTTCATTGGTGACGCGATACTTCTACTGTCGTGCGTGATCAGGTCATGCATTTCAGAGTTCTTATCCCTAATCTGTAGAAGGGATCCTTCCCTCCTTTGAAAGGCGTCAACGGATGAAGCCGCTGTCATCTTTGTTCACTCTCAGCCTGTTCCTGTAGACCTTGCAAAACCGAAGACCGTGGCTCTGCACTAACTGTATACCACTTTCTTAGTAGAAGCACTTCCCCGCCTTCTACTTGTTAATACCGATGGTACCTAAGCGCTGGTGAAATCCGGGGTCGATCATCTGTCAATGAGCGGTCTGCATGAGCATGGCCGTCACGTTCCTCCTACCGAGAGGCTGTCCTCTGCGCGTGCTTGTAGAACCCGTTATAGAAGCACTCATGGTAGCGCTACTACGGTCTATGCCTGTACCACATTTCGATTCTCCTTGTCTTGCTGTCAATGCTCGGTGGTAATGTGGCTTCGGTCGTCCCGGCCAGCGTGTTGAATGCTAGGCAGGGACGAACACGATGGTCGGTCCTCGCAAGCCTTCAATTGAATTTGGTATGGATGATATCAGGATTCTCGTGCCAATCATCGATCCCCACCCACATCTAGAGGCTCTGGTCAAAATTATACTCCAGCAATACATTAGTGTGTCGAGACCTACTTTTCGGAAAGTACTCAATCCGGCCAGAATGCTCCCTCCAATCCATGTGCTGTACTTTCTCTCCGGGGGTGCAAAGATCTTGATCCTCATATCTTTGATCGCCAGTCTTTGTACCTCATGCAGCAACCGATCCCCGAAGCCTTTGGTGAGCGTTGAACCTCCCGAAAGTACAATGTTGCCGAACAAGGATTTCCGAAGGTCCATATCCGTCCGATTGATTGCGTCGACCACAATCTGATGAATGCCTGGATATTCAAGGCCAATGATCTCAGGGTCGAACAGTATCTCGGGAGCTCGATAACGTTCCGACCCCACCTAGATTAGGATGAGTATGGACGCTCTACAACTCATTGGCCAATGCTGCTAACCTTGATCTTCTGCCCATCCGGCAGTGCATATTCGACTACCTTACTTTCAAACTTGCCGTGGTAGGACTGCCATTCCTTTTCTTCCTTCTTCGGATCGAGCGCCACATAGCTAGTCTTCTCTTTGATCGTTCTGACGACCTCCTTCTCCGCACTTGTTTGGAAGACATAGCCACTCTTCCGGAACAGCAGTTGCATGTACTCCGTCACGTCTCTCCCAGCAACGTCTATTCTGCGGATGCTGCTTGGCATAGCGAAACCCTCGTATACTGGGACAGCATGTGAAACTCCATCACCAGCGTCCAGGACAATGCCAGTTGTACGACCTGAAGCGTATAACGATAAGACAGCCTGTATCGACGTGTGGAGAGCAGGGACATTGAACGTTTCAAAAAGGATCTGAGCAGCAGTCTCTCGGTTGGAGCGTGGGTTTAGCGGAGGTTCTGTAAGCAAGACTGGATGCTGTTAGACCCATTGCCAAAGGTTAGTCAAAGCACATGAGGTAGGAATACTAGGATTTATGACTGTTTGTGGAGCATACCTCTTCACTCATGGTCTTGAGCTCTTCTGAATAGACATACTGCCATATCTTCTCCATGTCATCCCAATCCGTGACAATGCCATGTTCCAGAGGGTATCGAATCTTCAATAAGCCTCTAAGCTCTTCGGCCCTTCGACCGATGAAGATGTCCCCTTCGAGAGCTCCAGCAAGAACCCTCGTATGCTTCGGTCGACCTACGAACGAGGGGAAATAGCATTTGGGCAGATCGTCACCTGCAAAGCCGGCTCTGATGGTCCCACTGCCATTGTCGAGAACGATGGGCGCGTTGTGGAGGGTTTCCGTCATTGTGAGACTGACTGCTCAAGTCTGGGTTTGCACGTGCTAGCTTGCGTCGCAGTGATCCAGGAGTCTCAGGAATCCGACAGCCATAGAGCCGACCTCTGATAGCGCGGGTAAGCGATGTACATCCTTGGTTCAAGCTGTACGGAGGTAATGTCGAGTAGGCGAGACTTGGGAGCGTGTTCTGCCAAGATTTCGAGCTTAGTAATCAGCCCATTGTCGCGAACCCCCTTTCTGCGAGATCCAATATCATTTGGAAACGTCAAGCTTCAGAATCTCGTTACAGATTCTCCCATCAATGATCAAACGAGTCTTCCATTGCATAATTAAATGACTCTGTTATCTACTTGGTCTCACAGCGGCGTTCGCAACGAGCCTCAGATTTTCTCGCTTTCTCGCTTCTTTTCTCTACCCAGGCAGTGCAGCGCCATCGCCCCTTGGGTCACTTCCTGCACTATAAACATGTTGTCCGTCCTCGACATGACACCTGATAATCTGCCCTCGCCCGAACAAACCCCGGTTGTGTCCCTTCACTACCTCGACTTCGTGTCCTTTCGACCTTAGCTCTTTGACGACCGCTTCCGCTATGCCTTCTTCGAGATACACAGTCTTATCCATAACCTTCCCCTGATCTGGCATTCCGGCACCAATACATATCCTTGGTGCATCCAGAGCGGCTTGAGGGTTGTATTTGAAAGTCAACATATTTAGCAAAACTTGGACGTGTCCTTGAGGCTGCATGAATCCGCCCATGACTCCATATACAGAATGCAGGCTTTGATCGCTCGGATTCGTGATCATTGCAGGGATGATCGTGTGGTACGGTCTTTTGCTTGGTGCGAAGACATTGGGGTGACCTTCCTTCAGCACAAAGTTCGCGCCGCGATTTTGTAATGTGAAACCACAGCCTTTCGGAATTATGCAGGTACCGAAACCGCCATAGTTGCTGTTGATGAAGGATATACCGTTGCCGAAGCTGTCAGTCACGGCGAAATAGACCGTATCACTGTGGTTGTGGGCTGGCGAACCATGATGAACGACGTCTGATGCTTTGTCTGGATCGAAGATTTTTGCACGCTCAGCGAGGTACGGCCGGGAGATCAGGTCCTGGGTTGGGACTTTCTCGACGTTTGGGTCAGTGACCCACCAACTTGCATCGGCAAAGGCGATGCGTAGCGATTCAATAACAGCATGGAGATAGTCGGCACAGTTGTGCTCCTTTTGGGAGAAAGTGCGGATTCTTTTCGTGCGCTCTAGTTCTTCTAGTATTCCAAGAGTCATGAGCGCGACGATGCCCTGACCGTTAGGTGGATGCTCCCACACTTCGACTCCATGATGATCGGTGCTTTCACTGTTTTCACCATGAAGATTTTCGCGCTGAGCGTTGGCTGCATTTTGACCCCTGAATGTCAACGAAATGGGTGGAACCTCTTCGCTGCCCATATCCATGTGGCTCTGGAGATCCTTCTCTCCTAGATGACCACCGAGATCTTGCACTACCTTGACCAATGCTTCTGCTACCTCACCTTGATAGAAACCTTTCTTACCGTGTTTTGCTAACAGGCGGAACGTATTCGCTAATGTTGGATTCTTGAAGAGCTCTCCTGGCTCTGGCGCCCTCTTGCCATCTCTGGCTTTTGGGTCAGTCTTCAGCATCTCTCCGAAATTAGGAGACGCATCTCGGATGAGTTGCTCGCTGGTTCGCCACTTCACCTTGTCAAAAGCACTCTTAGGTAGATATTACATCAAAACTTACGAAAGTTGAAGAAAGCTCCGATACTGGAAATCCCTCTTCTCCAAGCTCGATCGCTGGCTTTAAAATCTCTTCCATTGAAAGCTTTCCACTACCAAATTTCTCGACTGTGTCTACCCAGCCTGCTGCAGCACCCGGCGTGGTCACCGCGTGGACGCTCGTCATGGGGATAGATCCGACCTCTCCAGGCTTCATGCCCAGGTCGCGCCTCAGCTGCTCCAAGTTTGAATTTGCAGACGATCGCCCAGACCCATTGAGCGCGTGGACCTTCTTAGTTTTGATGTAATAGAACAGGCAAAACATGTCGCCGCCGATGCCAGTTGAAGAAGGCTCTGTCATATTAAGTGCTGCAGCGACCGCAACCGCTGCATCTGCTGCGTTACCGCCATTCTTTAGGATCCTTTGCCCTGCCTCCGCAGCTAATGGTTGTGTGCATGCTACTATGCCTTTAGTACTGTGAACGACACTTCGGCGACTGGGGAAGGAGATGAACTCGGGGTCGGAAGATGGGTATATGGCGGCAGCGTTCAGTGGCATGGTGGGCTGTGGCTACCTGTGCTTCTGAGTATTCCTGTTTCAGCGAGAAGAAAAGAATACTTGAAACAGAATTAAAGCTAGCTGATAGCTGTGAATGACTTGTAAGGTCCGTGGTAGCGATGAGATCTGGAGCGTTCGGAGTAGAAGTCAAGCTGCTCAACGCTGATGGAAAAAGTTTCACTTCTGTTGAATTACTTGTGTAGTGAATCCATTATCTACACCGGCTCCTCCATCTCTCCGGTAAATGTTCCTGGCATTCACAAGATACTTTAGGTTACTTTACTTACTTACTTTAGTCTGGAGGGGAACGTCATGCTCGTCATGCTTCCCGTCGCAAGTTTAAAAAAGCGCCAAGCCCGATTCGGCAATCCTTCCCCGGCGGTATTCCTTGAAAACAACGTCTTCGACAGACGCTTGATTCCGACCTGGTGGTGGTGGATCGAGGATTAGGGGCGGTGTAGGTAGCATGTTTGTAGCGAGATGCTCATTATCTAAGCATCGTGTCGCCGCATGGCTTCATTGCCCGTCTTATGCTCGGTTCCAAAGCACTGGTAATGTCCCTGCAGTCTCGCAGAGGTCTGTTATTGGCTGACATGTGCTTAGTAGTCACAACGACTCAGAACATCTCCCCTGCCTTACTTGGACGAGCTCGTGCGCTGTTTTCGGAGCATGACGGCCTGTCAAAGCAGCTGTTGAACGCATTCGATGTAAAAACAGCACAGAAGGTCGGAGCGCTTTCGGAGGTCGTCAAGGCATTGAAGGAATGGGATTTAGCGAATAACGTATGTCAAGGCCATTGTTACGACCTACACTAAGTTGACCTCTTTCCAGTCGCTTTCAGAGCTTCGGCAATTGCTCCAAGACCCCACCGCAGATCAAGAGCTACGTTCGCTGGCGGTAGAGGAGATTCAAACTACCAATGAAACCCTTCCAGCGTTGAGCGCTCGCCTACAATCAAGCTTGATACCTGCGCACCCGTTCGCTGAGCTACCGTGTCTCCTCGAGATCAGGCCAGGTGCTGGCGGCTCCGAGGCGGGACTCTTCGCTGGCGAGCTTTTACTCATGTATCAGGCTTATTGCAAGCGGCAAGGTCTTCGTATCGATTTGCTGAAGCTCGAGCGCGAGGCAGTCTCGGCGGGTTCGGGAGGGGGAGCGGAGCGTCAGATCAAGGAAGCAGTCATTGAAGTCGAGAGCCCAGGCGCTTACGACCTGCTGCGGTGCGAAGCAGGTGTTCATCGTGTGCAAAGAGTCCCAGCAACAGAGAGCAAAGGAAGAACCCACACTAGCGCCGTCGCAGTCATTGTCATGCCAAGTTTTCCGAGCGACGGCAACGATGAGCTTGGGCAAGATAACTTCAAGGATCCAACCAGCGACTACTATATCGACCCGAGCGAGGTCAGAACTGACATTATGCGTGCAAGCGGTGCAGGGGGACAGCATGTTAATAAGACTGACTCTGCTGTCCGCCTGACTCACATTCCAACAGGAACGGTAGTGGCTATGCAAGACTCCCGATCGCAGCATCAAAACCGGGAAAAGGCCTGGCAAATCCTAAGGGCTAGATTGGCGCAAGCACGACGGGAGGCAAGAGAAGAAGAATTAGCACAGCTCAGGTTGAGCGTCGTTGGTGTGGCGAAGATGGGTCGCGGCGACAAAGTACGAACGTATAACTGGAGTCAGCAGAGGGTCACTGATCACCGCAGCGGCATCACTTTGTACCATCTTGACGACATTCTTCAAGGTGGAGACAGCCTTGATAAAGTAATGCACTCTGTCAAAGCTTGGCTAAGAGAACGAGAGCTCGGGTCCTTGATCGCCGACGAAGAGGTCTCGCTCGCAATGTCTGGACCTCAGCCGAAGAGCCGGATGTCCGCCTCAGCAGGGTAGCATGGCCATCCCCCAGGTTCAAGCCGAAGCATAAGCATGTAAACATCAATTTCAAACTCCAAACACATGCAAAGTCATCAGAACACTACCTACCGTAGCCCGCACTTGTTGGAGAAGCTCGTTGGGGTGCTCTCTGGAACCGACAATTCAGGTTCGCCCCCATTATTGCCAGGATGACCGTATCACTGGTATAGTCCGTTGGATCCACGTCCATGTGCATCATCTTCTCATGGACGTGCAAGAACTACGCCTAGTCGAAATGCCCTTAACTCGAGCAGGCCGGAGTGTAGTACGGAGGCTTAAGGCAAGCCGGCAAGGAATTCAAGGTCTTTCAAGCACATCCCCGGACAGTTCGACAAGACTAAATGCACACCTTTCATTAAGCAACAACTTCGCTCACAGTGAGAGCGTGTACGTCCTCACCCTTTTGGGCATCGACGACTATCGCAAGTTCATCAACCCCTGTAAATACCGCCACAAGTCCACCTCTGCCGCCTGCCCATCCCTCCACCCATCAGGAAACATACAGCTACAGCGAAAATCTTGGCGCTGCAGCATGAAGAGCACAGGCCATGCTATCTCGCCGCTCGCCAGCTCATGCATTCCTTGAAGCCAGTCTGGGCGGGTCATCTGGGTGTACTCCCAAAGCCACCACATATATTCTTTGACAGCGTCGCGATCAAATGGACCCAGCATGTCTGGGAAGTTTAGCTGGAGGATCAGGCCGATTTCATGGAAGCTCCAGGTGGTGTAGAGGCGGACGAAGCATAGGCAGGCGAGGAGCAGGGTTGCTCGGTTGATGGGAAGCAGTTGGCGGCCGTTTTCGATGGTGGCTGTCCAGGAGACATTGTTGATGAGAGGCATCGTCGATGGTAAGGTATTCTCCTTAGTTGTTGGTTCCTTCAATGCGACTATCGAAAATGTCAACTCGAAGCTACTTTGATCATGAGAACTGCTTTACCAGATTCGAGATCAATATTGTTGACTCTCTTTACAACCTAAGATCGATCATGGAACGAGATTTAACAGCAACTACTTTGCTTTGGGGCCTTATATTGCAGGATGCTTGCTGGAAAGCCTCGAATCATGACTGTGCCTCTGGTTGTTGTTGCGTTGCTAGGGGTGACTCTCCGGTATCTCACATCGTCAGATATTGCTATGACTCGAAGTAAGCTTCCAATACCGCAGTCTAATTCCCTTAGCCGCGACTACAGCGCTTGAGCGACGTGGTGCCCATTATAATGAGCCATAGCATCCTATGCGTCAGTAAGAAGTGGTTCACCTCTCCTTGGCACTATCGAAAAAACAACTTGACGGAATGACGATGGACGTATCAGTCAGTGAAGACCTGTAGCTAAAGAGGCAAACCGTCAAAGCCTTGGCCTTATTCACTCAATTGGAACACCTGCGCGAACAGTTGAAGAACGCAGTATTTTTCCTTGAGACATGGTGAAGCCCTGAGAAGTGGACCCTGCCAGCGAATGGGACGAGCAGCTTGCTTGGAGTATTTGATTAAGAGCTCCGTCAATCACTGGTAGGATATTCTATCATGCTGATTAGGTCTCGAAAAGAATGATCCCTGGATGCAGTCATCATTACTGAGGGAGAGTAAACTTGAATATCAACGGCACAAGCCTGCCTTTTCAAAAGCGTTTACATGGACCTTCACTTTATTTCCGAAGCAATTCTAGACTGCTTGATCCATGGCCGAGTGTGCTTTCCCAACGCCCGCCGCCGGGACAGGCTCGCCCTTTGGCTCTTTGCTCTGTCGGACATTGCTCTTCACGTCGTCGCTGCCGGGGTTCGCCTCTGCGTACGCCGCCGCCTTATCCTCCGGTCCTCCCTCGCCCTCAAAATCTCGTGCTTTTGTAGGCCTGCGACCAAGTCAGCATTCGAACTTTAAATAAACCTCGTCCCCAACGTAGCCCTTGGGATGAGATCTGTGAAGGCCAAACATACCGCCCAGTAGCTTTGCTGATATCCCCGCCCTCTTCTAGGGGAATTTCTCGGTTGTCCCCTGCACCGGATGCCGCCGAGCCGACCGTCACTGTGGAACCGGGGAACCTGTTCGTGGCGGCTTCGTTGATGCCTGAGTCTTGGGCTGTGAGATACTTAGTTTTGCTCACGGGTAGGGAGTGTGCAATTTACTGGAGTCGCTAGTCCCTTGCTTCATTGCGTTTGAGTTGAGGTCACGCTCGGCTTGCTGGGCAATGGCTAGGGGGTCTTGGCCCTCATATTCTTTCGACATGATCGCGGTGTGATTGAATGAGGTTAAAATTGTTATTGTGTTTCTTCGTGCAATTAATTCTGTGGTGGTGGCTACACCAAGAGTGTTCTGCAGTCCAATGACGCAGTGATGATCTGACTAGCACACTCAGCCCTACCCTAAGTGTAAAAACACCTTGTTAATTTACGGTATTAGAAAACAGGATCTAAGGTAAGGTAACTTAAGACCTCCTTCTGCATAGATCCACAAGGGATGCTTGTACGCCCTCTTATCGAAATATGCTAATGCAAGGGAAAGATCGCAACCCCCCGGTCGAGATGCATGCGTGTCCCTGGCTCATACTTGAGATCAACCGAGGCAAGCGCAGTTCTCGTCGCTCTGACCGAAAAAGGAAGCTTGATGCAACACAACATGGGGGCCGCACTCTGCACATGCAAGATAGCTCCAGTAACAGCTCCTCAAGCCCTTCCTGGCCCACTTAAGTCTCATGTACGAATACGAGCCGAGCTTGATGGACGGGTCGAACGTTCCCTTGCCTGCAACAATGGTGTGTAAGGAGAGTAGATGTATAAGTAGAAAGCGCGCTGTGGATTTGTGGGCAAGCAGGTTAAGTATACATTTTCGATTTCTCTTCTCGACGCACTAATAAGCCGTCTCCTGCTCTCTAAGCTCTCTTACGTGGAGCTATATCTGTAAGCCCCAATTTTTCCCCAATGCCGATATCCACGGTCATTGTAGAGATGGATGGGCCTGGTCCTTGCAGTGCTAATACCGGCATTCTAGATCGTTCAGTAAATCATGATGAGGTCTTCCGTTACTGTTCGTTCCATTCTCTTGTTGGCTGCGGCCTTCGTTGGAGTGCAAGCTGCTCCAGCAAGGGTTTCGACGTTCGATGAGCTCGCTGTTTTGGAGCATCTATCAAAAGTACCCCATGGCTGGCATCAGGAGCAGGCTCCACCGGCGTCCAAGCGTCTCCGTTTTCGCATTGCATTGAGGCAACAGAACGCGTTTGCATTCGAACAGCATGTGATCGACATTAGTACTCCAGGTCATCGAGAGTACGGACAGCATATGAACCATGCTGAGCTGAAGCGTATGCTCCAGCCCAGCTCCGATGCTTCAGAAGCTATACTCGGCTGGCTTGAAACGCAAGGCGTACATAGCGCCGACATTGAGGACGATGGCGATTGGATCAACTTCTACGTTCCCGCGGTTGAAGCAGAACGGATCCTTGATACCAAATTCTATTATTACTCAAACTCCAAGTCCGAAAAACAGACGATCCGAACGCTTCATTACTCTGTACCAAAGTCACTGCACCGATATATCCACATGATCCAGCCAACGACACGCTTCGGACAGATGAAGGCTGAGCGATCCACAATCTATGAGCATTTCGAGATGGGCCCGCAGCGAGGCCCTGGTGGCTACCACGGAGGTGGGCTAAATGCTACCTTTTGCAACACGACCATCACTCCACAATGCATCAAGGCCCTATATAATTACGACAACTTTCGTGCTAGTGCTCATAACGGCAACAAGATTGGGGTCTGTGGCTACCTTAAGGAGATCGCCAAGTTCAAAGACTTCAACCAATTTGTAGGTACTTTCGGAGTGTTGATACCCCATTCAAGCAATGCTGACTCAGGGATTTACTACAGACCGCCAAATATGCACCCTACGCTGCTCAAGAAAACTTTACCTACGTTTCGATCAATGGCGGTTTGACAACGCAGGATGACACTGTGGATGATGATGTCGAAGCGAATTTGGACGCTCAGTACGCATATCCACTGTCATATCCCACGCCCGGCACGTACTTTAGCACCGGCGGCCTTGGTGAACTCGTACCCGATCTCGATCAGCCAGTGTTAGCCGACGATCAGAATGAGCCGTATCTAGACTTCTTGCATTACATCCTCAAGCTGCCGGACAATGAGCTGCCTCAAACGCTCACTACGTCATATGGTGAAGACGAACAAAGCGTGCCCGAGGCTTGTAAGTAGACCGTGCAAGGACTGTAAGAGGCTGTCTAAATTGTTTTCAGATACCAATCAGACCTGCAGCCTCTTCGCCCAGCTGGGAGCGCGCGGAGTCTCGGTCATTGTCTCCAGTGGCGACACGGGAGTCGGTAGCGCTTGTCAGACGAACGACGGCAAGAACACCACCCGCTTCTTGCCCATCTTCCCAGCCGCATGTCCATTCGTGACATCCGTGGGTGGCACTCACCATGTGGAGCCCGAGGTAGCCACCTATTTCTCTTCTGGCGGGTTCTCCGACCGATTCCCTCGGCCAGCGTACCAGGACGCTGCCGTGACGAGATACCTTGGGATACTTGGCAACAAGTGGGAGGGTCTATATAACCCGGAAGGCCGTGGCTTTCCCGATGTTGCTGCACAATCTCAGAACTTCACTGTTGTCGATCGGGGCTTAGAAATCCGGGTCGGCGGTACAAGGTGAACTCATGCAGCAATTATCTGCATTGACTATTGACTAATCCGTTTGTTAGTGCTGCTGCACCCACATTTGCATCCGTCATTGCGAATCTCAACAGCGCTCGTTTGTCGCGCCACCAGCCACCGTTTGGCTTTTTAAATCCATTTATCTACAGCGTAGGCTACAAAGGTCTCACAGATATTGTTAATGGCGGCTCGAACGGCTGCACGGGAACTGATATCTATTCTCGATTGCCAACACCCTTCGTGCCTTACGCAAGCTGGAACGCGACTCCGGGATGGGATCCAGTCACCGGGTACGGCACACCCAATTTGCAGAAGCTACTATTTTTATCAGCCTTTTACGGCGATGGTGACTATTCGACAAGAAACGTAGCAGAGTAGTGGCCCAATATGAGAGCCTATTGCTGCGCGGAACATTAATTCGTATTGCTTATGCATTTACCAAGTAAACAAGTTGTTGGCCCTAACAAAGCTCGGTGTTACGGACAGAGTCACAGCAAGATCTAGCACGCTTAATGAAAGCGATTGCTTGTGTCTGTGAGCCCAAGCGCCAAAAACATTCTAGTGCGGGTAGTGACGTCATCGTCATCAAGGTTAAGGTATACATGACAGAAGGTTTCTTACATTACGAAACAAGCATGTTCATTCACGGGCCGCGGCTCAGATATCTAAATCTCGACTGACATATCACCTTCTAGATCTGGCTTGGAGAGACATGCCGATGTCAACTTGGGAAGGTCCTTTGAGCATTTATGCGGGTCACACATCTTGTTTCTTGACGGAACCGTCATCGATACCAATCAATGTATCTTATCTGGGCAATCGAAGACTATGCAGCCCCGGGTCGGTGGAGTCACTGAATCGCGCAGGCAGAGCTCCGTTAGCAGTGAACATGCCTGGACCAGCCATGCATTCCGTGAACAGGGGCAGCTCGTACCTTGCTGCTCACTCGGACCTTCCCTGCCACCTGGTTGAGAGAGCTCGGTAGACCTTGAAGGTAGCACGTCCGTGTCTCTTCCTACTATAAGTCTCTTCGTCGCTCTCATGTGTAGATCTTTTGTTCGGTCTTTATTGTTGTAGCTGCACGATGCGCTTCTTTGCTTTTCTCAGCCTGCTGGCGACAGCTTCTTTCGTTTGTGCTAGAAGCCCCGCACATGTCGGAAAGAGCTTGCCAAAGCCGCCGCAGTTAACGTCCAGAGAGAGGAGGGACTTTACCCCATATACTCATCATGAAAAGCGCCAGAGCAATAGCTCTTACCTCACGCCGAAAACAGCCAGTAAGAGCTATCACTTGTTCTGATGTGAGGAATACCTTCTGATCATGCGCAGTGTATTCCGTGAACGGCTCTGCTATTCCCGATGTCGATTTTGATGTTGGTGAATCCTATGCCGGACTTCTTCCTATCTCATCAGCAGCAAATGAGACTCGAGAACTTTACTTCTGGTTCTTTCCTTCGACAAACCCCGCCGCAAGCGACGAGATCACCATTTGGCTGAACGGTGGCCCTGGCTGCAGTTCACTTGAGGGTTTACTCCAAGAGAATGGACCTTTCTTGTGGCAGTATGGCACCTTCAAGCCGTTCAGAAACGAATGGACTTGGGTCAACCTCACCAACATGGTGTGGGTTGAGCAGCCCGTAGGCACTGGTTTCTCACAGGGGACACCAGATGCTACCAGCGAGGCGGATGTCGCTAGGGAGTTTCTTGGCTTCTTCAAAAACTTCGTAGATCTCTTTGCTTTGCAAGGTCGCAAGATCTTCATTGCGGGCGAGAGCTATGCTGGATACTATGTGCCTTATATTGCAGATGCGATGTTGAACACCAACGACACGACTTACTACAATGTTGACTCCATCTTGATTTACGACCCGAGCACAAGCACCGATACTGTTCAGGAACAGAGTCAGTCTTGAGGTCTTTGATATAATTCTGCCACCAAATTACTGATTCATGACAGTTCCCACTGTAGCATTCGTCGACTACTGGTCTGGCCTCTTCGCCCTCAATGCCTCCTTCACAGCCGACATCCACCGCCGCGCTGACTCCTGCGGCTACACCGACTTCCTCAACAAATATCTCGTCTTCCCACCCACCGGCCCCCTCCCCACTCCTCCTAACTCCTCCGCCCCCGGCTGCGACCTCTGGACCGACATCTACTACGCCGCCTCGCGCATCAACCCCTGCTTCGACATTTATGTAAGTCATCTCTTCCAAGCACCTGACAGCCCCTTCGAGCTATGAGTCTTGTCTTTCGAGCATCCACTTCTTGACTCCCACCCTGGCTCAGACCCTCAAACCCCACAGAAACACTGACTCCCCCCACAGCAAGTCGCCACCACCTGCCCCCTCCTCTGGGACGTCCTCGGCTTCCCCGGCTCCTTCGACTACCTCCCCTCAGGCGCAACCGTCTACTTCAACCGCAGCGACGTCCAATCCACCATCCACGCCCCAGCCCTCACAAACTGGCAAGAATGCACCTCCACACCCGTCTTCGTCAACGGCACAGACACCTCCCCCCCGAGCGGCCTCTCCGTCCTCCCCGCCGTCATCGAGCGCCTCAACCGCACCGTCATCGCCCACGGCATGCTCGACTACATCCTCATCGCCAACGGCACCCTCCTCATGATCCAGAACATGACCTGGCACGGCGCGCAGGGCTTCCAGACGCGGCCGTCGGACGACTTCTTCGTGCCGTATCATAGTGAGGCCAGTCTTAGCTCTTTGGCTGGCGCGGGCGTGTTTGGGACGACGCATACGGAGAGGGGGTTGACGTTCGTGACGGTGGATTTGAGTGGGCATAGTAAGTTTCTCTGTGTTCCTTATCGTGGTGGGGGTGGAATGAGAGGGAAGGGGGCTGATGGCTGGGGACAGTGGTGCCGCAGTATGCGCCTAGCGCGGCGTATCGGCAGTTGGAGTTCTTGTTGGGGAGGATTGGGAGTTTGAGTGAGATGGGGGATTTCACGACGAGGACGGGGAATTACTCGTGGACGCCGCCGCGGAGGTAGGGGGAACGAGGGTCAGAGGGATGTTGGGTGGAGGGGGACTTTGGACAAAGGTTACGTGTGTCTATGGGGACTTCGAGGATGGAGTGTATATAGGTTGGGTGTGAAGCACATGTTCAAGAAGTATCAGCAGCATAGAATCTCTTTGGTTTGATGGAAAGCGCTTGGACTGTATCAATTGACGCAATGACGCTTCTGAGTATGTACACCGTCCTGAGAGTTTGATAATATGCTAAGACCGTAGAGCAACACTACTCCTGTAGAGTCCTAGAATCCCTAGCTCAAGATGGCGTAGCTATCCTTCCATGCCAACTCCTCCAAGCACATGTCCTTTCCTGCAGAAACGCCAACAATCCTTCGACCAAGTACGCCGACGCCGACAGCGCACTCCGATGCACCAACCGCGTCTCAAAATACAATCCCCCAACCCACCCCTGCGACACTAATCTATCTCCCAACTGCCTCCCGCCTCTTTCCCCTCTCCCCTCCTCACCCGCTCCTGCGCACTCGCCGCCGTCCTGATGGGAACCCCAAAATCGTCCTCTTCCCACGGACTCTCCTCGGACTCCGCATCGCTAAAGTCCCAGCTACACGGTATCCTCTGTCCCTCGGCCCCATGTCCGAATGTAAAACCGCGGTAGGAGCCACTGGCGATCTTCCGGGCGATGTTCAGCATCAGCGCGACGAGCTGGACGGGTGGGCCGAGGAGGAGAGAACAAGTCTTTTGGAGGATTGCGGTGCTGAGGTGGTGCCCGGAGAGGGGTGTTTGTGGGGAGTAGAGGGTTGGGGGGGTGGATAGCGGGGAGGTGGAGCGCTGGGAGCGGCGGCGGCGGAGCTGGGTGCGTGGGGAGGGGGTGATAGGCGAGGGGGTGGGTTGGAAGGCGGAGTCGCTTGTTAGAGGAGGGGTTTGTGGAAGCGATGGGTCGGAGGGGGCGGGTGGTGTAGGTGTCGTTATCCAGTCGCAGGGTGTGGAGGTGGTGAGGGTTGTTTCGGAGATGTCACGCTTGTGGGTGCGAGTCTTGGAGATGGGAAGGGTGTCGTCTTCGGCTAGGAGAAGAGGCGAAGAGCTGGGGTCGGTGTAGGGTGGTGAGGGTGGTAAGGGCGAGATAGGGCTGTGGAAGGAGTGGAAGGAGTGGAAGGAGTCGATGCTTGAGGAGATGCTGGATGATTCCTTTTCCAGCTTCAAGGGAATGGGTATTGCTGGCGTGGGCTTTGACCGGGGAATCACCGTCAATGATAGCTGTGGGGGCGCTGTTATTGCTCGTCCGTGGCTCAATAATTTGGGGCGTGTCGGTGTCTTCAATTCGTCGAGCTCGTCATCGCCAGGGCCGAACAGAGCTGCAGGCTTGTCGTCAAAGTTATCTGCAGCCTCGCTACTGTCGATATTTTTTTTAGTCACCGCAGTGCTGATCCTGGACGCACTTTTTTCTTCATCGGTACTTTGGGACTGGCTAGACTCTCCAGTCTCCGCATTTCGGGACCCTCGATCACTGTGGTCCCTGGTATATGGTTCACCATTCGGTGATCCTAACTCGAGTTCCGGGTCGGAAGCTCGAAGTGTCGTAGAGTGTGATGGCCTCCTAGGCTTCCATGGCCGTTTTCGTATAGGCGTGGTTGGAGGCTCGGGTAGGTCAACTGTGAATCCTCGCTGGAACGGGCATGCCGTCACTTCGTATTGGAGCAGCTTTGCCAATACATCCTTCAACGTCACTGCCTTCTGATGCTCTTCTTCGGTGGCAGTGGGCAGCTCGACACGATAGTAGGCATCCGGGCCAACTTTCAAGACAAACTTCGCTTCGCCGTCAACGCACCAGCATTGTGACTTTGGTAGTATAGGCCGCAAGATACTGCCCGCGTTGAGGAAGGCGATTTCGAGAACTCGATAGATTCGCAATGGTCCTTATTAGAGGCGGAGCTTTAGCTTTGATCTTACTCAGAAGGACTTTCGGCTTACCTGCAGCTATCGTCCGTTCTGTAAGTGAAGCCCAGGGGAGAACTCCCACAGGCTCGTCTAGTGTGTCATTGTGATTATTCCCCGAGCTTCTGGGCCGCTTGACTCCACAGCTGAAGGAGACAATTCTGCAGCGATCTTGTGCGAAGAGAGTCTCTGCCCCTTGGGCCTGTGCCTCACGTATCGGTGTCGATACTCTTGGATAGCCAGCGAGTCTTGTTGGTGCTGTAAAAGCGCGGCGGATAATAGGTGGGGACTTCGCGTTGTCCGGGGTGGAAGGCGCTGTAGCGATCTCCATAGCGGCCACGTCACACGCTCTTTTGTGGGTCCTTGATATGCATGTCCACGTCTCTGCTGTACAGCCAAGGTGAGCTGGATAAGTTATCCAAGAGCTAATATGATGCTGGGTGTTTGTCGTCCGAAGCCGAAAGTGTTGTTGCAAGGCCAGCTGAATGAGGGAAGGCGCAACCGCGTTCTTATCTGTGCATCCTTCCTGACTCTCTTTATTCGATGAATCATCAACTACCCATGTAAGGAGAGCATTGTACACACCTGACTTATCCAGCTGTCGCTTCAAGTAATTCACGATCGTTGCTCCAAGTTCCGAGGGTTGACTTTGCAGGATTTGCACTCATCGAGACCTAGGTTTCGCCAGCAATATATCTCTATAATGCCGAATCCTTCCTTGGCTCAAGGACAGGATCGGAACCGGCACTTGATGCTCGAGTAACCTCTAAAGGGTTTCATGAGGCAAGTAAAGTAGACTTCTCATCCGATGAACGACTGGGCACGGTGCGTTATCTGATCCTCCACCGGTAGTGTGTATTTCCACGAAGAAGCTCACAGAGAACGCCTTTCATTTTTCCTATATCTATCGTCACGATTTCTCTGTAATCCTTCTGCAGGAGTCTGCTTTCACTCAATTTCTGCTCTGCTACGGGCTACCGGCCAATGCTGGGTATGGGAGACATAGGTGGCTCTCTGCAACGCTTTGGTTGCATGCATTCCATGTGTGAAGGGCTGAACAGACTTTCCTCAAGCTGAAATGACCCTATGGTAGCCTCATAGGCGTTGAGCAAGATTCGTCATGCTTGGCTCTCAAAGTGGAATTTGTCGACTTCGGTTGTCATTGCTGCTAGATAGCTCCACTATCACGCTACGAGCGTAACTTCCCTATGTACGTTTACTAGGTACCTTCTTAGTCCCAATGTTGGCATCTAAGGTATCTAAGGAACTCAAGAAAACTTTGAACTGCGCCTAATATCTAGCTACTTACAATCTGTTCCTGGTCCCCAGACTCTTCAAACGTCTTACAGCTGCATTTCGTTGGTAGAATACAGCACTGTCAGGGATTCATCTCTTCCTTCATAATCAATATGGCTTTGCAGGCAGATCTCCTGTAGAAGAAACTGGGCTTCAAAACTTACAGGAGTGCATGGCATCTAAAACGATACTATCAATCTTAACAATATCAGCTTGGCATAGGCTAATATTATGTGACTGAACTCGTACCATTGTCTCAAAACATTCTTGCGGCACGATCCCCTTTCTCCAACGGCATTCAACTCAACAATTTTGTTTCCTATAAGCCCGGCCAAGGTGGTTCAAATCGCATGGGTACACTTGAAAACGAGCCCATTATACGTAAGATGTATGCTGAGGAGCTCGACCAACACATCCATCCAATGAAGCATAAGGCTTATCAGGAATTAATAATGACAGTCATCATCGAGAGGTATCGTGCGATAAAATGGATAAAAAACCTGCGGCGGCGAGATGGGGATCACAAAGTGTCGAGCTCAGCAAGCAATTGCGTTTCTTCAAAGTCTTCGCAGTATATAAAGATTCACGTCCCCATGCAGGAGTGGTTGACAACTCGTTTTGACCTGTACCTTGTTAGGCTCCTGGACACTAAGTGTCTTACTCATTGTCCACATCTTATCTTAACAACTCATTCTTGACTGGGTAATCTAAGCAAAGCTGACATATTTCGTCTCTCAATACCTGTTTTACGAAGCTTGTCTCAAGTGGTGATCATATGCTTGGGCTGCCACTATTATAGTACTAGCACTTCTCCTCCCTTAGTATGGCTGGGCGGCTTTAGTGTCCACCATCGAGCGCTTATTGTCGAGAGAAGAGATTCGACTCGACGACGACGTTCCATCTACCTTTGACTTCGATGGAGGGAAAAGCAAAATCCAAAATCGATTGGTCTTAAGACGAAGGTCTTACATTAAATACACAGCGTCGTGCAAATGTACATCTAGCTTAATCAACCATGAATTGCTCGTACAGCTTGTCTTCTTTAAGCATCTGCTTGAGCTTAGCAAAAACAAGATCCTTAACCATCAGTTCCCTCTTATCCTCCTCTACTCTTTCTCTCATCCACGTGGTCGCGCTATATGGTCGAGCGATCGTCCCGTATGGTACTTGAGTGGCCCTATTGGCCATCAGATCCCTCTGAATATCTACTCCTTTCTCTTCTTCATCTCAGCTTTCGATGTTGGGCGCTCTTCCTCTAGCTCCTCTTCAATCTTCTGGAACTGCATGGCTCTCAGTCTGTTGCTGTTAGTGCGCATAGCGAGATTTCTCTTGATTAGGATTCGACTTTTCCACGCAGACACAAAAGTGCTTGAGCGCTGCAAAACCAAGAACGATTGACAAAATTAAGTATATTAGCGTTTACAGAACAGGCCATTGTATATAGTACACAATACCAAAACGTATCTCTGCAACCTCTTCGCTTTGTTTCGATAATTTATTTGTTGACGTTTCAATTTGTCGAATTCCATATTCGAGGTCTGATTTATTGGCGTCATCGCTTTGCGCGTTCTGGTCAAAGGAATCTCGGGTTACATCTATGAGAAGCGAGACCAGTACGGTTTCTAACTACTTCCGCTCGTTGGTAAAAGGCTACAGTATTTCTGTGGTCCTATGTGTTAGCAATTGAGAGTAAATGCTGAGTATAAGATATCTTGTATCTGATGGGTCACGTGAGCCAATCCGCCACCATTGGTTAGAACTGCCTGCCAAGCCTTGGGCCTTTAGTTTTGCAAAAGCGATCAATATTTACCTAATATCACTATTTTTTATCGCTTTCGCCGCCCAACAGCATGGCGAATCCGCTTCAGAGGGTGAACAGAAGAGTGCCCGAGAACACCTTTAGCTAGAAATGCTGATCATTTGAGTACACCTGCCCTTTCCTCCCGAAGCGAATGTTGAAAAGTTGATTGTTAACGCCTTGTTCTTCCAGCTCCTACGAAGGCCCTTTCCCTTGCATAGAAGAACTCGATGCAGAGCTTCTCGCTCAGAGATGGCGACAGTACTGGTTCTTTTGGGTGCCATGTGCATATTGGTCGCGCCTGCGTGGTTGATATACAAACCGCCCGGTATCATGCAACGTTATTTCCAGCATCGATGGCCTGATGTTCTCTGGCGCGTTTCCACGCCCTTAAAGATTGTCGCGCTTACGATTGATGATGGACCTTCTGAATACACCGAAGAAATCATGCAGATTCTGAAATCTAACAACGCAACCACAACGTTTTTCATAATTGGCTCGCAAGTCGAGGGTCATGAGGAGACTTTACGAGAACTAATAAGGCATGGAAATGAGCTTGGGAACCATGGTACGTGTTTTTGAATTGATCCCTCACCAGCTCGCCTCATTCTTGGATTCATGAGACATTCTTTTCCGTTGAACAAATCTTGTGATTCCCATCTTAGTTTCGAGAGAATGATACTGATTCGGAATCCTGACATAGCAATGTACGACGAGCCTTCTCGATCTTTGAGCAATACTACACTTGTGGACCAGATCCAGTCCGTGGAAGAAATGCTCCATAAGCCATACGCTGCCGTTGATATCGAGCCTCCTCCCAAATATTTTCGACCAGGCTCAGGCTTCTTTAGCGAAAAAATGCGTAACATGTTGGGCAGGTTAGGCTATCGGCTGGTTCTCGGGAATATCTATCCACACGACCCGCAGATTCGCTTCTGGCGTATCAATGCGAGCCATATCTTAAGCATGTTGCAGCCTGGGGGTATCATCATCTGCCATGATAGGAGAAGCTGGACGGCTCCCATGCTACGAAAGGTGGTCCCCGAGATCAAGCGTAAAGGATATCGCATAGTCACTGTCACAGAGCTATTGAAGGAAGCAAAGACATAATAGAGCCAAAGGGACTACTGTCATGACGTTAAGGTTCAATGTAAACTGCTTGATTGGTTGCAGGGTTTGGAAGCCCCTTCGACGCTGATCGTCTCATAGTGCGAGCAGGGTTTTGCCATTCACTGCCACCAGAGGGAAGCAAGATCGACGAGACTACGACTTGCATATCAAAGAAGTCCATATAATATCTTACAGAAAGTCAAGATACCAATTTCAGTACAAAATATTCCGCAATAGTCGCCCAAAACGCCAAAGGTGATAAGCATCAACCTAAATGTGGCCAGTAAGAAGGGAAGCTTGGTACCCGGTAGACGCCTGGATCCATGTAAGGTATGATGAGAATGATCTCGACCAGAAGATATACCCTTGACATCATGTATGCCAGAAGTGCGACGATGCCAAATATACCAAATGCTATATTCACGGTCTGGTTGAGCCGTAAATGCGCATCTGCACCACGCCGTGCTTTCAAGCCGGCCCAGACAGACAGAGCAGAAGGTCCCAGTGCCATCAGCAGCAAACAAGACAATTTCCAAAACACTTCATCTGGCCCAGTTGCAAGAACATCGGACTGCCATGCCAGCATGTGCAAACCACCACAACACATGCTCGTAACGAGCAGCATAAACATCGCCTTCAAAAGCTCTTCGGCGATCCGTGGTCCGTCAACGCTGTCGTCTAGGCCACGTGGCCACGCAAAGTTAGGCTGTCTGTCTCAAAGCCAAATCGTGTAATTCGTAATCAGCTCGTTGTGTTGGAACGTTCGGCCCCAACGTTCGAGTGCGATTTCGTCAATGACCAATGATTCGAATTGAGCGGCAAATCGCAGGGCTGTTCCTGGTATGAGCTCCCCAGTCAGGACTCGTGATGTATCATTCTTGGCTCCGCGAAGACGTAATTTGAATGGGTCTGTCTTTGGGAGGTGCGGGAAGTAAAACCACCTTTCCACCTGGGCGAAGATGTACCAATCTTCCCCACTGCCAGGGCATAATGTTGTCCCTCTACGACCTCGGAAAAGGTTCATAAAGAATTCAGAACCTCCATGCATAAAGATCGGTGTCCAGATGGAGAGTTGCTCCGTACTGGAGCCATCGCAAATTCCTTGTCTTTCGTAATACTTGCCAACCGCCCCGGTCGTCCATTGCGCAGCGCAAAGGTCCCGTAGCGTCTCTGATTCTTCAGTGTGTATGACGAAAGGATCGTTGATATCGCCCGGTTCATACCACCACAGAGCGTATATAAACAAAGAACACAGTGAATGTGCGAACGTGTTCAGCTAGAGGCTGACTGGCAATGACTGCCAAATCCGGGCCATGAACTGGAAGCAGAACCACAACGCTTGCATTATAACCAGACTTTTGGCGAGCTGATCCACCTTTTGTTTGGCTTCGATCTTCTCGCGAGTTAAGAAGCTAAAGTTGATATCTTTGAAGACACCTCTTTCGAAGCAGTCTTCGAAGCAGGCAGGTGTGATTGTGAGGATGTTGCAATCTTGCGGCCATACTCTTGCCTTGTCACGCGACATATCCACCACAATACCACCCATGACAATTACGAAGCCATGAATGATGTCGAATTTCTCCCCCATGATCGGACTGTTTGGTGTTTCCTACTAATGTTAGCTTCGAGTCACATCAGCATTGAAAGGGCAATTCTATGGGTCGCACCTCCACTGAGATTTTGGTACCATCTTTCCCACCATATTCCTGGGCCTTGTGTTGCTTTGGTGGTTCTGGTTTAATCGAGTTTCGCTCCACGTCTTGAGACAGGCGTATCTCTTCACTCGATTTCTCACTTCATGGCTCAGACGCATGGCCACCTCGCTGCTTTTCTTGCCGTTTGGGGTTTTCTAGGTCGAACATACCAGCTCTTGGCCAGAAATGCGCCCATCCAGTCCGGATGCTATAGCTTGGCTCTTCTTGTCCATTGAGTCTCCGAAGCATGCGAGCTATCCTGACCGCTTGTCGCCGTTGAGACCAGGCATTAAAGACAATGAACTCAGGTGCTAGTAGGGCAACTACTAGCCATTTGCACTTGATGAAACCTCTTGCCCACCACCCGCAATTTCGATGAAAGACATTGAGATGGACTGCACTGTATACGCAAAGTCCGCAAACAACTCTGCACAAGACCCATGTTCCACGACCACTTGACTCGGGAATCCACTGGGTATTGCTGTAATTGCTTGTGCCGAACACAGGAAGACCCATGATTGAACAAAACTCGTCTCAAACATTCATAAAGTATATGTGATAAGAGAACACTACAGCATGTATACAAGACTGGATCCAGAGCGAGTCGCCAGGCTGAGCCAGAGTTGCGGCTCTGGGCACTAGATATGGCTTTGATCCCAGCATCATGTCGCTGGCCGCAAACCGGCACACCCCTTCACGCATGAAAGAGTTCAGAAGGTGGGGTCGGGCTCTTCGCGACCTCCTGCAGCTGTTTCTATAATTGCCGATCAGGCTGACAGGTCTCGGCGCTATACTCTAGATTCAGACCTGATCTTGGAGTTGCCGATCGCCTTTCGACCGCTTTGGCGCCTGAACATTGGACCTCTTTTTGATTTGGTGACAGCTGACGAATTATTCTGAACATTTGCCTCGGTGGCCTTTCATTAGCATCGGATTCAAGTGGTGATAGGGGGACTTCGCCATTGTATCCGAGCGAGACATCGCCTTACATTCGACGCTGGCGCTAAGACCAGCCAGTAGAATCACTCGCCTACACACAATCCAACTAAGTCAGCCACGTACAGGCAAAACCGTCTGCTTGGAACCCAAGATTGGCTCGCAATCAACACCATTGTCGCATTGCTCTGGATATTCATATCTAGCAAAATAGACACAAAGCATGCGTTATAAGACAACACATTTCTGGAACTAAACACTTATACATTACGAATATGGATCATAAAAGGAGATTGGCTTTCACAAGCGAAACCGTCTAGTTTGGTGCGACATCGCCTCGAGAGCTCCTAGCAGTTCACAGAACTCCAGAGAAAGATTCGGGTCTAGCGACTTCGCTTGCTTTTTCTGTTCTAGAGGTTGTGGGATCGAATCCAATTGCGGTCCTCAGGTTCTTCTTGTTCAGCATGGCATCTCTTCTCCCCATCAGGGCAGTGTTGAAGACATCAAATAGGAGATGGTCATAACAATGGGCCGAGCATGCTGTAATCCCCAACAACAGCCACTGGGATATCAATCGATGGCGAGCTACATAGATTGGAGTGCTTGCCGTCCATCATAACTTGAAAGACCAAGTTAGCGAAGCCCATACGGACGAATAAAGTACGACGGCAAAACAATTCATCTCGATTTGTTAGCACCTAGCAAGTGGCGCTAGCGGGTTGGAAGGTTGAAGCACAGTCATATGGAGGATATAGATCAAGATATGTCTGCAAGTTCGAAGAATTTAGCACAGCTCACGCTTCGACTCAGACAGCAGCAAAGTTCGAAGTAGGACCCATGTTTATTAAAGGACGCTATGCGAGTGATATACGTACGATCTTCTACTTCAGCTTATCTAAGCAGGAATACATCATCTTTGAAGGTACATGGCACGAAAGGATAGGCTATGCAGACCATCGATGATTCTAAGCCAGCACGACAACGGCCCTGCGAGCACTGACGCCCTGTTGCTGCGTCTCCACGCCCATCTGACGGCCATCAAGTGCTTCTCCGGATACCAGAGGATCCGATTATGGGACGAGACTACTGTTCGCGATTGCTTGTCCGAGGTTATCGGACTAGATAGCTCTTGCATGGCTGTCATCCTTTACCAACTCCAATCGACGAGGAGCCCAACCAACAATGGTCGGGGATTCGATGCCAATACATCGCGCTAATCTAGGGGTTTCTGCGGCGAACTCCGATCGCGCTGCCGTGGTCGCAATGCGGTACTGGTACCTTCTTGTAGGGGGTTCGTCAGAGGTCTTGGCATCACTGGGTTGTTCAGTAATCACTAATTACAAATCCTTTCTTCTTACCGTTGTAGACCTACAGTAAGTGTGTCTTGGCTTTGCATGGTCCTCCTTACAGTCAAGATCTGCCATTCGGACTTATTGGCTTTGTTGGTTATGCGCTCCAATTACATAGTCTTAGTAGCATCCCTCAAGGAAAAGGTAGAGTACTTAAACCATCTCATGAGCCGGTATATCTCCTAATTCTTTTTGCCATATCAGCTGCAGACCTATTCAAGTCGCTTGTGTGTATACTCCAGATCCACAAGTACCACACAATAACTTTCACCGTCGTTCCCACTCCCTCACGTAAATCTCCGAATATCATGTATCGAATTCTCAGTATGCTCGCCGGATTGCTTCTAATGCTATTTGCATCGGAAATTCGGCCTTCCCCTATCGACCAAAGGAACGTCTTTCCAACTGTCACTGAAAAATCCAATGTTACGTTCCCTCTGCCCGCACGCATCGTTTACGATTTCCCAGCCGACACGTGGATAGAGAACCTCGCAGTGCGCAGCAATGGACAGATTATCGTGACGGAGGACACTCGGCCACGCATTTACCAAGTCGACCCTTTTTGGTCTCGCAAGCCCATCCTGGTGCACGAGTTCCACGAGACTGCTTCGATCTTAGGCATTGTCGAAACAGCTCCAGATGTCTTCCACGTTTGTACTGCGAACTACTCGTCGAAAAAACTCGAAGGATACGGCGACGCGTACATATTCAGGGTCGATATGCGAAAGTTTCTACCAGACCGGCTCGGCTCAGCGGAGATTACCAAGATAGCAAATCTGCCGCAAGCAAAGGCTCTTGACGGCATGACGTTCCTGGGCGGTCAGAGTGATCTTTTGCTCGTCAGCGATTTCTTGCTTGGGGTCATCTTCAGCGTCAACATCAACACTGGGGCGTCGCGAGTGGCAATCAACAACAGTTATACACAATCTACTGGTTTTGGCGTCAATGGCCTTAGATTCCACGACGGTTTTCTCTACTTCACAAACACGCAGCATGAGACTTTAGTCAAGGTCGCCGTCAACTCCAAGGGCGAGGCAGTTGGGAACTATACCATCATGGCATATGGAGGCTTTGGGCCTGACGATATCGCAATCGATGATCATGGCGACATCTACGTGACAAGTTACACCCAAGGCAAGAACGGTGTCGCCTTCGTACCCCGTGAAGGCGGCGCTGCTGCATACATTGCCGGCATGCCGGGTCCAACGTCATGCGCTTTTGGACGAACGGCCGCCGATTGGGATGTTCTCTATGTGAGCACGAGCGGTGGGGATTACGAGTACCTCTCCGGCAAACCGGTCACTGTGTCCGGGAAGATACTCAAAGTTCATGTAGGACGTCGAGGTGCCTGAACCTGGCATGGGTTACTCGCAGATGCTTGTGCTTTTGTTGGAAGTTGGTAACGCACGGCTCGTCGACAAAAGCGACAAGCCCGCTTCACTTCAGCATGGAGCCCATTAGGCTGGAGAGGCGACAGTTACGTCCAATAGAGTATATAGCCCCTGTTCACAATTCAACTTAGCCTCGCTGTGCTGGAACATACGATGACCTAGCCACTTCAATAGCCTATACGTCTGAAACAGAGCCCAGTCGTTCAATTAGCTCAGATTAGGGGAGCCATTTTGTTTGGTATGCTGACTGCATATCCTAGCTCAGATCTAATACATGCGACATATCTACTGCCCTTATGCCACGAATGTCAACTGACCAGCTCTGGAGTCCGCCGACAGAATCTCATTCTTCTTCTGAAAGAAAAAGGGGCATAGCGTAGCTCATGTGTCTCGATTGATTTGATTACTGAACAACCGGTCAAGCGTATATTTCCCAGCTTTGGGCCCAGTCACTAGCAGCCAGGACCGGCCACAATGTTGATTACTGATCCTAGGGGGTCCATCAAGTGAGCTAAAAGATAGCTTGAAGGTTTTCAATTGATTAGGGCCTATAAATCGACCCAGCCATCAGTTCAAACCACCTTAGATCTCCTCGCTCGATTCCAAACCATCTTCGGCAAGTACCTGGGCTACACTATTCCCCCCCTTAGTCCACGCCCACAGCCTCCTCTTTCAAGGGATAGTCACACCTACCCCCATCTTCATCTTCCCCCCTTTTCCCCCCACTTAAAGGGGAGTGGGGATTTGTTGGTGAAGACGAGGGCGAAGGGTTTAACGCTTTAGGGGAGGCAGAGGAGGGGGAGCTTGATTCGGGGGAGGCAGAGGAGGGGAGCTTGATTAGCGTGGGGTGAGAATGTACGTCGGGGAGACTAGGAGCGTTGTTCGCTACGATGGGCTGCGACAGAGGTGTGCTCTGGATTGTTCACTGGAATTCAGAAAATAATGAGACCATAAACGTGCACACCATAAACTATAAACTAAACCCGAAAAATCTTCAGCTGTTCTGAATATCTTCTCAGCTCCAAAGCCAAACACATGCGGCCCAACTATCTCGGGCGACTCTTCATCCATGCCCACCCCCACAGAAAATGCAATCCGTTACCGATCTCCGTACATCTCTTAAGATCCTCCATCTCGTTCCTGAGACCCTGGCATCATCGACTACCCGTGCCACCATCACTTCCCCAGAGGACTTTCCCTGAATCTTCTAGCTCACGGGACCATTTATCCTCCATGAATCAGGGGGCATCGAACCACCAGAAGGTCCAGGGGCGAGACTGTGGGGCAGAGCCTGTGGTTCGAAACATTCGAAACGGCGTTGGCTTGATCTCCGCACTCTTGCTAGTGAGGGTAGTGATCAAGGTCGTGACGTTTATGACGCTGGTGGAGTTGGAGTTGTGATTGAATTGGCACCTGAGGATTTTGATCCACTAGTAGTTACTGCATGAATTCTACCCTGCTTGGAAGTTTCTGAATCAGAAGGTTTTTCCAGTAGTTGTCTAGCTCCATGACTGGCGCTATCAGTGAATAAAGGTCCTAATGAAGAGGAACCGGTCCATAGCAGCATTGTAAACAAACACAGAGAGACCCGCTTTGTCAATGGTTTCACGACATGATGCTGTTCGAAGTTCCGGTAGAGTCTCTAGTAGCCTTATAGCAAGAGCGCCATCTATGAAGGAATTATGGAAGCTTTATAGCAACAGCGCCATGTATGCCACAAAAAGCCATGCTATGCTCGCTTAACGCTCAAAACCTCAGACCACCCAGGTCTATATGCCTCTATCCTCTATATCACAGATACGTTAAATCGTAAGTCCATCATACTGGAATGCTCCTCTCATGCCTTTGTGCCTTGCCTTATTTATTCCTGTCTCCCCAGAAGCTCCTCCAATCCCACCGAGTCCTCCGAGCCACGAGCAGCACGTACGCGAGCATCCGATACGCCATCACGCAGAGCCCCAAGGCCATGAGATTGAGTCCGGCATTTGCTTGCAGGTTGTAGAGGCTCAATACTTGCTCTCCAGTGCTGATGGGACACTCTCCGTTCGGAAGCTTCTGAGCGTCAGGGCAAGAAAAGCGGATCCCCGTGAGCGTATAGGGAGCAAGGTTTCCGAGCGACCATTTGATGGGGGAGAGATGGTTGAACGCTTGTAGAAATGAAGGGATGTTGAGAGACATGATCCCTCCCATGATGGTCGCTATGGAGAGTATGACCGAGGTCAGGTTGACTGCAAAGCCGGTGTGTGCGACTAATGTGTTGAACATGATACCTATGCTCTCACCGCAGGAGACGACGGAGAAGCAATTGAATGCTACTATGAAGAAGACTGATACCGTTCTGGGCAGTCCAGCAGCCAAGACCGTCAGAACTGCGAACATGAGAGATGTAACGATTTCGAAGGGTATCTCGGCAACGGTGTACTGCAAGAAGAAGGCGCTGACGGGGTAAGCGCCATCGTCGTGTTCTCGGTAGAAGACGGCCTTCTCGTCAGGATAGACGGCCACATTCTGAAGCATGCCCACGAAATAAAGAGCGGCAAATTCTTGCACAAAGCCAAGTCGACTTTGAATGCTGATATAGTCCGACTTTAAGGGTGCAAAGAACAGGGTCAGTATAGCAGCAAAGCCTAAGACCTGTGTGGTCCGGGCAATAATTGATGGAGGATTACGGCGGAAGTTGATGAAGCTTCGATGCAGCAGAAGCGGAAAAGCTATACGGAAAGGGGTCATCGAACGGACGAAGGAGCCAAGCTCGGCCGGGGTCGCGATGCGAGACACTGAGCGATGGATGGGTGGGGAGGTGTCGGTCCAGGAAGTGATCAACGAACGGACCTTTTCCCGACTAGCTGCTTCACGGTCGGATTGCTGCAGATCGACAGTGATCAAATCAAGAGCAAAATCAGCTGGATTCGTCGCCAGTGGGCAGGAATGCCCCAGAGATGCAAAGTGCTCCAGCATATGAGAGCCTGCTCCGGCATATACGGGGAAGCCGCCACGGGCGAGGAGAAGTACATGACCAAAGTGCTTGAAGAGATCCGACCGTGACTGATGTATGGTGAGAATCAAGGTCCGACCTTCTTGAGCCAAACCTCGAAGCACATCCATAATCGATGAGGCCGTAAAGGCATCAAGCCCAGACGTGGGCTCGTCCAGCAGTAAAACCCTTGGATCCGTAAGTATCTGGATGGCAATTGTCACGCGACGCTTCTCCCCACCGCTGATGCCTTTGACGAGCTCACCGCCGACCAAGGTATTGGCGCAATCACGCAGGCCCATTTGGAGCAATACCGATTCAGCCCGTCGATTTTTCTCCGCTTTGGAAAGATGGGCAGGCAGCCGAAGGCCAGCGGCAAAGCGCAGATTCTCTCGTACAGTGAGGTAGGGAAGAAGGGCGTCGTCATCTTGGCAGACGTATGCGCAGATCGATCTTATAACAGACTCCGAGGGTACAGCACCATTGAGGAGCATGTCGCCATTGACTTGATACCGCGTGAAGAGCGAGCTCTTCAGTCGACGTGCCATGGTATTCAGTAGCGATGTTTTACCGGAACCGCTAGGACCCATGATGACGTTGAGTAAACCTGGCTCGAACTTGGTGTTAATTGTTGTAAGGATCGACAGCTTCGTGGACTTCCGCAACCAGACGTCACGCTTCTGTATGTCCAGTGAATAATTACTCAGTGTAATTTCGACGGTGCGGATATCGTCTCGCGATCGAGTCTTGAGTTCTTTGCCGGCGGACCGATCGCCATCGTCATGCTGCGCTTTGGATATGCTCATTTCAACTTTCCAGAATCGCAGTATCAGACCGGCTCCAATATAGAAGGCAAAGGCGAACCCGACTAGTGCAACGATAGGTATCCAGACCCAGTTGCGCGGAAAGCCCAACGAGTCCATGACGAAGCGGCCAGTGTATTGTTCACAAATTGGATCTGCTGTACCACCAGGTGAAGGACAGTCATATAATCGGCCAGCAGGATCGTTGGTGTGAGCAGTAAATTCGTTCGCCGTCAAAGCACCGAAGCCGTAAAACACATAGGCAGACCACTTCAGCCAACGTACGTAGACTGGTATTTGGTTCGACTGCACAAAATAACCACAACCTAGAGACTGTATCGTATAGCCCATATTGGCAATCAGCGAAGCGCCTGCGAAATGTCGTGACACGGAAACGCATGTCGTGGCAAACGTGACAGCGATGTACTGCATCAGTATGCTGATGGCGAGAAACGTAAAGAACTGGCTGGCTTCCGCGCGGAATCCAACCATAAAGTAGAAAATGACTGAGAAGATGAATGGTACGGGTATGTCTTCGACGAAAACCCTGGCGAGCCGACGACTGACCAGAAATGCTGGGACACTGACTACGCCTTCGCTACGCTCACGGTCGAACAGCTCAATATCGACTGTCAGACGGTATGTCTCGAATAGTAGAATGAGGTATCCTTGTAGAGCAGCGGCAGTATATAACGCTCCTTCCCGGCTTCGAATACCTGCTAGACTGCCATCCAGCTGAAGGAAGATTAACCCCATGATGACTCCCATAGTAATAGCTTCGAGAAGACTACCAGCCATACCCATGGGATCTCGATATGTCATCTTGAATGTTCGGGCAGTCAGGACTTTAATCTGTCGGCCAACGGCTGCTGAGTGCTTGCCTGCGTAAGCGTGACTTATTATGGGTACTCCATTGCTGGGCCGTTTATCTTCATACGTCTTAGACATCCGCTCGAGTGAAGTGATTTTCCATATTTGCTTTAAGGCTTCGACACGAGCAATTGACCGGATTTCAGACTCTTCAGTGCGGGTATCCACAGCCGCAAGATCGATCAGGAACTCGGCCGGATTGACGAAAGCAGGAAGATTGTGACCTTGACGAGCGAAGCAATCTAGGCACTCAGCTGCTGGCCCACTATATATAGGTGAACCGCGGCTGAGGAGAATCAGGTGATCGAAAAGCCCCCATATCTCCGATCTGGGCTGGTGTATGGTGACAATTACGGTCCGTCCTTTGCTCGAAAGCATCTTGAGCGTTCTGATCAACTGAAAAGCACTCGTTGCATCGAGACCGGTTGTCACTTCATCTAGGAAAAGTACGGAGGGATTCGAAAGCATCTGGACCCCCAAGCTTGTCCTTCTCTTTTCGCCACCCGAGCATCCTTTGTGAATGTTGTTCCCGATCCTGGTGTTAGCACACTCTTTGAGACCAAGTTCTAGGATAACGTCCTCAACAATCTGATGCCTCTCGGCGGCTGTCGTGGGAGGGGGTAGTCGTAGCTCCGCAGCATAGGCTAGTGTCTCGCGCACGGTCAGAGTCGACAGTAGGACGTCTTGCTGCATAACATAGGCACTTCGAACGCTTGACAGCTTAGAATTGCCATTGTAGAGTATGGTACCCGCTGTGCCGAGCCTAGCACCTTTCAACCTGTGGGATAGTGCATTGAGCATGGATGTCTTGCCACTCCCAGAACTGCCAATGATGGCTGTAAGGCTGCCACTGGGCATATCGGCATCAACATCCTTGAGTATGTGCTTGAGTATCTTCTCCTGTCCATTCCGTCCGCTGAGGCGAGCCTTGAAAGCCGTAAAGCTGCTGGGAGAGACATTAATGCTGACACCCAAGTCTCTGACGCGGATGTCGACCGCTTCGACATTGCGGAGAGAAAGATCATTCACAGTCTCGCCGCTCGAGTCAGGCGTCTCTAGTTTCCCCCTTCCCATCTCAAGTTCTTTATGGTGCTCCATTGCCGCAAAACGTGCGTCCTGCGACGGGCAGAGTCCTGAGTGGTCGTGCACTTCCAGAACCGTTGGGATTGAGCTGCTGCGAGTAAGAGGCCATGACAAAATGAGAAATCGATATCATCTCTCGATCGACACTTCCCATGACCAGCATTTATGTCGACACACGCGGGTTCTTTCCGTCACAAACCGAGGTTCACAAAGATATTGGGCGGGTCATGTCGTACTCTAGTTGCAGATCGTACTCTTATCAGCACGTGACTCTCATCTCGGTCCTCACGTTTCGTCTGATCCGATCTGGGAGGAAACATTGTACTAAGAAAGGATTTCTGCTTTAGTAGTTCAAGCTGCCAACATCAAGATGGCGCCCTCATGTACATCCCCTCCTCCTTCCACCCCTCCCACCTCGCTAACCCCCACCCAACTCTCCACCTTCCACCGCGACGGCTACCTCATCCTCCCATCCGCCCTCTCCCCCTCCACCGTATCCGCCCTCCTCGCCGAAACCCACTACCTACTCACCTCTTTCCCCCTAGAAACCCACCCCCTAACCACCTTCTCGACCGGCGACTCCACAGCTCACGTCGGCGACAGCTACTTCCTCACCTCCGGCGACAAGATCCGTTTCTTCTTCGAAGAAGACGCCTTCTCCACCCCTCCACCCACAGCCTCAGACCCCAACCCTAAGCGCCGACTCTCCAAACCCAAGGAACGCGCCATCAACAAGATAGGCCACTACCTGCACGCCCTCTCCCCGCCCTTCCGCTCCGCTACCTTCACGCCTTTACACACCAGTATAGCGAAACATCTCGGCTTCCGTGATCCGAGAGTGTTGCAGAGTATGGTCATTTGCAAGCAGCCGGAGATTGGCGGTCGGGTGCCGCCGCATCAGGATAGCACGTTCTTGTACACGAACCCGCCGAGCGCGGTGGGGTTTTGGGTTGCGTTGGAGGATGCGACGGTGGGGAATGGGTGTTTGAGTTTCGCGAGGGGGAGTCATAGGCGGGCGCCGGTGAGGGAGAGGTTTGTGAGGAAGGGGGGTGGGACGGGGACGGAGTTCGTGGAGGTGGAGGGTGAGAGGTGGCCGAGGGGGATGGAGAAGGGGGAAAGTGGGGATAAGGATGGGGAGGGAGAGGAGGAGTATGAGTTGGGAGAGGTGAAGGCGGGTACGTTGGTACTTATCCATGGGAACCTGTTGCATAAGAGTGAGAAGAATGAGAGTGGGCAGAGTAGATTTATATATACGTTTCATGTTATTGAGGGGGAGGAGGTATACGATGAAAGGAATTGGCTGCAGCCACCAAAAGGAGGATTTTCAAGATTATATGAGACATGAGAAGGACATGTTTCTGATATTGATTATTCCCGGCCATGTAAATTGAATAAGATATAACGTGGACCTTCTGTATTTACGTATTTTCAACTGTGGATTCGTGGAACATTCCGCCCATCTAAAAGCTTCGCGAACCCCTGCAGATAAAGAACTTACCACCAGCAATCGTAGAGATACGAAGACATTGAGCCATGCGTAGCCCGTTATAGCCACTCTGCTCCCATAGAATCCCAGGTATTGCAAGATATTGTTCGCCAGTGGCCGTCGAAGCTTGCAACAAACCGGGCGGAGGTGTGCCCTTCCAGACGGGTCCAGTACGAAGCGTTTCGCGAGGCGTCTCTCGTCTAGCGTGAGGTCTTCATGAAATGTACCTAAGCCGTGATCGGTTGCTATTCCTCTTCCTCGTAGTTCGGTATTAATTCGTAGCCCCCTTCCGATGGCAAAGTAAATGCTGAAGCAATGATTATACTTGCTATAAGCACCATAACACTGCCGCTGATAGTGCACATGATCCACGAGTCATCCAATTTCCAACCAGGATAGAAGCGATCGTCGTTATCGTACAGGAACGCCTGCGAGTTGGTGTCAGCATCTCATGCTCATACCCCACAGAGGACCGCGAAGCCTTTGGATGAGGCTTTCGAGGACTAACCATGAGACTCATGCTAGTAAGCTGCACGGCTCCGACTAGCAAGAGCATGCCACTCAGTATCTTCCAGCCTGTTGCCCGTTTCTGGACTCCGCCAGCCAGTATGACGAGATACGCAATAAGCGTCATGCCTTCAATGACAATGGCAAATGACATCAAGAAGCCGACTGAGCGCCACATCGAGCAGAAGTACCGATCATGGTGGCAGTCTTCTTGCTGAGGGAAGTAGTCGCATCTGCCGTCAATGGAGCTGCATCGCCGGTGTAGACCGTAGGTGTAATGTATCCGCTCGCCGCTGATCTACGGCAGTGTGGGGCGTCAGCAAAAAGCTCAACATATACGGCAGAGCCTCTGTCGCGAATTTAGCGCGTAACATACAGTCTCATTATCCCAGCTGATCCACCGCGGTATTATGATGCTCGCTAGACTCATAGCAGCAGCTATTCGAGGTTTATCAGCATCGTCCTGCCACGAAGTGAGCCGTAGAGCTCACCAGAAAGAAAAGCCACCAAGGTGGTAACATATACGGCTTTCCGAGTCATCTTCTCCCGGTTGTACGAAGATTGTAGAAAGCAGAATCCCGCCCGTTGATCGCAGTGTGCGCACAGATGCACTTCCTCAATTATTCCAGTCCGGAGAATTGAGAGCTATTAGCTCGGGCTCATAGCTTCATACTCCGTACTTGGTTGGAACGCGAGTGTGTGGTGTGGTGGAAGTGGGAGGTAGGATTGGATCACGCGTGTCGCCCCGCCCAAAGGATCCGTGACCGTCTCGCCCGAGGCATGTCATCTCGGGTACCACACCCAGATAAGGAGTATTACGCACGGGTAAAGAGATCACATTTATGGTGCAAACGGCGAACTCGGCTATAGTCGGATGCAGGTAAGGGTTATGGGAGCATACGGTGCAGTAATGCTATTGGCAGGCACTTGCAACGGCTTCATGCAGAGCAGAGAGCCACAAACGCCAAGCTCCAAGCTACCTAAAATACTGATTGGTATCGCTTGTTGAGCAGTCCTTCTTAAGAGCGGTCAGCCTGCAGAGAGATCCTCCGTGGCTTGCATGATAGGACTGCCGCGGACAGATCACAAGTACAGGTACGGAGTACTGTCCGCATCGTAGAACTGTAATAAAGTCACAACCTCCGTGATAAGATCACGACGTGACAGGCTAACGGTTTGAATGATTGCCTGACCAGACCACAAGGATAATAACGCGTTAACTGTTGGGTCCGGTGGTACTCCGCTTCTTTATGACTTTCTATCTCGCACGAGGTCTCTTTGCAGGCCTGCGGGTGCCATCATCGAAATCAAACACATAACCGCTTGATGCATCATTTTCCCCAGTCATCGAGCCTACGCCGCCCTTCGCTTGCATCACTCTGCTGCGATGCTCTAGGCTTGGAAACGCGGCTCCATTGCGAACTTCTAAGTTGATTCCGCTGTCAGCTCTTCCCCTGGAAGTGAGAGGACAGCTCTTTGAAGCATTATCAAGCTGTTTGGACGTCTCAAGAAGAATGAAAAGATGTTCAGAAGTCCCTTACCAGGAAATGTGGGCAGAAGCTCTTTCCCAATCGCCCGTGGACTCTCTTTCCACCATCTCTCGGCCGTTGCAGCGTATTTGCTTCTGCTTTTCGCGAGTGCCTCTGTTGCAGTGAAACGGGCCTGGGGATTCCATTTGAGGCAGCCCTTGAGCATAGTCACAGTTTCGGGGGATGTCTCATTTAGGAATCTGCGCTCAATATTGTCGACCCGACCCATGGTTAACGACTCCCTCCGCCACTTGATGAGCTCAGGGCAACCCATTGCCGAGAACGCTGCGAGATCGTCTCCTGTTGGAGATCCAAGGAGCTTGAGAATGAGAGACAGCTGTTCAACTGTTGTTTCACCAGTGAGGCATGGCGTGCTCAGGAGAAGCTCCGCAAGAACAAGTCCGGCAGACCACATATCGACCGCGGGGCCGTAATTCTTAGTCCCTAGAAGAAGCTCGGGGCTACGATACCAGACAGTAACTACCCCCGGAGTCGAAGGTCGAGAGCTGTACGCTCGAGCCATGCCAAAGTCGGCTGCGTCAAGTATGTCAGAACAAGCAGCAAGTCCTACCAAAGTGCGTACCAAGTTTGAGCTCACCCTTGGCGGTTAAGAGTAGATTTTGCATCTTGATGTCTCTTTACCATGAAATTAGCTCGTGCATTGAGAGAAGGAGGAAGCGGCTTACCGATGTATGATGTCGTTCCGGTGAAGATACTCGACGCCTTCCATCAACTGTCGGAATAGACATTTCGCTACATGTAATCTTAGTATTCGAGCTCTAATTCACCCTTCATCACTGGACGAACCTTGGCTTAGCGTAAACTTGACCTGCAGCTCATCAAGAAGATTTGCCAAATCCTACAAGCTCGTGGCAACCGGCACTTCCTCCGCTTCAGGGCGGAGGAAAAATAAGCCAGCCAGGTGCGCATTACTCTTCAGGGCTTCAGGGGTCGACCCTTGGCATTGGGCTACCAACCTGTTCTGCATACTCCATGACCATGTAGACCTCATCCATGAGCATTCCTCCAACAGCCACATCAAATACGTCGATAACATTACTATGCCGTAGGTATCGGAGTATGGAGATCTCTCGTAGGGCCGTGATTGGTACGCCATTCTGGCGCTCTTCAGGCGTCATGCGCACTTGTTTGAGGGCTACGATTTTGGAGGTCTCTTTCGCTCGGGCTCGAAAAACAACACCGTAAGCTGTATGCGACCTTTAGATGATATTTATTGAGGTTCGAAACCGAGTCCAAACCTACTTCCTTCGCCAAGCTGATTCAGTTTCTCGAAAGCATTCACTGATAAGCATTGACCTGCAGCACTATCAGCATGCGTGTGGACGGGATGGTGGCGAGGATCGTGACAGACCTTCGAAGCTTGCATCGAGACTTGATCCCAGAGGTTGCCCGGTGACGGACAGCCACCGTGGCAGACCTGGACTATCAGCAAGCTCTGCCATCGTCATCGCAAACAGCCCATTGAGCCCTGAATGATCAGTTCGTTGCCGAAAAAGTCGCTGCTTGAAGCTGTGCTTCTAATCTTATCAGTCTTATCGATCTTATCAATCCTAATCCTCTTAAAGCCAGGACTTTGGTTTGACTGCCCGTCACTATCACTAAGAGACCCAGAAAGAGCATGTACTTTAGGCATCACATCCTCCACCAGGAAAGCTTCCTACATGCGGGCGGAGTAGGCTCGCGAATAGTTCATCCTGTGGCATGGTACACTCCTCCAGCGTCTTTCGAGCTCTCTATATACCGAAAGCCTTCACCAGACTGGTTTCTTGGATGGCTTGATCGAGCAAGACAATTGCTTAGAACTATTGCCATACTATCGATGAGTTTTGTTTAGGCCGTCGTAAAACTGTCAATACACTTTCCCAAGGCGGACCAAACCATGGTGGACGGAATACTATTAAGGACATACAACACTCACCAGCATTCATACTAAGACTAATCGCGCTACCACGGAGTCATAAGCATGTATCGTTGAACAAGAAGAACATTCCATTTTAACACTAGGTAAGTCCTGCAAAAGCCAACATTCTACAAAGAAAACGAGTCAGATACGATGAAGCTCAAAAACCCATACCACGATACTTCCTCGGCCGATCAGTCCGAGTACTCCTCATAGATGCAGCTATAGTCTCCGTACAGGGAAGCTGATCTAGATGGGTTGAGAGTTGGTGACCCTGCTTCGCTTTCTGCAAGACCTTGGCGAACAATATCCACAAGTCGAGGCCTCTGGCTCGTTTCGCCACTACGGTCTTGTTTATAATCCTGGCAACGGTCTGTAGACTTCTTGTCGACAGGAGAGCTTGTACCTTGGTGTTCATTCTCCAGAGCCAAAGGATTCATCTGTAGGTAATCGAGTATTTGCTGACTGGCCCATGTCTCAGGAGCTGAGTGATCAAGATGGCTGGCGCTGTCTAGGTCTGTTCGTATGCGCAGTGTGGGCTTGTGGCGCTTCGGTGCTGATGTTATTTCTGCCTGCTTGTCAGTAGCTGGTATGAAAGCCACATCAGTACCATTATGCCCACTTGCAACACGCCTTTGCTCCTTTCCTCTTCTCTCAGACTTCGGCGGTATGGGCGGCGGAAAACCCATTTCCTTCTTCTCTTCCCTCACCTCTTCATAGAGAGAAATGATCTCCATAATCTGGCATTGATCAATATCTTTCTTGATGATAGGAGCACTTACGCGACGCTGCTCGTTCTGCGAAGCATACGGATTAGTCTGCCGATAGTCAGGTTGAGCGAAATGTTCAGCGCTAGTGGGGTCTGTTCGAGTTTGCAATGTAGGCCTCTGGCGCATAGGTGCTGGTGACTCTTTCGATCGCTCCTCAACAGCTGGAGAGATACTGGTATCTTTGGGCTGCGAATCCTTGATCCTCTGGCTATAGCTTCTTGGCTGGGCAGTCTGGCGTCGATCAGTATCTCCCTTACTCGCACGACTTAAGCCCAAATGCTTGTTCTTTGGGGCTTGAGGGTCCATCGGGGGGTACTCTGGGGTGGTGGCGAAGTCTGCTCGAAGTTGTAACGTGGGCTTCTGACGCCTAAGTGCTGGTGTTTCTTTTGTCTGCTCTTCAATAGCTTTGAAGAGATTAATATCTTCAGAAAGGGATATTTTGCTCCTCTGGCTATGGCGTCTTTCTTCGGCATTCTGGCGTCGATCAGCATCCTCTCCTCTAACAGGAGTACTCACGCGACCATGCTTCTTCTCCGTAATGGAAGGTCCCAGCTTGTAGTAATCGGGGCAAACCTTGTGGAACTTTGTCTCGATCCGCAGTACGGCCTTACTGCTGTGTGACGGCGAAGATGGAGTATGTTCTTTCAAGGCCACTCGCGATTTTCCCGACCCTTGTTCGCGTGCTGTATGTCGGACGCTCTTCATAACTCCTCTCATGTGGGCAAGGTTAAGCTCTTCCTGAACCTCGCGGCGAGCTGCTGCGCGATCCCTGTTCCTGCTAGAGATAGAACTCGTTCGAACGATCCCCGAATCCATTCTGTGTTCTGCTGGTTACCGGAACCAGCTAGAGATCCTCAACGGCTTCTTCGACCGGTCGAAGAACCTTTGCACCGATTAAGATGACCGAGAATGGCGCAGGTGAGCAGATCGAAGATTAGTCTTCGAAGCGTTCAGGTACGCCAATTCTCGCAGAATCAAGCGGGTTGATCTACCGTGGGCTGACTACTGTACACCAGTCTTATATCAATGTCACTGTTAGAAGGGGTATTCTGTGCTGTGCGCAACTCTTTGTTCAACAAGTGGGAACAATGGCTTTCAACGTAATCAAAAAGGCAAGATGGCTCTAGTGCTAGTCAAACAATGAGGTTAAGAGATGAAAGACACCGATAGTAGCGAAGCCCCCCGGCCGAGCGTCATTAACCCATTTTAGCGCAATTAACGTTAGAGTTCGGTGAAGGTGAGGAAGAGAGGTTGGATTAGAGCAGCTTGATCACTCTATTAGCAAAACTACGACATTCGCAGCATCTTTGGCAGATCTTGAAACTGTATATTCTACCCCGTGCCTATTCATACACACCTGATCGGTCTAGTCCTAGACCTCGTCTAATTGACTGCTCTTCTTTCGTCGTTAGTCACTACCTTTTGCACGTCTCCTGCCACCTCCAAAGGCGGGTTCATACACCAGCTCTGCCCGCAAAGCTCGACATCACGTTGTTTGTCCCGTCTGTGCTGAGTTGCCTTGCGGATTAGAAGACCAACGTACACACAAATTCCCAGAAACACTACGGCGCTGATGACAACCAAGGGTACTAGCACTTCTAGACGCAAATACGGGCGGTCGTGCTGGATCTTTGAACATACTGTCATGAGGCGACGATGCAGCATGATGAGGGGAATACTCAATCACTCTGCGTAATAAGTCACCGGAAGGACCTCCGCACCAAACGAGAGATCAAGGTTTCAGATGAACCAAATCCAGAAGAAAGAGCAGTGCAGTGAGCCTACGAGCACTGGGGTTGCGTGGGCAGCCGGGTAGAGACGGTGACTGTGAGGATGCAGGGCCAGTCACAAGACGTGTCGTAGAGATCGAATCCAGAGCTTTGTCAAGCTATATAGGGGCGGCAAAGTTGGCGAGAATGCCTTTGGCCAAGGTCGGGACTCCTGTAAGGTCATTGTTCTAGCTCGAGTGCGGTAAAGCCTCAGAGAACTTGCCCGTGAACAAAGAACGGCGATATGGACAGTAAAGAAATACAGGTATGCAAAGAGAGGCACGCTTCGGAACAGCGCCATCTGGGTGAGTATTCAAGAAAGTCATGGCCATATGTGGTACTATTGTCGCGATCGATAGAGTCATCAAGCTCTTAACGATCCATTATTGGCGATCGATCAGCTTCGCGTCAGCAGCTCTTGAGCGCGTTATGGGTTGTCGTGTCTCGATAGGAAGATCCGTACACCAAGACTTGAGCGATAGCTCGATAAAGGCTGGTCGTAAGTCTATAGTTAAGCATTACGTTGAAGTGCTATCATGCTGGTACACACTTAAATTTCTAGGAGGCTTCGGAGCGGAAGTCGAGCATCAAAACAGAAGAGTATGATCAGAGGAGTAAGAAGATCGAAGAAATGTATCTCTCTCCCCGAGGTTTAAAATCGTATTACCGGGACCAAAGTAGCCTGTCTAATAAGACACTACCTTAGATATGGATGGCAGACCTCGACGTTTGGCCGAGACGGGACCGGGCTAACGGGTGCCACGCGGGAATGACGATTTGGCTGCCGATCCCCCCAAAATTAGACAGGCCTCTTGCGATAACCAAAGACACCGGCGCGGATAAAGTTCTCCGTCGATCAACTTCACCTCAATTGGTATCATCTTGCTGCATCGTGCAACTGGAGAAAATGTCCATCTCGGAATAGAAGCTGGACATGACAGGGGTATCAAATACCCGTATTGTCAGAACACGAGCATCCGGACTCACACAAAGGTAATGAGTCCATGCGCTCAGCTCTCTCGACATTTTGCTGCTGACGCACGGGGAATACCGTTAAACTCTACAGCTTCTGGCAGAGTTCCGATGAGTTTCATCCCTGCAATACAGGCAATCTGAGACGTAGCGATTCGAATCTAGAACGGGGCGGCAGTTGAACAACTACCAGCCTGCATAAGCATCGACAGCTAGCCGGGTAGCTGAAAGCTACGGTACGGGGCGTACTCATGACGACAATGTTCCTAGAAATAGGGTTTTCTTCCCTCGTGTGCAGACCTCGAGCGAAAAGCAGTGCGTTTGTTGTTCCGCACGAACCTTTAGTGTCCGACGATCAATCTCCAACATGCATTCGAGTCCGCTCCAGGTTTGTCGCTCGATTGGATTGCTTCGCCGACCAGTTAGCCTTTGGCACTTGAGCCGCTGTCAAGATGTCCTCCCAAAAGAGACCGCCTACCTTATTGCAGGGGCTACTGCTGGCGCGTTTACTGACCACTCAGCGGCGTCCCAACTATGGATCACAGACAACGTTAGATCCGCATTAGCCACCCTTGACAACCATACTCACCTTTTCGGCTACATTGAGATTAGAAATATCTTGCGGGATCATTAGCTTGCAGAATCTAGAGACTTAGCCCTGGATTCTCGGCGAGTAAGGTAACGATGCTATATCCTTTCCATACCTTACCCTTGATCCTTATTGATTCGCCTGCCAAGACGACAAGAGTCTGTCCGCACACTTCTGGGAGCAATGCTGTCGCCACGATACAGATACGTACCGATCAGGATCTTCGTGGGTGGGGTTTTGCATTGGGTTTAGTGGATATCAATCTTAAGGCTTGACAGCGCTTCTGCGTCTCTCGATGCCGTTTGTATGCTATTCGTCCCCGGTTTTCGTTGGTTCCTATTGATAGTTTTCTTTTGATGTCACCATCTCTTTTGCTTTGTTGGTGCTCGAAGAACACTAGACTTGTGTTTCGCGCGGTGCTATTGGTGAAGATATTCTTTGAAGCTAGGAAATTCCAGACAAAGTCCTCTGTGCAATCTCGGTCCCAGAGTGTCCTCGAAATGCTTTGCTATGTCACTTGTTTTCCGCATCTCTTCTTTTCTATCTCTCTAGGCACTCATTGACGCCGCTGTGGTCAACTTGCTATTCCTCTAACAGCAATATGTTGCGCATTTCCTTCGTCGCTTCGTTTGTATCTTTAATTCCCTTCGCTTCTCCTTTAAGATATGATCCCGCGCAGGTGAGCTGGAACCTGAACCAGAATCAGTCTGCCACTGATCCTCTCGCCTATTACGGTCAATGGCCGAATCACAGTAAGTCGCAACAGCGGTCCATCAAGCACGAAGACATCGACTGACGGTACCGCAGCTTTCCAACCTTCGCCGGTCAATTGGCGGTTTCCCTTCTACACTCTCATGCTCGATAGATTCATCAATGGCGACCCTACAAATGACGATGCAAACGGCACTGCGTGGGAACATGATCTTAGTATGTATGAGTCCGTTCCGGACTCATTCTTAGGAGAGAGACTGATGCCCACTCTCAGCTGGTACCCAGTTACGACACGGCGGCGACATCGCAGGTCTACTGGATACCTTAGATTACCTGGCGGGAATGGGCATAAAGGGTATATACCTTGCTGGCAGCCCACTCATCAATATGCCTTGGGCCGCAGACGCCTTCAGCCCACTGGACCTCACCTTATTGGACCCGCACTTTGGTGTCATCGATGCATGGCGACAATGCATTGCAGCGATGCACGATCGTGGAATGTACGTCGTTCTCGATAACACCATGGCAACCTTGGGCGATTTGATTGGCTTCGAAGGATATCTGAATGTTTCTACACCGCTCTCGTTTACGGAACACAACGCGCTATGGAAGACTAGTCGAAGATACCACGACTTCGATATAAATAATACCGAATTAGACAAGTGCGAGTATCCGCGATTCTGGAATGATTGTAAGCGGCCATCCTCGGCAGACCTTATCCTCGCGATCTAAGCAATGGCTGACCCATCGTAGACGGAGAGCTGGTAGTCAACAACGGCACGGAAAACTTCAAAAGCTGTCGTGACAGCGATTTCGACCAGTATGGCGATATTGCGGCTTTCGACAACTACCCGGAATGGCAACGCCAGATATCGAAGTTTGCGTCAGTCCAAGATCGCTTGCGGGAATGGAAACCCTCCGTCAGGGCACGGATCCAACATTTCTCCTGTTTACAGATCGCTATGCTGGACATCGATGGATTTCGTATGGATAAGGGACAGCAGATTACAGTTGATGCACAGGGTGAATTCGCAGACTACGTACGTCGGTGTGCTGGATCATTTGGTAAAAACAACTTCTTCATACCTGGAGAGATAGTCTCTGGTGAGCGTCTGTCCAACACCTCATGAAGGCAGCACGCTGACAAGAAGTTTCAAGGTAATGCATTTGGTGCTGTGTACCTTGGAAGAGGCAAAGAGCCTCAGATGGCGGTCAATGATACCGACAAAGCTATTCGGGTGACTACCAATACTTCTGATAGCTCGCTTTTCATCCGGGGCGAAGGCAAACAGGCATTCGATGCAGCATGCTTTCATTACAGTACATATCGAGCATTGACCAAATTCTTGGGTATGGTGATACCGTGCGGCTCAATGACAAACATGATGTTGATATGTAGCAGGTAATACTGGTGACAAGGGCGCCACTGGTGACACACCAGTCGATTTCGTGAGTCGATTTGCTTAATCGTGTATTCGCGATGAAGCTTACGTAGGATAGGTCGATGCGTGGAACGATTTCATCAAAACGTAAGCTTGAAGCTTCTAATATATATTTCGAACAGACTATAAGTTTCGAGCTTCGTCTCTGGATCACCGTTCTAGGGAAGATGCTAATTTGGAGATCTCTCTAGAAACGATCTCATAAATGCGAACACAGGCGTCTTCGATCCCAGACATATGTATGGTGCGCAGAATCAGTGAGTGCTCCTGGAATACCACCGTGAAGGATCGCCGCAATCTCTATAGGCACACTTCATCGCCAAGTATACATTCTTGGGGAGCAATCCTGATGATCTTCCGGCAATAGGGATGTCTTTAGATGGCCAACTATAGACAACGGCACCATGAAACAAAATTTGGCAAATTTCATCACTACGTTGCTGCTTCCAGGTATACCCATGCTAGAGTGGGGAGAGGAGCAAGCGTTCTATGTCCTAGACAATACTGCAAACAACTACGTATTCGGAAGACAATCGATGTCGAGTGCGACTGCTTGGCAAGACCACGGCTGTTATACTGTCGGTAACGCAAAGATAGCGCCTGTAGGTCATCTTTTCACATTTACTTCTACCCTACATGCGTCGATCACAAATGCTAACTTCGGGGCTATGTAGTGGCCACCAGGAACATATGACAAGGGCTGCACCGATGACTGGAATATTCTTGATCACCGTGATCCGTCGCATCCGATCCGGAATATCATGAAGACCATGTTTGAAATGCGTTCACGTTATCCCACTCTCAATGATGGTTTCTACGTTAAAACTCTCTCCAAGCAGACATATTCAATATATCCTCCCTTTTCACAGGGGGTCCCGACTGAAACGGGATTATGGAGTGTACTACGTAGCCGCTGGCCTGGTGCGTTTTTCCCTTTTTCTGGTGTTCATGATAAGCATGATTCAGCACTGACACGTTTACTGTAGGGCTTCAAGATTTCACTGGTCAAGGACAGGGAAATCAAAGTCTATGGTTACTCTACAGCAATATCGGGTATAACAAGACATTTGGCTTCGATTGTAACGACAATAAATCGGCTCTGATTGCTCCTTTCGACCAAGGCACTACTGTCAAAAATCTGCTATATCCGTACGATGAAGTAACACTCATCTCATCCCCGCAAAAGCTTGGTGAGTTTCTGCTACCCTGATCATAGAACATCTAGCAAGCGAAAAAGCGCAGATTTGAAACTGGCACGTCAAATACAACCGCTGACCGTGTGATGTCAGAATTGGACAACTCAACCAAGAACAACGGCTGCCTTAATTCCCTTCTGATGTCTCCATGGGGATACAAGGCGTACGTGCCCATAGGTAAATGGTTGGAACCCTCGCCTATGATCACCAAATTCAGCCCGGGACATGATTATCGTCTCGTATCAGACTCCTCGAGTAACAAACAAAACACCGTTCCAATTGAACTGCATTTCTCGCAAGAAATGAATTGCGAAAATGTACAGAATCTGATCACCATCAATTCTACAACGGCCGACGGCTCAAAGCCATCGTTGGATAATGCCTCGGTGAATTGTAAGATGACCTTCGATCCGGAAGCGATTGTCTCTCGATATACAGGTCCTATTACCGGGCAAATTCCTTCCAAGTGGGTACTCAAGGCGAACCTCGTCAATGTCTCGGATGGTGTACACTCTATCACCGTCTCCAATGTTACTAACCAAGCAGGTAACGCGTCTACGAATGTAAGTAGTCTATTTTCGAATACAATTGCAACTGCAGAACTAAATGGTTTTTAGTCCATCGATCATTTTCTTCTCCGCATCGGGCAGCGTAGCAATCCAATTGTTTTCCCAAGGACCGGGAATTATTCAGATTCTCTCCTCCACAAAAACAGCAACGGTAGCTTGTACATCTCCCACCAGGCGGCTGGTGCTGACATGTTCCGCTACTCGTGAGTATATTCCAGCCTCTTCTCTCTTCCCTTTACAGAGAGGCTGACTAGAAGCTTCCTTAGGACAAACTGGGGCTCCAGCTGGAGCGACTGGGAGACATACACCGGCGCGAATTCCACAATAACGAAGCAGAATTGGAGCGGCACCAAAGTTCAGAGATGGCCAGGTACTCACGTCATGGTACAATACTGGGGAAAGATGATAGGCAGTAGCGATCATGTGCAGCAAGGCGACCTTGAGCACCGCAAGCATGAGCGAAGATACCCACACATGTTTGTACACGGCTCATTCAACGAGTATGGCTACGATTCTGGCCTGTACAGTTCGTTTGAGCAAAATCAAGACGGTGTCTGGCAGTACGACCTCATGTGAGTCCCACTTGCTGTTGACCATGCATCGTGAGAAACCCATGCTGATACTTGAGATACAAATAGGGACGATTTGCCAAGTGAATTCCAAGCCAATGTCTGGGGAGTAACGCCAGCGGGAGAACCGGATCTCACACGCGCATTCGGCGACGTCGATAACGATACTGTACTCGATCTAATTTCGCCAGTATCACTGCTAAAGAACGTTATTTGGCTTGATAAAGAATTTCCGCCATCTCCCCATTTGGCATATCGCATACTTATCAACGATGCCACTATGCGATACTCACTTGTCCCCACAGGCTCTCGGACAGCACAAGTCGTCATTTTCGCTCTTCTTGCGGCACTTCCTATTCTTACGGCTATCGCTGGAGTGTGGGCCTACCGGCATGCTTTCTATGCTGTCAAATTTAACCGCATTGGGCAAACTGAGAAGCACGACTTCCATCCATTGGCCATTGCCCGAAGTTGGCATGCCGATCGCTTTGTGCCAGAGAAGGTCTCAAATTTTGTCTCGAAACTTCAAAGCAAACCCATTTGGCAGAGGCCAGGCAATGCCAATGCGTCCCAAGTCACTACGCTTGCACAACGCCAATCTCGTCGTACGGTGCTCATAGCTACTATGGAGTACGACATCGAAGATTGGGCGATCAAGATCAAGATAGGTGGACTTGGGGTTATGGCTCAACTGATGAGCAAACATCTGCAACATCTTGACCTTGTCTGGGTCGTTCCTTGTGTCGGAGGGATCGACTATCCGATTGATCAACATGCGAAGCCCATGATCGTCACGATCCTCGATGTTGAGTATACCATTGCAGTTCAGGTGGGAATGTTCTCCTCGCAATTAAGGCTGAAACTTACATCATTGCTACCAGTATCACCACGTTCGTCCGAATATTACGTACGTCTTATTGGATGCAGAGATTTTCCGCCAGCAGACTGCGAAGGAGCCCTACCCCCGTAAGTATCAAAATATTCCAACGTCAACAACTCTATTTTGTATCAATCACGAAAAAAGCCTTGCAGTGCTTGAATACGTTTTGAATCATTTATGTCCGTAGACTGAATGATAAGCTAATTTTCGATATCCTAGGCCGAATGGATGACATGGAGTCGGCCATCTACTATTCAGCTTGGTAAGTCGATCATCCCCACCGTTCGAAAACCTGCTTAAACGAATGCCAAGGAACTCTTGTATCGCGGAGACTATGAGACGTTTTCCTATCGACTTGTACCACATCAACGACTACCACGGGGCAGTGGCTCCTCTGCATCTATTGCCAAGAACAATTCCTTGTTGTCTGAGTCTGCACAACGCCGAATTCCAAGGTACGTTCGACTATGATCGTTTCCAAAGCCGCCGACATATGCGCGACGCTCTTAAGTTTCACCTCCTTATGCTTCATTACGAACCTCGTGCGTGCAGGCAAGATACTGAGGACAGATTCTGATAATTTTACAGGGCTTTGGGCTATGCGAACACCGGCTGAAAGAGATGAAGTCTGCCGAGCTTACAACCTAGACCCTGACATCGTGCGCAAATACGTACAATTCGGTGAAGTGTTCAACCTCCTCCATGCGGGAGCGAGTTATCTACGGACCTGGCAGAAAGGCTATGGTGCGGTGGGAGTAAGTGAGAAGTATGGCAAACGATCATTCGCACGTAAGTTCTGTTCCGCCTGCGGCCGACAACCATACGCTACGTGCCATATTGGAAGTCTGGCTAGATTGCGAGAGCTTTTTGCAAGCAATACGGCTGAACAGAGAGGCTGACTTCCGAAGGTTACCCAATTCTATGGGGCTTGACCAAGGTCGGCGGCCTACCGAATCCAGATCCTAGTGATCTCGAAGAATGGGATAAGAAAGCCCCACCCAAAGCCATCTCAATCGACGAAGAAGCCGAGGCACAAAGGGGCAATATGAGATGCCACGTCCAGGAATGGGCTGGTCTAGAACTCGATCCAGATGCTGAGTTATTCGCCTTTGTGGGACGCTGGAGTATCCAGAAAGGCATCGACATCATCGCAGACGTCTTTCCTGCCATCCTTGAACAAAATCCCAAGGCACAATTAATATGTGTCGGCCCTGTCATTGACATATACGGTCGCTTCGCAGCCTTGAAGCTTGAGAAGATGATGGAGAAGTACCCTCGCAGGGTCTACTCGCGCCCCGAATTCGTCGCATTGCCGCCATTCTTCCATAGCGGAGTCGAGTTCGGCTTGATGCCTTCGCGTGACGAGCCCTTCGGCTTGGTCGCGGTCGAATTTGGGCGCAAAGGTGCGCTCTGCATCGGCGCTCGAGTTGGTGGTTTTGGATCTATGCCCGGATGGTGGTTCACCATTGAATCGACCACAACAAGCCATCTGATTCGACAGTTCAAAATGGCTATCAAAGATGCTCTGGCGGCTAAACCTGAGCAGAGGAGGAAGATGAGAGCACGATCGGCGATGCAGCGTTATCCGGTTGTTCAGTGGAAAGAGACCCTCGCAGTATTGCAGGATAACGTAATCAGACTCAATCAACAACAGACACTCAAGCATGGACTCAAGATTCCTCGAAGCTCTGCTTCTGATGGGAGTATCACACCACCCGCTGACGCTGGCGGGCCCTTACGCTTCTGGTATCGGAAAGGTAGCGGCCCCTCAAGCGCATTGTCTACCGCGATGCATAGTAGACAACAAAGTCGATCAACCTCGCGCGCGCAGAGTCCGTCCAGGCTACCGGATATCGGACCGCCAACGCTCGGTCGCAGGTTAGGTCCAGGACACACAACGGAAGAACCCAGGAATGGTCGTACCCGTAACCGCTTGAGCAAGCCGAACCCAAACACGACTGCTGCTCCCTCAGCTTCGGAAGTCGGAGTGGCAGTCAGCACTCCTCGAGAGGCTGCTGACTTTAGTGGTTCTCTTCCGCCTCTGAACAGAGTTTCACGGATTGCAGAGGTGGATTCTGAGGACGACGCGTCTGAAGCCGCTGCAGATGAGTATCTCCTAACGCCTGAACAGGCCGAGGCAAACAGGCAGAACAGTCAGCTCGCCGCACTACAAGAGTCTTCGGGCGCAGTTACACAAGGACTGCACCAACCTTCTTTCGCTCCCGATCCGGCAGTAGCGCAGGATATCCTATCATATGCAGCCCAAGAGCCAATGCTACCAGACGCGACACATGGTACCGGTCAACCCATCTCTGGCAACCTAATATCGTCATCTGTTGCACGGTTGAGCTTGGGGGCTGTGGTAGGTGCTAAGAAGGATTACAAGTTACAGAACGTTGATCCGTTCTTCGATGATCCGACCGGACTCTACTACCATGCATATGAACGAAAGCTCGAAAGCCTCAATGGCAAAACGTCCGAAGGTCCTCTGTGCGTCGAAGAGTACTTGGTCAAAAGCGAGAAAGACTGGTTCAACAGATTCCGTGGCGCCAAACTAGGAAGGACATCCGTTCCGGCGTCGCCAATGTTTCGAACGAGGGACAATAGCCCAGCTCCATCTACACGACCAGGGAGCAGTCGCTCGTCCAACGGCACGAACGAAGGTGTCGAGCAGTTTCTCCTCGAGGAGAATTACCAGCCGCCTACTGGACTGAAGAAGATTTTACTTACGAGAATTGGCGATTGGCCAGTGTACACATTTCTGCTAGCATTCGTACGTAATTCCTTAACCTTGTGACAGACACTGCTGACGAATACGCAGGGACAAATCATTGCAGCTAACAGTTATCAAATCACGCTCCTCACTGGCGCTGTAGGTCAACCGGCAGAGAAGCTATACATCATAGCGTCCATCTATCTCATTACCTCCATCATTTGGTGGTGGGTATTCCGCACGTTCCAAGCGAAATGGGTGCTGGCAACTCCGTTCGCAGCTTACGGGTTTGCGTTCTTTCTGCTGGGTCTGGCACCCTATGCGCATACGGAATTCGGCAGGGGCTGGGTGCAGAATGTCGCCACCGGCTTCTACGCGATGGCTTCGTCAAGTGGTGCTTTCTATTTCTCCTTGAACTTCGGTAGCGAAGGTAGGTCACCAACCTCAAGATCGAATTATCGATACTGACTCTACGGCCAGGTAGCGTGCCGGTCGCGACCTGGAGCTTCCGCGCTTGTGCCATCCAAGGGACTCAGCAGATCTATGTCGTTCTCCTATGGTTCTGGGGTTCACGCCTCAACCAGTTGAATCTCGATAAAATCCAGGCGTCTACCTTAGTAGCGTACGGTCCCGCATTGACGGGTATCACAACTCCCCTAGCCATCTTCCTCTGGGCCGTCGGGCTCGTGCTCTTCTTCGGTCTTCCAGACTACTACCGCCAATCCCCCGGCCGCGTCCCCTCCTTCTACCGCTCCATCATCCGCCGCAAAGTCATCTTGGTAAGCCTCCCCTCACCCCCCATCCGCACCAAAGCTAACAACCCCTCCCCCCCATCAAGTGGTTCTTCGTCACCGTCATCATCCAAAACTACTTCCTCTCCGCGCCCTACGGCCGCAACTGGAAATACCTCTGGTCCAGCAAGCACGCCCCCGCCTGGGCCATCGCCCTACTCATCATCCTCTTCTTCCTCATCATCTGGTCCCTCTTCCTCTGGCGCTTCGCCGTCGCCTCCCGCGCCCACTCCTGGATCCTGCCCATCTTCGCCATCGCCCTCGGCGCCCCGCGCTGGTGCCAGATGCTGTGGGGCACCTCGGGCATGGGCCTCTGGGTGCCGTGGGTGGGCTCCCCCTTAGCGGGCGCGCTCCTCGGTCGCTCGCTCTGGCTGTGGCTTGGCGTGCTGGATGCGATTCAGGGGGTTGGGTTCGGGATGATATTGTTGCAGACGCTGACGAGGTTCCATATTGTGTTTACGCTCGTGTGTGCGCAGGTGCTGGGGAGTGTGGCGACGATTGTGGCGAGGGCGACGGCGCCGGATAAGGATGGGCCGGGGACGGTGTTTCCGAATTTGGTGCTGGGGAGTGAAGGGTTGAAGCAGGCTGGCTTTTGGGTGGGATTGTTGCTGCAGGGGCTTATTTGTGTTGGGTTTTTCAAGTTCTTCAGGAAGGAACAGTTGCAGAAGCCGTGAGGAGAAGGGGAAAGGAGGGGAATAGGGGTAAGAAATGGCCGGAGATGATTGGGAGCTTGGTCGGTTGAAGGTGTGCAAGCATGCGAAGGTATGAGGAGGCGGAAACATGGGTAGATATCGGACGTATAAACGCAGCAATAATGTTTAAACACACGACAACATATAGAGATAGACAACACTGTACAAACAGCGCCATAGCCAGAAATATGACAACCGCAATAGAAACAAAGCATTCGCTTATGGATTCGATCAGCGATCCACCCTAGATAACTCTTCCTGAGAATAGCTCCTGACTATTAACAACCTTCAGTTCTGAGCAGGTCCAAGTGTCTCGGTGCCCAGAGCTCTATGAGATATTCGACTTACGCTCGTTTTCAGTCACACTTCCATCCTACTCCTCAAGCCGCATCTGCGTTTTTGGCAACCGAGTTTGGAAGGAAATCCGATTTTCCGTCAGTGTGCGATTAGCCCAACATCATTTCTGAGAGAATTTGATGTCTTTAAAAAAGAACAGCGCTTCCGCAGCTTCCTATTGCACCTATAGAGTGACCTAAAGCTCATTCTTACCCATCTCCAGCCCCCCTTGAACTACCAGTATAAGGAATGCAACTACAGCATCGGCGTCTTATGGACGCAGACCGAAGGGAATCAGATTATCAGGTCCTTCATCATCTACAAGCCGTGCAGCATCTAGCAAGCGACGAGGGATGAAAGCCTGGGAGTAATCGCCACAGCTTCGACAGACCACACAAATGGGAAAGTTATGTCTGGCTTATGGGTGATACATAGAATATATAGCGAAGGGCGGGAGGTTACAAAAGAAATGCCCGACCACCATCAAGTTCTGAGAAAGAAGTCCAGGATATATGAAATGGGCAGGACTAGCCAACAACAGCCGTTTGCGTGTTGAGATGAGGATGTTCAAGTCCTTCGATTTTGGATTTGGTGAGATATTGCATCTGCACTAGTACAGTGTGCCCTTCGAGATGCATGTGTAGAATCTCTGAGGTGGACAATAGTTGATAGAGCTTTGGAAGATAGGGAGAGCGTAGCGTCTAAAGATGTACCGCAAAGCATATTCTGCTTTGCTAAGAGAGAAGATGTAACAGGCAGGCAACTCGTATGGTCCATACCGGTTTCAAAATTCGCCAGCCGCTGAGATTGATGAGTGCCAGAGGGTTTGATCTATGGGGTGAAAAATCCGTACTCTTTGGTGACGCTGCAACATTCAGTCTCCCTTAGACTCCCCTTTCTTGTTCTTTGCTCGAGGCTCGCCATTACGCCCATCAGAGGTTGATACTTAGTGCCTATGTCTGGTCTTGCGGACTGTCTCAATATGATGAGATCACGCTTTGCCGCTGCTGCTTCGACGTCACTCCCTCATCGGTCGACGGTGCTGCAAGAATATGAATGGAATTCAATCATCGCAATCCGCATTTCTTAAAGTAATAATGTTGATATAGAATCGACGGGCATAGAATGTCGGATACAACTCCGCCACCTGGTTCGGCACTCTTACCCGAAGGGACCATGACCTTATCCATTGGTCGATGACGCGACGATCAGCAGACCCTGGATAAGTCAGCCGTACGCCCCGTAGAAACGATCATGCGACGAAAATAGCAGCCTCAGCGAAGGCGATACAAAAACGTTCTGTTTGTACTCTGTTCTCTCCTGTACAACTCGAACTTCACCAAGATCCATCAACATCCACCATGGCAGCCCAAGAATACTACACCGGTTCCTCCACCTTCCCCAGTCCCCCTCCCCCACCATACTCAACCCACGCCCCACCACCTCCCCGATCGCCTCGTCCGCCTCAGCAGCCATCACCCCGGCCCTCACACAGCCAGCCACCGCCACCATCCTCCTATCCCCCCCACCAGAAAGACCTCTACCCGCCTCCGCCATTGCACCAATACCACGCGCCCTGGCACTACCGCCCTAGCCAGCACTACTACACGCCCCACTCCTCGCACGCCTACCCCCCAGCGCCATACACCCAGCAGCAGCCGCCATACCCTCCCCAGCATTCCTATCCCCCGCCGCCACAGCAACAGCGGCCATATAGCCGGTCTCCGAGCCCTCATCATCATAAGCATCATCATCATAGGGATAGGGACGAGAAGAGCAGGAAGAGGAACGACACGACGAATAGCTTCTTCGGCGCGGGCGCGGGCGGCTTGCTGGGGGATGTGCTGCTGGGCCCGGGAGTGGGCACGCTGGGAGGGGCGCTGCTGGGTGCGATAGGGGGAAAGGAGGTGGGGAGGAGGAAGAGTGAGGAGAGGAGTAGGAGTCGGAGTCGGAGTCGGAATGGAAGGAGGAAGCGAAGTAGGTGAGAGAGTGTGAGATGGTGGGGTGGGGATGGGAAAGCGCTGGACGCTTTCGAGGAGTAATGAAGCGGCGGAAAATGCGACGGAAGATGGGAGGTGATGAAACGGAGTGCGAGTATTGCAAGAATATATGTATATAGCAAGATAAGCTGGGCGCTTTAAAATCTGGTCCCAGCTTTGATGGTGTCGCATCTATCAGGCCGCCATCTACGACGAGTTCTTGCCCTGTGATGTACCTAACCTCATCGTTGGCTAGGAAAAGTGTAGCGTGAGCTACGTCCCAGGCGGTATCCCTAATCTTCGTGAGTATCGACCCAATCCAGTAACATGTGAGACATAAAGACCTACATCTCGCCGACCGGCACTTGAGCGTCCTACTTCTTGCACGCCCCTTCATAGTCATCAACTGCCTACTTGTCTGCCATTATCTTCACCAACAACGTATTGATTTGGGCCGGTATCACTGTTTCCAGACGGACACCCCTCTTTGCATACACAATCGCGGTGGCCTCCGTAAATCGCAAGCCCGCTACAGAAGATATATCGATGATACAAACACCTGCATTTGCTTTTCCATTTGTCGGCAGAACCAGATGGCGAAAAAACATTCCCGCTCTTGAGGTCCACATTCATCCGCTTGTCCCACGCCTCCTTACTCCTCTCAGCTAAGGCACTGGCTCACTTCGGCCAATGATTTTGAAGATCAGATACGCCCGTGCTTTGCTATACAAGCTTCAACGGCTTCTTCGTTATAGCCGGCAAAGCCGGTATCACCATGTATGACAGTAGTGGCGTTGTGGGAAGGTGATTCGGCGCGGATTTGAGAGGCGGCACGCTCGGTGGCTGGGAGGGACTTCTCACAACCAAAGAGGATGGCTCCCCGACGGCGAGGATGGTGGCGAAGGTGGTCCCGTTGTCCCAGTCTTCGCCTATGCAACCGATGCATGTGACGAGGACGACTTGCCCTGCGAGGTCGTAAACGGGCATTTTAGATTGAGAAGGTAGCTCAAATGCAAGCTTAGAAGCTCCTCCTGATGAACGATAGACCCCATCCCGTCGCTTCATGACATGCATGTAGTCACAGCCAGATCAACGAATTGATGCAACCGCTGGCGGCGGGGCCGAGCGCTTCATCGCCCATGCTAGATCACTGTTTCGTTGAGAATTTGGTGGTCGTTGTGCAGGATTCATCTTCAGTGGGCTTCGATGAGCATACCGAGCATTCCTTTGGTCTGACATGCCGTTTGTGCCTTTTGCACCTCACTCCGTACTACTTTATGTAGTCGTTTCATGAGTGAGTCGATAGGCTGGGATTCACCCATGTGTGAAGAGTATAGATCGAGGATGAGCATGCCCACATCGACGCACATCCTGACATGACGTGGATCCGTAATGTATTTGCAGATCCACTTGAAGACTGGTTGGAGAGACACATCGTCACGTCCAGAGAGTGCGGCTCGTGTAGCAGATCGATGCCGGAGAGCAGTGAAGAGCGTGACGATCGAGGGAAGGCTGCCACCTTCCAGGACCGCATCCAAAGCTTCTCTATATTTGCCCTTGTGAAGCAGCTTCTCCCAGTTGCTACGTTTTTTCCGCTTTTCGTTAGTGTTGCCTTCGATAATGATATCTGCTCCCTCGCCCGTGAAATCCCGGCCTCGAAGTCGCTTTTCCCATCCGCGTGGTCGCTTCTTCGCAATCTTCTTGTCGTGCTCCTCGATCTTGCCCTCAATGAGCGCTTGTATTTCCTTCTGCCTCTCCCGCTCCTTCACTTTCTGCTGGCCTGATAATCGAGTCTTGATCGAGAGCATTCCGGACTGCATTCCCACAACAACATGTCGGTCCTCACGAGTCGCACCTGCACTAATTACGCTTAGCGAGAGTATCGGCGACGGATACTTGGATCCAGCCACGACGTTCCAGCCAGTGACCTCGAAAACCTTGAGATGGCCATCCAGACCGCCACTGACAAGTCTCGTATTATTTGAGGCTAAGCACAGTGAAGATACGGTCTTTTGATGGTTTTGCAACATGTGGAGCGGGCGGGCAGCGACCAGATCAAGGACCGATATTTGGTTGTCTGCAGCAGCCAAGATTGTAGTTCCGGAAGGCATTGGTAATACGTCTTCTACCGGAGCAGCATGCTTGAAGGTCATGACTGCGCTCCCAGGCGATCGAGGATCCCACAGCCTAACCGTCTGATCGTAGCTACCGGACACCAGTAAATTCGCGGCCTGTCCGGGCATAAAAGCCCCGCTCCTAACATAGTCCTGATGCCCAACGAACGAACGTGTACTTTCTTGGCTGGGAAGATCCCATAACCTGACTGTCCGGTCATCGCTGGCGCTCATAAGGGCCGTCGACTCGCTTGGCGAGAATTTCGTTGTCCACACTGGCTGTTTGTGCTCCTTCCATGTTTTCAATATCGCTCTTGAATTGATATCAAAGACCTGCATCGCGCCACTCTCATCGCCCGCAACCATGACGCGCCCATCATGTCTGATGTCTGCGCTGTGCGCAGTGTCATCGAAGCGGGATATAGTTTTTGTGAGCTTGCGGGTTCGCACTGAAAAGAATTGAACTCGCGTGCCGGTGGTGACGGCGAAAACATCAGAGCCTTGTGAGTATGCATTGGCCGGAGTAGGAGGGCATGAGATACTGGTAATGGGATTGCTGGATGGCGAAGGAATCAATTGTTGGGATTTGAAGCTACGCCAGTACGTCTGTTCTGGAGTGAGTGGTGAAGGGCCTGGAGGAAGCTTGATCAGCTGCAACGGCAGCACTTGGGCTGCCATGATTCTCCACCGGCGCCACAAATGTCAAGGAATTCTATTCATTCTGCCGATGTATGCGCATGGAATCTGCAATGGTATTGGAGAGGTTTGAAAAGACCATGGCAGATCTTCGGCGATTCGCTTAATGCCACGCTAACGAGACTACTTCAGCCCCCGTCCCCTCATTGCTCACAGAATCACCAATTCCTGACTCTAGCAAGCCTAGCCAATCCCCGCACACACGAATCAGGCCAGCATAGGCACATCTTGCTCAAGCAGATACATAACACTGTCAGCGTCATGTCCGGTCTCGCAGGAGAAGTCGAGAAAGGTGTCAATGACATGGGCGGTGGAGGAGGGCAAGAACAAAAGCAGGGCGGCGGGAACCAGGGTACCGAAGACAAGGTCCTGAACGAGGGCAAGTAAACTTGCGCTACTGGATCCGCCTCCTTGTCCAGAGTACTGACGAATTATGTTAGGCGTTGACAAAGTTGCCAGCGATAAAGGCGTTCCGGGTGCTGCGGACGGCATGATCAACAAGGAGGTTGATCAGGAAGCTAATAAGGTCCTTTAGACGGCATTTGCTGTACGCCTGTATACGAACGGGGGCGATTGATTGATTGATAAGTCTCTCGTTAAAATCACTTGCTGCAGCATTCCTATACTGCCATCTCCTCTTTCCATCCAAAAGTGTTCTCAGGATTCTTCAGGAAGGATATAGACTGTGTTTCATTGCGCGACGTGAACCGTAATCGTCGAATTCTTAACAGAGGTTCCACGACTTTGGGTATTTTTATCATTACCACTAGAGACATAGTCTTGGAGCGATGACTCTCTTCACTTCCCAGGTAGGCCGGCTGGACCACACTTATCTCTCAAGTCATCGCTCTCAGAAATATGAATTATGTCTTCAAAGGCCTCCCGAACTCGAGGATTTTCTTAGCCATAACAACTCTGGGCTGTTGTGCCCATCGCCCTGAGTTCCATGTGTTAACCTTCAGGCAAGGTACTTGAGTTCCCTACATAGTATGGGTTTGACCTGGAAAGCTCACCCATTGTTTGCGTGCCGGATGCACTCGAACTTAGCCTCTGGCTGGTTTGGAGAACGTGCTCGATACGGTCTGTGCGTGCTGCAGCTAAGGCAGTCGCCCGAGCAATGTTTGAGGACATCGAAAGCTGAAAGCGCCGAGATGATCTTGCTCAGATGCAGGAGATCAAAGCTGTCCGTGCGGTTGAATAGCTTGTTGGAGGATTGCGTCAGATAGTCAATTATACGATATGAATGGCATATCTGGTACAAAGATCTGCGCATCTCTGTTTCTCGATTCTCTCTGCGCTATCGAGATTATCATGATGGCTTTGACATGTACCATAGCCGAATCAAGGAAAAAGTTGAGCGGGTCGGCAACGTCTTCGGTATCACTATGGTCTTTGACATGACGGAAGAAGACGAGCTAATAAAAGACACGGATTACATTGCTGTCTCATCAGCAAGCTCGTCTATTTCGGTCCTTACTCGATCGAAGAAGTCGACAAGCATGGCTACATTGTCGACCCCATCCGGGATTACCATCTGTGGGTTGTTCGTCCGCACGATGTTTGGTCTTCACAGTATTCCAGACCAGTCCGACAAGACCAATGGTAATAAATTTTTGGACAGGAATACCTTTGATCCTAGTGGCCTACGGGCTGACGTGCCCGCTCTTGAATGAGCCCAGGCTAAGATCACAACACTCTCTTAGGTAGTCAATTAAGGAATCGCATCCGGCCTTGACTACCTGCTATCGGGTTGGGCTCAAGGTCCTTGTTACCGTGTCGATGGTCAGCTACTATCTGGTCTTGGCAGACTCTGTTCAGTTCGTTCACCTCACCTGTATATTGTGCTGAAATCTGATTTGGTGCTGTGTTACGTGAATTCTCGACTACATCATGAGCAAGTATCGTTCTGTGTTCCGTTTTGGTGGCCAGGTTTCGTTTATGTTGCTGGAATTGCTTTGTACAATTCTCCTATATGCTCTGAAGCACGATCCGCACAGCACGTACAAACCAGACTGGCAAATCAGCTAGGATGAATACGTTCCAGCCTCAACATCCTTGTCCTTATGACAATACTTCTCACGGGTGCCATGACCTGCAGCGCATATACGGACGCGAATCGAGGTGCCGATGTGTTTGAAACGAGAGTCCGAAGAACGCCTTTACGCGCAACTCCATATCCGCGACAGTACATTTTCCGGTATAAGTGGTCTTGCCGACCATATTGACTGCTTCGGAAAGACGCATTTCACAGCACCATGGTTTTCCTTCAATTCCCAGCTATCCTAACATTATGGATCGCTTCTACTGCAGCATTAATCATCCACCTTCCTCATCCGTTGTCCACCCAATCGCCGAACCAAACCCACCTCCTCAACTCAACAGCTTCCATCTCCCTCGACCGGTTCAAGAGCCCTCGCTTCGCGTCCCCGAAGTAAGCTAACACCCACCAGGCCACCTCTCTCCCACCTCCCCGACCCCTACGTCTGGCGCATCCCCGGCACACCCACCACAATCATGTTCTACCGCTACCGCGGCTCCGTACCCATCACCGGCCCTCACTCCGCCTTCGGGTGCATCATCCGCGCCACCAACGAGGCGTCAGAGCATATCGGGCACAGGCACGAAGGCACCCAGCCCATGGGCGCGCACCTGCGAACCTGGCCCAACGCCGACAGCAGTGTGTTCTTGACGTTGAAACCGAGCGAGGAGATGACGTGGAATGTGTTGGGGACGCTGCTTTTTGCGATCCGCTTTTTTGTGAGGGATAATCCTTGCGAATTTGAGTTCTCGTTGTGGAGTGAAGGGGTGGAGGGGGAGGTTGGGTTTGGGCAGTTGACGGTGGATTGAATGGGCCGGAGATTATGGATTTGTGCCAATGGTGACGCCAGTCGATTCTTGATGGGGCACGAGGGATCTATCATACTTGGACGGGTTTCATAGATGGATCGGCTGCCGCTGCGCATATATATGCATCGAACCGCCTTACCACCGCTCACGACTCCGGTATCGAGGGAGGAGTCCTGTGTTGGCGAGTAGCTATAGCATACGGAAACTCCGGAAGTCATCCGTGCACTGGCAACGATGGATTTTAGGGAAGCCTTCTTCTGATACTCCATTCATACAAGGCCTTCGACTACCTCACGTTGTAGCGTTTCGTCAATACCTTCTTCAGGAGTGCCAAGAGAATGCTTATTTCATTCTATGGCAGGTCCCTACAATGAACACCTCGCCAGCGCATGAGACTCGTATTCCTGAAAGCCAGGAACCTTTCGCGTGGAACTATGGTTTTCATCCCTGGCTGCGCAGATCACCACCGGGCACTTACTATTCCAAGATTCATGGGATCTCATACTTCACTCTCAGGGCGCCCGGGGAGCTGATATAGGATCGGTATTCTTTTCAGATGAACTCCTAACAGTGCATGCATCCTGTACCAAAGTAGTAGGGTATCTAGAAAATAGAATCGACACAATGCACAAAAACGCTCCTATGCTTCCATCCATACGCAACGCCCAAGAGATGCACATGATATCTCAGACTCCTCGGAACTGTCAGGCAGATTAGTCCATCACCTTTTCCACTGAAATGGGATATGGTACTCACCAGCCGCACAATCAAGAACCACACCGCACCCGTGAACCTGAACAGCGACAGCCCCGCCACACTCCACAGCACCACGGCCATGTAGATCGTACTCCTCTGTGACTCCGTACTCGTGACCGTCAACCTATCCAACCCCGCTGTACTGAGCACCACCGCAGCAAGCGCGAAATTGCAAAACATCCAGATCAACACGACTGCGCTCCTGAACCCTTTGTAATAATCCTCTTGGTGCTCCGCCTCGCTTGGTTTCTTGACTTCTTTGGGCGCCTTTTCGGCAATCTTGCGCATCTCGGCTTCGTATTGCGCGTTCAGGTCGCCGTCGTCCTGCGGGATGTTGACGTCGACTTTACCGCCGGGCTTGAGGTTGGCGACTTCGAGTTTTGGGGGTTTGTCGTCGCCTTTGGTGCCCCAGGTGATGTCATGGGTGTTGCAGAAGGCGTAGACGTTGAGGATGTTGATGTACGTGGGGGTGAGGAGAAGGTATTGGAGAAACTGCGGGAAATTTTTTAGGGGGTGTTGATAAGCAAGGGATTGCAAAGGACTTACCGAGGTGAAGAGATGCCAGGGGTCGAAGAAAAGGAACGATATAACGAACCACATGACGTACGTAGACGCCAAAGAGACGATAAGGGTGAAGAAGAGCGGATTGTGGATGAGGTCTCCGATTGCGAATTTCTTGTCCTTGGTGTCGATCTGAATCGAGCGGACGGTGATGAAGACGGAAGCGAAGACTAGATAAAGCATTATACAGACCCAGAAATATACCATGGTCATATAGAACCTATTAGAGCCTTGCGGCCGATTCCCCAGTGCTAGGACGAAGCATGAAAGCAAGGTTGCCAAGTACGCCCATTCGACCACGACCCCGAGGACTTTCCCGGTAGTGCCGAGAAGATCTTTATCACCAAGAGCTGTTGTGAGTATCCGGAAAACCAGGAAGAAATTACCCTGCGGTCAGATCAGCCTCGTTGTCTTTCCAGAGAACGGTGATAGTACTCACAATCGCGAACCATGCAAAGAGCATATTAAAGGCCTGATAAGAAAATTCGAGCATAAACATCATTTTCCTTATGAAGCTATGATCCGTGCGATTGATCTGGTAGAAATGAGCCAAGGCGTAAATAGCGGCGAAAAAGCTGCCATTAAGCCATCTTCTTCGCTGCTGGATGAACTCGGCCATGGTATCGGGCACGTCAGTCTCTCCGGTAGCGGACTTGACATATTGGAGTATCCAGCGGCAATTTCGTTTCGCAACTAGCTCGAAACAGAGGATTCTGTCTTCCGCCAAGTACATGTTTGCAGAGAAAATGCCGGCATTGGCGCCATGCATTTTCTCACCGACAAAATACTTCTCGAGCGGTCCTTGGCCGTTTTTATCGTTTTGCAGGGCAAGGTATCTGTACGCTGAGAAGGCTCCCGGCAAGACAGAGATGAAACCGAATGCAGATTCTACGGGTTTGTCCAGGATGTTGCTCATCTTGTACTCAAAATTCTGTGTGGCGACTAAAGGATTGATGAGCTTCTTCCCGCTACTCAACATGACTTTGATTTCCCCACACGCTCCTGCACACATGGGCTCAAGATCGAAAGCCTTCCATAAGTTGTATATAGAGTCTCTGCCAGGTTTGGTCCCAGCATCCAGAAGCACGCAGACGTTAGGGTCCAGTACTCTGCCGAAAGCTTGGAAAAACCACCTGTGCGAGTTGATCTTCTTCTGGTTATTCTCCTTCAAGCAGAAGAGCATCTGCACAGGTGTTGCTCCTTTGGGTTTGATGCTCACAGTCTTACCCTTCAATTCCAGCCCTACTTGCGTCGTGTATTCATAGATATGTGCAGTCACGTCCTTTCCGCTGACTTGCTGCTTGGCAATTCCATCTTGGTACACCCCTAATCCAGCCAACACAGCTCTAGTCCTTGGATTGATCTTGGCTCGTCCATCGCTAATGATGCAGACAACGATTTTTTTCCAAGCTTCTTTGCCCCATGTCTGGCTGCTCGTTCGGGACACCATATGTTCAATATTCTTGAAAACACCGATCATGGTCCTTGCAAAGAGGAAATCGTCTTCATTGTACATCGTCACCACGATGAAGAGCTCTGTGTGTCTTGGTTTAGCAAAGAGCCTCTGCCGTAGTGTAAATCGTTGTTCGTAAAATTCGGAGGGGTCGCAAGTTGCTGCGGAGTAACGCATATGTGTGAACTCGTCTCGCTCTGGTGGCGTAGCATGCGGGACTTGGCTCAACAGCTTTGGTGGTATCGGGCAATCTAGAACCAAGTTGCCATTAAATAATTGCACTTCTTTGACTGTCTTCCACCGCTTGATCGGCGCAGGGCTCGGAGTTACTCCTGGCGGTGGTCCATCGTAGCGATCCTCGACATCATCGTATTCAGGCTGAAGATGTGGATTTGGACTGTGTGGATTTGGACCGTATGGATTGTCCGCCTGCAAGATTGGCCGTTGGTCATTATCATCTTGGTACTCTTGTTCGTGTGTTTCTTGCGAGTATTGATGGTGTAGCGGATGTCCATCCTGCGGATTGGGCTCGTATGGCTGAGTGAAGTATGCATCGTGGTGTTCTTCAGGGGAGATTGCATAGTCATGGCTCACATATGGATAGTTTGGCCGCGATGCAGGATGATGGCTTTCATAAGCTTCGTTATGATGATAAGAATTCTCTACATTCTCGACCGAGTACGTAGGTTGCGCCGCTAGCCGGTCGCCGGGGCCCATGGGTATCTGTAGAGGCTGCTGCTGAGGTCTACCGCCATACGGTCCATCTTCAAGCTGGTATCCATGTAGTGGCTGACCCGGAGAAGGGGTCCGACCTAGGTGATGGGGGTTCATGTCGCCAGACGGATGATGGTAATCGTCGTCGTCTGCTGGCTGGCCGGAGTAGTCTAGTTTGTGATGTTTGTGGTCAGTATTCTCATTGTTTATTTTCCATGGGCGACTCGACAAAGACCCAACAACCACCAAGGAAATCTCAGCATGGAGAGCTTCGTCTGGGCATACCAATACGATTGTATGACATGACCAATAAGTTCTTCGTGGACTCTGTGAACTTGAGTTGCCAAATTGATCTGCGTGAGAACAAGCGAGGAATGTGAGACTGCTTCGGTGTCCAAGACGGCAACCCCAATTCAAGGACAGCAGACGAGGTTGCCTCACGGTACTCAAGGGCGATGCCTGAAGATATGCAGCAGTAGGGAGTGGGGTCTCATACGAATGATCGCCTCCTGGCAGGCTGAAGCTTGCAAGCCAACCCAGCCCTAGCGCTGCCCCGTAAATAAAGCAGTCATTATTTTGGCCCCCGCGACGTGCGGCAATCGATTAGATCCAGCCGCCAACTCCGCCCCTAAACCACGCGTAACGCTAAGCTCAACCGCTCCCTCAACCCTCGTGATTCCATGCCAATGCCATTCACAACCTACTCGACACGATGATAACATAGTACTCCCCGCAAGTCGACCGACTTGCGTTCTGCGACCCGAGCGTGCTTGCCCAGGCGTGGTGCTACAGCGACATGGCCAACACCAGCGCCGCTACCGAGGAAACTGCGCGAATATCGGTGCTTTTTGTTTGCTTGGGCAACATCTGTCAGTCCTCCTCAAGTTGACAGTGTGCTCATACGCTAACGTTCTCAGGCCGCTCGACCATGGCCGAAGGTATCTTCCGGTCCCTCACAAAGTCCAACCGTCGCATCGGATTCGTTGATTCTGCCGGAACATCTGCCTACAACCTCGGGAACGGGCCTGATATGCGAACAATGAATACTCTGGAAGAGAATGGTATAACAGACTACGACCACGAAGCGCGAAAGGTTCGGGACGGGGATCTCACTAGCTTTGACTACATCTTTGCCATGGATGGGGAGAATCTACAAGACCTGTTGCAGATACAGCGTAGGATGGCTAGGAAGCGGCCTGCCAAGTTCGGCAGAGTCATGCTGTTTGGCGACTTTGGGGGAAAGCCGGGAGAGGAGGTTGGAGATCCGTACTATGGTGCGATCGATGGCTTCCAGATAGCGTACGAGCAATTGCATAGGTTTTCGGAAGGCTTCATCAAGGAGGTGCTCAATCAAAATGAACGGCCGCTGAAGGTTGAATGAGGTACTCCTACGATCTACGCATGTTTCATTATGATTTTCATTGCTTGCCCGCAAATTGTCATTTGACTCGCTATTCTAGAGTATACGAAGTGCGGCTGCTACCAGGTTCCATTACATGTTCAATTTGATCTTGGACAACCACGTCTGAGACCAAATTGCTCAATACAAGCTGGTCAGCGATCGTTATAATACCCGTAAGACACAACGAGCGACTGGCTGCGAAAACATAATAGAGTCTTGATCTAGGATGTGCATTATTATGCTAAAGGGCCTTAGCAGGCCAACTGAGTGTATCAATGCAGGAAAGACAGCAAGCCTGTGCATGCTCATAATGGCCACAAAGCCGGCTTCATGCTAAGTATGCAAACGCCAGAAGTCGAGATAGGATGAGCCGCTATCTGAGTCCGAAAGCCGCCTCCATTTTCTTCTTCCACCTACCACCCCCCGCTCCTTCGTCTCTCTCCCATGCTCCACCTCACACGTCGACCAAGGGACCGATGTTCATCTTATCCATCTTCCTGCCGCCTTTCTTGCCCTTATGGGATTTCTCTGCTGGGCTGCCTTCGTCCGAGAGCTTCTTCGGGGGAGGGTTCTCTGCCGGGCTGGCAATGAAGTGGGGCTCTCCAGCGGGCACGAAGAAGCGACGGTGAAGAACAGGGGCTTGCGAAGTCTCAGGCTTCTCGAGGCCGTTCTCCTTAACGTTGTTGGCTGCTTGCTGTTGCGAATTTGGCGATGGCACAAGCGGATGGTATGCCTCATTGACAACACTAGGAGCACGAGATCCAGTGGAGCTATTACGCGTTCCGATTCTGAATTGAAATCCGCTGGCCCGTGGCCGAGAGGGAAAGTTCGTCGAGTGGGCGCCATTTGCAGCAGTGCTCTCTTGCTGGTTGGCATGGCTGGGGGAGGTCGCAGAACGAAGTTGTGCTTTGTTGAGAATTGTTTCAGAGCTAACATTCTCTGGCTGATCAGAAGTTGACGAAGATCGTGGAATTGACTTCGTGACGCGGTTGGAAGAGTGCGGCGGTTTAACGGAATTATCCGATTGCGTTGCAGCAGCAGTAGTTGGATCAGTGATTGCTTGTGCCGCAGAAGCAGGGGCGGTGACTACGTTGTGCTTGTTGACCCCAGATTTAGGGATAGATTTATTGACCAACGAGGAATCCATATTAACGATACGAGGTCCTGGTGCCTGATTGTTCCACTGCTGACGCGAATAAGGCTGCATGTGTGGCTGTGGCGTGAAGCCGCCAACGAAAGGATTGAAGTTTCCTGGATAAGGGCTGACGATGAATGTAGGAGATCCCATGTTCGCGGTTGGAGTGCCCATAGGAGGTCGCTGGACTGTCGCATTCTGACGAAAGTCCTCGAAGCTCTGAGACGGCATGCCACGGGCCTGCGTACCGCCTCTCCACAACTGATCCGTTGGTGCTGGGCCAGGACGACGGTGCCATTCTGGAACCTCAGTAAATCCGCCAAATTTCTCTGGATGAGCGATACGGTACCAGCGCGGGTAAGTTGCAATCCCGATCTCGTGAAGCTTGTCTTCGTCCGGCATCTCGTGCTTGTAGAGGCACCCCTGCTGCGTATAGTCACATTCGCCCCAACGGATCCAATGCGTGCAGTACATCTTTCGGCCAAGGGTACCTTTGGTGCCTGCACCTGCTCCACCAGCAAGGGATGGTATAGCATCCGCCATTTTCGGTGATTGGTCAGGCGACTTTGACTCTTCACCAGCACCTTTGATCCCTTCATGTACCTCCTCGGAAGTGTCTGCGATCTTTCCATGATCATCCTTCACGCCATTGCCTTCACCCTCATTAGCTACATCTTTCTTCACTCCCTGACGCCAATTTTCCATTCCAGCGAGCTTAAATCGACCCCCCTTCTTAGTTGCGTTAGTTGCAGGAACGCCAATCTCCTCTATCGGACGATCGGTCTCTTCGGCAGAGGCTGTGGTTTCGGAAGGAGTAGCGCTCGGGCCAGCTGCACCAAGGTAAGACACAGTGTAGCGATTAGTGCTACGTTCTTTGAGGCCGAGGCTGGTCATGTTCATTGTTCCGGCGGGGCTGAGGGTTGCAGGAACACCTGCTATTTGCACGGTCTCAGGCAATTCGTCGACGGCGATTAGCGGCGTGAGCGTGCCGTCTTCGCGAGCGACGAAGTACTGAGGGCGCGGAGAGCTCGACATCGTGATCGGGTACTAGTGCTTGATGATGTTGATGACTAGCGAACCTAGAAATCTAATTTTCCGGTTTTTGCTTAATGCTGCTGATATGAGATTCACTGTATATGAAGTGGATATGGATAGTGTTTCCTGACGGTATAGATCCTGCTGGCAGTGTTGGGTGACCAAGAATCGGTCACAGAAGCAACTGCAGATCGTGGGGAGTAAGTAAGGAGCGCAAGTAATATTTATGTCGATGGTAAATGCCAGCAATCAGCAAGCTGTACACAATCATGAGCGATCACGTGCCGACATTGTGCGTTGGGTTTGCTCCTACCTACCTGTAGCAATCTCAAAATAGTGTTGCATGGTGGCTCGAGCTTTATATCTTGAAGAGTGTCTGGCTGGAGCAGCCACGAGGTGATGGGAACTCGTATCTGTATAGCAATTATGGGTAAAATTTGTAGATAGAAAGGAAAAACTTTGTGAGGAGAGAAAGGAGTCTAGAAATAGGCGTAGAGGATGTCCGGCGTAATGACAATTGATTCACTTCTGGTGGAAGTTTCATTCATAGAAGCTTTCTGCCGCTTATTCGACGGCTTGATCCGGTAATCTTGTTCCGTGTGGTGAAAATCCTGGTGATGTAAATGTTGGAGTCAAGTCACCCTGTGAAGAAGGTCAACACCTGCAGCATAGGGTTTCCTATCAAACCTACCTTCATCTGACAGAAAGCAAGTGAACAGTTTTCATTCACCACCAAATCCAGGGCCAGCATGTACAGCCTTGCAGCTCGGATAGTTGCAGCCTTAGAGCACAGCAACCGATTCGTGATATATATTTAGATCAGCTTGAATGTAGGTTCGTTGACGAAACATACCCCGATTGTTCTCGGGATCCACTTTTGTACAGTGTCAGGACCCGGTATTGCAGATCAAAATGCTCTCATAGGAGCTATTGCCACACTCTCACTCGCGACTTCAAGGACTATTGATATTGACATTCACGAGCTGCTGAGGCCAACATTCCATGTATCATATGCACTTTAGCGTCGACTTCTCGCGAATTCGTCTCTCTCAAACAGTCGAAACCATTAAAACAAGAGATTTCCATCACTTCCTGCTCCCACGTCTCGATTGTCCGCAAAACTAGGGCTCTTAGTTCGCCCTTCAATGGTTTTCACCTGGCTGCAGGCTGCCTCTTGAACGGGCGCTGAGGGCATAGATTCGATGGGAAGAATTCCAGCCACCGACAATTTGGAAAAGGCCTCGCACAAGATGCCTGCTGCCACACTGACATTCAAGCTATCCACGCCCCCCTGACCAAGCCGTTGCCCTTCTATCCGGACGAGATAGTCGGCCTTCTTCTGCAAATTCCATCGTAGGCCTTCACCTTCGCCCCCGAGCATCAATACACAAGGATGGTTTCTCGCAGGGCACATAAGTGAGGATGTAGACAAGTATGGTTGTCCATGTCTATTCTCCTTCGAAAAGTCTGTGGGAGCAACTGCCGCGTAAACTTTCCAACCGTTTCGCTGCGAATCTTCCACAAATTTCTGGGGGTGATTGACTGATAGCAGACGAATGCTCTCTGAAGCCCCTGCAGAAGCTTTGAGGGTAACGGGACTGAATGGTGCACAGTTTCGCAGTGAATAGGCAACCGCATCCACACCAAAGAAATAGGCCGTTCTTAGCAAAGCGCCTAGATTACCTGGATCAACCTTTGCATTGTATTCAATTAACAGAACTCTTGATAACGATCCATGCCATAGTCACTTACAATGCCATCTAAGAAGAGAATGATTGGATATCGAGCATCGTTGCTTGTAGAACGAATCATACCTTTCGTTCCATTGATCGCCTCCTCTTCCCGAGATTGGTGGTTGAGATCTGCATAGAAAATATCTTGAGGCTGTGTCACAGGTTCCAAGCTGACCACAGGTAACCTCGGCAATGGAGATGCTTCGAGAATGTATCCCTTGAAGATATTAGTATAGATCGACTGATGCTGATCAACTTAGATCTCATTGTAATAAACATACATTGTGCGGTCGACCTGTACTCATCTTGTCTAAGAGTCGTAACCATTCCCCCTCCACCCGCATTACCTCAACGCCCTTGGAACGAGCTAGATTTCGCATGGCTTGATCCTGACCATGGTTTGCCCGATCTTGAGCAAAATACGAGTAGAACTTGTAGAATTTTCGTTGCGAAAATTTCAAAGCTGCACTGACGACCGATGTGCCGTACAAGAACTCCGAAGCTGGGGTAGTGTATGGAACCGTGACTGGAACATCTATAGCGCGGTCTCGACCTAGAAAGTTTCCACCCCGAGAACGAGGAGTAGACCTATTGGACAATCCCTGCTCTTCTACTCCAACCGAAAGACGACTGTCCGAATGCCACCGTTCCGTGGTGTCGCTTCTTGCACCTGATAATGCCGCTCTGTCATCGTTGTGGCTCTCCGAAGATCCCTCATTCTGCCCAAACGTTGAAGCACGTCGTGCTGCTCGATTTTGGAGGGCAGTGGTCCCTCGTCCCTGTGTATGACTACTGCTGGGTGGGTCCTGAAATACTCTTGAGCGGCTACGATCGTATCGGTCGAATGTATCTTTCTGATGCCTGGATATCGGTGCATTGTGAGCTGCATCTGTTGAGGGCGCAGACCTGGCGGTCTGATACCGCATGGAAATATCTCTGGGCCCCCTCGTAGATGTTGGCGAGGGTCGTCCGCTGCTTTCATGAAAACCATATCGAACGTTAGTACGCACTCTCCTCTCTGGCTCCTCATTCCGCTTGCGGCCGCCTTGCAGATAATGTTTTTGCTTTGGTGATCTCTTCGCTTCCCTCAATCTTGCCGACTCCGCCATGTCGTCCACGTCTTGTCTATGTGAATGGTTCGGCCTCTGGAGCTTTGGCTCCCTCCGAAACTCTGACTTAGGTCCATGAGCCCTGCGGCCTCCATCTTGATCGTTGCTTCTGGGATCCCCTCTTGTCCAACTTGACTTTCTGAGTCCTTGATGAATCGCTGAATTGGTCGAGATATGTCCACAGAAGATTGACCAAGGTGGTATGGGTTGTCGGTAGGAACGAATAATGGACCTCAAAGGAGCGACAATGTGAAGCATCGAACGTCTATACAAGAATATACGACATGATCCCTGGAAGGTTTCTAATGATGCCTGATAGCCCAAATTACTATAATTTTCTAAGGTCCGATGTTTAGCCGCCATCATCGCGCGTCTTGTTAAAGCGCGTTCAATTGACCTATCGATTTCGGCTTGTCGGATCCAAATGTCCTGGATTGCTTCAACCACTACCAGCGAGGCTCCTGAATTCCTTGAAATCCAATTGATTGGATTGACTACTCCTTTCCCCACTACAGCTGTTCCCTTCTTTACCTTCTTATCCTCTTCCAGACTATATAGCAGATTCGCGGACTCGGAGCCCCACGATACGGAGATGATCCGAACAAATCTTCCTTCACCGACTTGACAAGGACGCGATGGTTTCTTCCAGAGGAGAAGGAAAAGACATGGTGGACACATCTGGTGATAGCCTCGCCATCGATACTTCAGCAGCACCAGACGGAGCAGTGACGGATCCTAATTCACCTATCTTCGTCTCAGACAGAGATCCAAGCACGTCGCAATTTCGAGAATCTAGCCCGCGGCCAACCTCCAGTAGCGATGGCATCGCGATTGTAGTTCCGCCGGTAGAAAGACCATGGGAGTACCAAGTCTACCAGGATGACACCACGATTGCCACGATACGGGAAGAGATAGTAGGACAACACGAGTTCAAGTACCTTGTTCAAATTCAAGATGGTCATGAGGGAACAGTGAGTAGTTGCAATTATCAGTGAATGAACTTTCTTACGCTCACGCTAACCTCCTTATTTCAGATACCGCGTTCAGAATTGAGTGCCTTCGCAAACGGTTCTCGCGCTCTAGAGCGTTATCAGGTTCGAACTCAGGCTGAGGCTTCGACGTCAGATGAGTCTGCAACCATCACTACAGTTACCAAGCGACGCCTGCCCCAACGCGGCGCAAAACGGACCACTCATGCCGTTGTCACGATTGATTCTTCCGATGATGAACTAGTCAGTTCTAATACCGGAATACTGCGTGGACGACGGGCATTGCATTCCCCTAAGAGACGTGGGCGCAAGGCCAGAAATTCCGAACCAGCATCGCAATCATCCTCAAGTGTCACTTCAGAAGATGTCCGCAAGGGTCCGAAGCTAAGTAGAAGAAGTCGCATGCGCCAGAGCACCGAGCAACACGTTGACTATAGGGAAATTCCAGTCACCGACGAATCTGCGACCAGCGACGACGAAAGTCGTCCTGAGAAGCGTAGAAGGGGAAGGCCGAGTACCTCCAAATTGAGTCGTGGCCCGGGCAAAATGAGAGTACGACCAGAAGGCACCCGCAGATCTTCCAGGTCAAAGAAGCCTATGTACGACATGCAGTTTTATGATGAAGATGACATATCGGAGGCCGATATTGGCAAGATCTTGCCGAAAGCCGTTGGAGCTAAGGAGAGATTTCAAGCTTTGCCAAAGGACAATGATTTTCGGCGTCGACACAACCCCATCTGCGACACCTGCGAGGAACACGGTGACCACGACGAGAAAGGCCTCTTGATATTCTGTCAAGGCTGCTCTGTTTCATACCATCAAAAGTGTTTAGGTCCGCGAACCACACGTGATCACATTGTTACCAAAGTAGACCATGTTGGCTTTGTTCTCCAATGTCGCCGCTGTATCAATGCGGCTCATACGAAGGAGCCTACGGCGCCGAAGCAGGGATCATGTCAGAGATGCCATGTTTCTGGGAATACGTCGAGTCCCTTTCGCGCCCGCCAGACCACACGCGAGGAACAGAAAGCGAGAAAAGAGAACGACGGCGAGGATCCCTCTGTCGAAATCTCATCTGATCTCATCAACAATACCAGCAATGTCCTTTTCCGCTGCGTTCTCTGCCACAGAGCCTTCCATTGGCACCACTTACCTCCCAAGGAGGACACTGGTATTGTCGTTGAGAACGTTGACGAAGACCTCATAGCTGCAGAGCGTTTCGCAGAGTTCACCAAAATTTGGTCGTGCAATGATTGTGAAGAAGCACCTGCCGAGATCGCTGGTTTGGTGGCCTGGCGACCCGTGGATATCAATTCCTATGTTCCTGGCCAGGAAGAAGTCAACGAAGACGACAAGGAATACCTTGTCAAATATAAGGGATTGTCACATCTCAGATGTCTGTGGATGCCAGGCGCTTGGGTCTGGGGGATCATATCTCCAGCCATGCTGAAAGCCTTTGCAAGGCGCGAAGATCAGCCCAAGGTACGGACCGAGGATGCCATCCCCGAGGAATTCCTTCGAGTTGACATCATCTTTGATGTGGAATATACGAATGTGGTCAAAGTACAGGACGAAGCAATTGACAAGGCCCGGATCAAAGAAATTAAGAGGGCATTGGTCAAATACAAGGGCTTAGGCTATGAGGACGTTGTCTGGGAGGAACCACCTAGCGCAGAGCGGTGGGCAGACTTTCAGGATGCGTATGATGATTGGATTATGGCTCGCTACGTTCATCTCCCAAAACAGCTTTCTCTAAACGCCTACATTGCGAAGCTACGATCACAGAATTTCGAAAAGAAGATAATGATGGCAAAACAACCGAGCAACCTCACCGGAGGTGAACTCATGGCTTATCAGATGGAAGGTTTGAATTGGCTCTACTATCAATGGCACAAGGAGCAGAATGCCATCTTGGCAGACGAGATGGGTCTTGGCAAAACCATCCAGATCATCGGCTTCTTGTCTACCCTCAAATTGCACGGATGCTGGCCGTTCTTGGTGGTTGTTCCGAATTCGACTTGCGCTAACTGGCGCCGTGAAATCAAATTATGGGCACCTTCACTGAGAGTGGTCACCTACTTTGGCTCGGCTGAGGCGAAGAGACTAGCCCATAAGTACGAGCTGTTCCATGGCCATTCGAAGGACCTTAAATGTCACGTAGTAGTCACATCCTACGACGCGGCTCAAGACGAGGAATTTCGCAAGGTCTTCCGCGGCGTCAATTGGAGGGGGCTTGTGGTGGATGAGGGCCAAAGACTCAAGAACGATAAGAATCTTCTTTATGGCGCCTTGAGTGCTATGAAGGTACCATTCAAAGGCATGTATTCCAGAGGCATTGATAGTCCAATGACTACAAGACATGTCTCTCGAGCCAGCTTCACAGTGACTTTGGCACTAATCCACCTCGCCAGGAGAGCAATGCTAATTCAGGAGTATTTGCAGTATTATTGACCGGCACGCCACTTCAAAACAATCCGAGAGAGTTATTTAACCTACTGCAATTCCTCGACCCGTCTATTGACGCACAAGCCATGGAGGAAGAATACACGACTCTAACAAAAGAGAACGTGCCAAAGCTCCATGAACTTCTCCGTCCCTTCTTCCTGCGACGGACCAAGGCTCAAGTCCTGAGTTTCCTGCCGTCTATGGCGCAGATTATTGTCCCTGTCACTTTGACCATCTTGCAGAAGAAGCTCTACAAGTCAATCCTAGCGAAGAATCAAGAGCTTATCAGATCAATTTTTGGAGGCAGTACACGGTTGCTGAAGACGGAGCGTGCTAATTTGAACAATATATTAATGCAGCTCAGAAAATGCCTTTGTCATCCCTTCGTCTATTCAAGGGACATAGAAGAACGAAATTCCAATGCCGCGATCGCACATCGTAACCTAGTCGACGCCTCCTCCAAACTGCAGCTCTTGGAGATTATGCTGCCAAAGCTTCAGGAGAGAGGACATCGAGTTCTGATTTTCAGCCAATTCCTCGACATGCTAGATATGGTGGAGGATTTCCTTGACGGGCTCGGCCTATTCTATCAACGTCTTGACGGCAGTTTAAGCTCACTTCAGAAGCAAAAGCGTATTGATGAGTTCAACGCTCCTGACTCTGCCCTCTTCGCATTTTTGCTCTCAACTAGAGCTGGTGGCGTAGGGATCAACTTAGCCACAGCTGATACGGTCATCATCCTTGATCCGGATTTCAATCCTCATCAAGACATACAGGCACTTTCCCGAGCACATCGCATCGGGCAAAAGAAAAAGGTGCTAGTCTTTCAGCTCACAACACGGTCAACTGTCGAAGAGAAAATCATGCAAATAGGGAAGAAAAAGATGGCACTCGACCATGTGTTGATAGATCAGATGGATGCAGAGGACGACGCCGGCATGGATCTTGAATCAATTCTTCGTCACGGGACTGAGGCGCTTTTCCAGGACGATTCACAGAATATTCAATACGATTCTACATCAGTTGACAAACTACTCGATCGAAGTCAGGTCGAGGATACTCAGACTGGCAAGGATGATTCCGCTGAGTCACAGTTTAGCTTCGCTCGTGTATGGGCCAACGATAAGGCTACTCTGGAAGATTCTCTAGGCGACCCTAGCAGTGAGCACGTTCCGGATCCGTCGCTGTGGGAGAAGATTTTGAAGGAGCGTGAAGAAGAGGTCGCGCAAGAAGCTGCCGCTAGGGCAGAAGCTCTGGGCAGAGGAAAACGCAAACGGCAAGTAGTGGACTATGGCAAGGAGACACGGGAGGTCGCTGCTGGATCGTCCCCTCATAGACGTGCCGTACCCAAGGATGCCGATTCCGACACGGACTTTCAGGCTAGACCAGACACAGACGTTGAAGACAGTGGAGACGAGACTATGGAAGATGTCACCGTGGAAGAGCTTGACCCCGAGGAGCAGCAAAGACCTTCTCGCAGCATCTACGAATCACAGACATCGACTCCAGTTCCAAAGAGCCGTACCGGCAGCTTCAAGCGCGTAATCATGTCACCCGACAACTTTCTTCCAGTATTTGCTTCTACATCTGTTGTGGCTCAAGTGCCTTCCCAACTCTATTCCCTACCACCGACTTTTACTGTTGCTCCCGGAGCATCTACACAACCATATCACGTGCAGTCGAGACCTCCTACGGCGCTCCAAGCCATTCAAAGCTCGGCGCATTCGCTACCTCTACAGAATATAGATCTCAACGCAGGACAGCTTCCGCCATGTCTCGCGTGTGGTACACCTCATACCGTAGGCTATTGCCCTCTGAAGCTGGCCAATGTCGAGCATTGCCCATTGTGTGGCATCGCTCATTACGGCCATCAACGCACATGTCCACATCTTAATTCAATCACACAGTGTCGTACAATGTTGGAGGCTTTAAAGCTCAGCCGCGAACCGAGAGCAGACATCGAAATGGCCAAGAAATATATTGTTGGCGTTATTGGGGACCTACAACGGCGGAAAAAGATGAAAGAAGAGAAGGCCTTGGTCGAGTCGAACAAGCATACTTTTGCCAACAACCAAGCACATGGGCCTAGCGCTCGCAGACATCCACCTTTGCAGACCTCTTCTAACGTTCAAGCGCATGCAAGCAATGGTAAGGATGGTCATTAACCCTCTGTTCTAATAGTAATAGTGGCTGACATAGCGGTATTCTAGGGGCACCAGGCACAGCTGTCAACGGGGCACCGAATGGCATCTCTTCGTCAAGAGGAGGAAGGCAAGGGTAAGGCGCATTGATTTCGAGCATTTGCAGGAGGCTAGACTTCACAAAGATACCCAATCAAATTGCTGCTCCGCCATTGATTCGTTTGAATTGGCGGCTGAAGTGGCTGGGAGCAACTTTACACTTACCCAAGGCATCGAATAAAATTCAGATAATCTTCTTATAGAATGGGTGGGATGTTGTTGCTCCGTTGCTATTGACGGCCCCCTTCTGGAAAAGACATATCTTATCAATTAAGAGACTCACTCGCGTTTCCAAGTAATCGCGCTTATTCATAACATCATAGTTGATCGTGTTGATTGGGTCAGTTTATTCAGACAACGCCCCTTTCCACAACGTGGGCTCTCCAAACCTGACACAAAGACCCGAATCTTGCTCCAGAGCTCGGCCCTCTCACAGCCACATCTATTGTACCGTTGGCTGCAGCGACCGAGGTTCCACCTTGATAAGACCCGTTCCTATCAATGTTTATAATTCATCAGAGTCTATATTGTCTATCCCATGCGGCGGCAAGAAGTTCACTCTTTGCTTGGCACCTGACGAAAAACCCTTTGACGAGTGATGATGAACGTTCTTACTGATACTCTCTACTTAACATAATGTTTGAATCCATCTCAGACTTGTTCGCCCTGCGGATGGTAGTCGTAGTAATAATCTTCCGAGTATTATTATGTACCGACTTAGACCCTCACGAACGCATGCGACCAGAGACTCATAGATGCAGAGGCAGCGCGTTGACAACCTTCACTATCCTGATTAAACTCGAAGAAGGCATTTTAGACGTCAGTACAGAAAAGGGGCTGAGAAGTGAAGCCTGCCAGCGTATGGGTTGCCTTCAAGGAGGTGGCTGAGCTCTGTGGCTCGCCAAAGAACATCGTCTATCGGCATGTCTTCCACCAGCCTATCGACCCCCATCATTGCCACGAGTAGAAGTTCTTCATCGCGGCTGTCCTCGGCACCGAGGGCTTATCTTACTGTGCTATCACGGGCATGGCCAAGCTGATCCGAACTGGGCACGAGATGGCGCGCAAACAAAGGAATTCCTCGACCACCTGATCGTGATCTCATTCGAACCGCCCGTCGTTGACCACTCGCCACCTGCAATAATGCAGTACACGCCTGTCTGAATTCTTTCCCTTGTTACACCAGGAGCATTGCACAAGGACTATCAGGAATACGGGCAGCTGACTCGACGCCATCCACTGAATGTCACTCAGGAAGCTCAGCGGGAGCCACCTGAGAGCTTCCCATCGCTCCTTACTATCACGGACCGAAGCATACGCCTCTGCGGCTCGTAGCACAAACGTTCGATTCGCACGTCAGGCCCCAAGGGCAGGCACGGGAAGGCGTCTCTGTTTGTGTCAAGTGCTGCCCTTGAAGCCACCAGAGCCCGGTTGATCTTGGCAGGTACGTCCATCATGGGCTCCTTCCAGATCCTCAAGGCTGTGCACCAACTTATATGAGTGTCGTTCTCCCTGTTTCTTCTCCTTCTCCCACTTCTCTCTTCCTCAACTCTCTCTCTACTCATTATCCTCGTTAACATTGTTAAGCCCCTTTGAATTCTTTTTAAGTCCAATCATTCCAGATTCTATATCCTCCATCATGGCTGGCAACCTCACCAAGGTCAAGCTCATCCATAACCCCAAGTACCAGCGTTCTGGTCCCAAGTCTTATGTCTACCTTCTCAAGAAGTACAACATCAGCCCCACTAAGGAGGGTCCTTACTTCATGAACAACATAATCCACCATCAAGGCAAGCATGCTCCTGGCGTAGGCGGCAAAGCCCACGTGCAGCAGCACGTCTTGCAAAAGAAAGCTGCCACCAACGGCCAAGCTGGTGAGGTGCCGTCAGAGGACGTGCAGAATGACTCGGAATATCTCTCTGAAGTGGCTATCGGCACTCCAGCCCAGACTCTCAAGCTAGATTTTGATACTGGCTCTGCTGATCTTTGGGTAAGTGAATCCATCCTAAGTCACTCAGTCTGCCACTGACACGATTGTCCACTAGGTCTGGTCGACTGAGCTCCCCAAGTCTACTTCCACTACCGGCCACACCGTCTTCGATCCCTCCAAATCGAGCACCTTCCAGAACTCCCCCGGCTCCACATGGAAGATCACGTACGGCGACGGCTCCTCCGCCTCCGGCACTGTCGGCACTGACAACGTCAACATCGGCGGCCTTGTCATCAAAGCTCAAGCCGTCGAACTCGCCAACATGCTCTCCCAGCAGTTCCAGCAAGGCATCGGTGACGGGCTCCTCGGCCTGGCCTTTGGTAGCATCAACACGGTTTCTCCCGCCCCCGTTGCAACTCCCGTCGAAAACATGATATCCCAATCCGATATTCCCAAAGACTCGGAGCTCTTCACCGCGCACCTCGGCTCCGTCACCGCCAACGGCGATGCCGATCGTACTGATTCCTTTTACACGTTCGGCTACATTGACCAGGCTGCTCTCGGTGGCCAAACCCCCTACTACACCCCTATCGATAAAAGCCAAGGCTTCTGGCAGTTTGCCAGCGCCTCTGCAACCGTTGCTGGCAGGACCATCAAGCGCAACAATAACAACACCGCGATTGCCGACACCGGCACAACCCTAGCTCTCGTCGACGATTTCATGTGCCAGAAAATCTACGCTGCCATCCCAGGGGCGAGGTACGAACCCACGCAGCAGGGCTATGTCTTTCCAACCAATACCCCTGCCGATAAGCTCCCTGTCGTCAGCTTCGCGGTGGGGACCCAGCAGTTCAACGTCAACAAGGCAGATCTGGCGTTTGCAGATGTGGGGAATGGGACGACTTATGGTGGGATCCAGAGTCGAGGGAATTTGTCATTCGACATCCTGGGAGACACGTTTCTGAAGGGCATTTACGCGGTGAGTGTTCAAACAAGGCACCAGATCCTGTGCTATGGAACACACTGACAAGGTTCCTAGATCTTCGACCAGGGAAATACCCGCTTCGGTGCTGTCCAGCGCCCTCTAATGTCTACAACAGCACCTCCAACGGCAGGTGGAACGGGTAAGGGGCTCAAGCCCTGGCTCCGATGCGGCTCATGGCGGCAGGTTGATGGGTCAGAATAGCATGACGGGATACCGGGGAAGGAATAGGTTCTCTGGAAGAACACATCACTTGTTGGCGTTGACACTTTTACAGTCGAATCACAGACGCTCAGGTAGCTGGTCTACGATGATAGATGGGTGTTGGGATAGATTAGTCTTACAGTAATGCAGTATCCCTATAAGCCGTTGGTATCTTGACGGCGTACGAACAGTGTTGTTTGCAGGAGACTCCATGACAAGTGATTAATTGAACGATTGACCCAAGATTTAATCTACCCCGTCTTCTCCCAGGCCGCAAACATTTCCCAGAGTCCAGTTCTAGCAAATAAATTGATATGACAAACATCACACCACACCCACGTCCGCATATCCACAAAAGCGAAAAATAAATTTTCGAATGCGTTGCGAGGGAATCGAACCCCCGGCTCATCGATGGCAACGATAAAGGTTACCACTACCCCAGCAACGCGTTTTCGGCGGTTGAATCCTGGGTGATTCTTGTTGCTATTGAACCATGGAACAGATATAGTTATTAATCCTTGATTTATTAAATACATAGTAATAATAAGGTGGCGTCCGGGCTGTGTGTGTTCAGGGTTAGGGCTACTTGTGGGTATTCGTCGCAGTAGCTCCGGAATCATTAGCAATTTCAATTTCTGTCTATGATTCTCAAGCTAAGAATGATCGAGTCCGTCTTCGTTGAAAACCTTCATTTTTATACCGTACTCGATTGAGATTGGTAACTCAAATAGAGTGCGCTACGTAAGCACAGTTCGAGTCGCCTTCTATAAGTACTATATTGCAAAAGAGAAACCACATTGATATCATTGATTTCGTTCTCTTGACTCTATCAACAGACTAGATTCGCTGCAAGCATTCTAGCCAGAGTACATGCTGAGAACCCTTCTCTCAATATTCCATCAGCAGTACACTCAATCATAATAGTGGTGATGCATCTATTCGCCCTATCCATCAGCCCCCTACTCGCTTGTCCGGTACTACGATAGCAGGGACTTGCGCGACCGGTTGTTTTGCCGCTGATTGTCGAGCGAAGGTTTGCCTCCATGACGGAACCGTGGTCCTCCGGTGTGGGGATGGGAGATAGGATGGCTGTTTGCGACATGGAATTTGGACGCGCAGTTATGCTTTAAAGATTCGTCGACATGCGAAGATCAACATCTCCTGTGGTGGAGAAGTACCGAACCGTAGCCAGTGCTCCGGACTCTCCTCATCACCCGGGTGCCCACCTAAAGCTAGGTCTCTTCAATCATGCTCTTGTATAGAGCGATCGCCGGTCAGAGTATGCGTGAAAGCTAAGCGTGCTTGCAAAACCGTGACCGTGACTGAGCGAAAGCTGGCCCGTGGCTGGCGTTACAAGAACGGAACTGTTCGCAATGGCGTTGTCGTTTTTCTTGCAACCACGCATTGCATACTTTTTGCGCTCGTATTTTTTTTGGAAATGACGATTTCAGTACTTTAGGTAGGTTGGGGTCGCTTTTTAGTGCGAGATCATGACCTGGGTCTCAGAACCACTGTAGATGTGCCCACAAGATTATCGGTTTATAATGTAGGTTGGAGCTTCAAGGGGGCGTCGATTTCCCACCACCAAGGGTTCCAGACACAAAGACAACCAGTACCGCGGCATAGGCAGCTGTGGCTGCAAACATCTCCGACTTCTTTGCGTTGCTCAACAAGCCTATGCTAGCAGCGAAAAATACCATGAATAGAGCTATCAAACCAAGTTGTAGATGTGGATTGGTGACGAAGTAAAGAGCAACGATGGCACCTTCGAGAAGTATAGCAGCCAGGATGATGGTAATGCCTGCGACAACTTTGTTGACCACATCTTCGGAATAGTACTTGCTTCGAGGCCGAGTTGCGCGACCTAGGAAGCCATCGACCCCCAACATCTTGTATAACCTTAGTCAAACGATCCTGCTCTTCCACCACCCCTAAGGCGACGAATTCATTCTGATCTTCTAGTAGCTGCTCCGCAAGACCCATGAAGGGTCGAAACTTTTTGAACCAATTGGGAAATGCGCCGAAAGCGCGATCACCAGGCATCTGTAACGTCAAAACCTTCTGTCTGAGCACCAAAGCTTCCTGGTATTCCTTCATCGAAGTCCTTATCTTTCGAATCGTTTCCATCCTTTCATTCTCGCGCGTCTATTGAGGTTCCTCCGCTCTTGCAGCAAATGTCTCCCAGCATTCGCTCTGTAGGTACAGGAGGTTGCGTGAACTCAGGCGGTCAAAGCGTTTGAAGATCGACAACTCTGGATCGGAAGCGACATAATCTGCGAACGATGGAAACCTTGGCAGCGTAATCGCATTGCAATGGAAAATGCGCTCGGCTCACTTGAGGCTCGCCCGAGGCTGCCGCTTTTAGGGTTCCATAAGGGTGCTCCGGGGTGATCAAGCACCCGTCTGTCACCCACGTATAGGTGAAAGCGCTCACCCTCTAAAATGGATTCTTGAGCATCCAAAAACGCGTGCACGCATGCTTAGTCTCGCCTAGATGGCGTAAGCAAAGCATAAAAGTGGATGCCCCACCTCCTGCCGCGAGCGCCAGTAGGTGGGCCACACCTCAATTTCTAGATCACCTCAATTACCTAAAAAGCGACAATTTTCAAGTATCTAGTATAACTTCACATCACCACAACCAAATTATATATTTTTGTTGATAGTCTCTTTTTTATATTGTATAGCTAGTACTCTAGATATTATTTTAATAGTTTAACAAAACTTATTACTTAGTTTTGTTAATAGTCTTTTGTTTAATAAATTTAAGATATTCGAAATCATTAATTCTTATTTCTTTCATATATATTACTTCGTTTGACAAAACTATTGTTTATAAGAATATCTTTTGTTGTATTTCTGTAACAAAGATTTTTGTAACTTTATTAAAATTATAAATATATAAAACTAGAGTATTTAATTATGTAGTTATTTCTTGTAGAAATCTAAATAGTTATTTATAGATATAATTTGCTCTAGCTTATTGTAAGTATTAATTTTCTTGTAAATAATTTCGATATATTTATAATATAAGACAAAATTACAAGATATGTATTTTAGAGTATTGTTATTAGTATTAAATATTGTAAATATTAAAAAAAAAACTATTAAAGATCTTCTAACAAGTTCTTTAATATTCTTTCGCTTTATAAATTTTAAAATAACATTCGAATTATAAAATATAATATTAATATATTTCTAGACGTATGCAATAATTTTTTTAATAAAAATATATATATAAAAGTCTTAAAATATATGTAGAAAGTTTAGTTTATTAAAGTTAATATTGTTAATGCAAATAAAGTAATCAATATTGTTTTTATATATTGTTTAAGTATTTGAAAAACATCTATAATTAGTAATTGCAATAGATAAGTAAAATGTGTAGACAACTTAAAAAGAATAATCTTAACATTAATAATAAGTTTTTAAAAGAGATAGATTTTGTGCAAAATACAACTATTTAATAATAATAGCGTTTACTTCTTTATATATATTTTTTTAATATTTTTGATAAAATAATATATTTAATCTATTGTTAGATTGTTATTAATATAGTTGAATTTGTTGTATTCTTGTAATATTTTACAATATAAAAAGCTAACAAAGTAATAATTAAAAAGCGTGCTTTCTCAAAAGATTAATATCGATTATTAGATCGATCGCGTCGATTTAGGAAATTAAATTGAATCTTGACAATTTGATTCGAATTAAATCGAAAGTCTTAACAATTTAATTTCTAAAGTTAAAATCGACAATTCGATTCAATTTCAATTTTTAAATCGAAAATCGAATCGAAAAATCGAATCAAATTGTCAAGATTATTATTTTTAGTAAATTTTATTATTTTTAGTAACAATTAATTGATAATTTAATAGAAATAATTAATTTATTGCTAGGCAAAGAATGGCAGCCAGGCAGGCAAGACTAGACTGGTCGCGTCGAGTCGGGTCAGAAATCTTGGCCCAAGTATTCGGGTCAAGTCAAAGGGTAGGTATGAAGTACTTAGCGTATAACTTGGCTCGACTCGCCAAGACTCGAAAAATTTAGATTATTTTTGAAAAAGTGCATTAATCAACTTAATCAAGTTAATTAATTTAATTAATTTGTTTATAATATTATATAGTAATGCATTTAGATAATGCATTTGTACGTTATTTGTGCGTTATTATTTTTAAACTATTTTTAGTAATTCAAATAATGCGAATTTTTTTAAAAATAGAAAATCTTGGCAATTTGACGTCATTTTCGATTGCTTGGCGGGTCGGTCGGGCCGGGTCAAGAAATCGTTGACTCGGGTCGATTCCGAGCCGGGTCAAGAGGTTGGTACCGAGTATCCGGGTCGGGCCAGAATGTTGGTACCGAAACCCGGCCCGGCGGTCAGTCTAGGCAAGGCAACTAGGCAAGGTGAAAAGGCACGCAAGTGAACAAGGCAAACATCTATGATGGTTGTAAAGGTGATTCTCTAAGAACTAAGTTGACAATCAAGTTATACTTGATTGTCCAAGAGCAGGCGCCATCGGCAGGCGCCAAACGCCCTCTTGCCATTTGGCAAGAGCATTAGACACAAATCTCGTAACACATGCCCTCCTTAAAAGAAAAGGCATTGACGCCCTCGTCATGCTGCAAACCCAAACGTACCCAACCACCATTTTGTTTAGGCCCCAATAGCCTAATCAATCGTGGTGAATTCGTCGTCCTTGTTCACTTGCGCGTCATGTTGTCGAATGGCCTCAATCCAATCCTTCTCGATGCCTAGTTCGTCGTAGAACTCCTCGTTGCGCTGGCGATAAACGCCCTTTCTCGCGTTTAAGTATGTCTTGTTTAGCTCAATTTTTGCAAAGTCGTTCTAAAAACTATCTTCGAACGATTTGACAATCTTGACGATCTAAGTTGACTTGCTAGCGAATTTGACAATGTCCTTAAGAAAAGCATAGACATTGACCACAATAGTGGAGTTAACATCAAGAATAGCGTTGCAACTATCTTGTATAGCTTGAAAGCGCATCGTTGTCTCGTTCAAGCTATTCGTTATCTTGCTTAACATTTGTTTAGCAATTGTTGCAAATCGAGTTGCTTGACAACTAGTAGCTAAGACATTTGTAAGCCTAAAAGTTGTTCTTTTGCGAATTGATTCATCTTTTGAAAACGATGTCCAACGCACAATTGAGTTCGCCTTGATTGTCTCGAGCTTCTTCGCGTAACGTTTTAGCAACTTTGAATCTCGCGAAGCGAAAAATAGAGCAAAGTTAAAAAAAACATCTTCGTCGATTAAGACTTTTAAAGTCGATTTGCCTACTTTTATCGTCGAAGCTAGACGTTCGCGAGGCGACGTCATTGCCTCAAATAAAACTTAATCGACGTTCGTCTTTCGCGCCTTTCGCGCTTCAATTAAAGTTGCGCCTTGACGCTTAATTGCTTGACGAGCTTCGATTGACACAATCTTCTTGTCAATGTTGATCGCTTTAAGATCTTTGTTGTAATATAAATTCGAAAATTGATCGCCAAACATGACAAGATTTAAGGCAAACTTGCAAGTCTTGTAATTTGCAAAGATCTAATCTTTCTTTAGAAGCAACGACTTGTTAGGACGTATCAATGTGTTGTAAGATATAATGCTATATACGAGATCGTCTTTCTTAGTCGTTTTGTACTTCTTTTGCGAGTCGATAATTTAAGTAAATTAGACGTCGACATCATCTTGCAAGATGTATCTCTTTTTGAAAACATCAACGATGCTCATAGACACAAAGGCAAGCCCTAGAGGCGCGCGTGATATGCGAATATCGTCGTTTTTGTTAAAAGTTGCGAATCATAGAGCGAAGCGATCTCGTGTTGTGATATTGACGCGAACGATACAATTTACATCGTAATCGATAAGGCATGTGTAACTTGTCAAATAAATAAGATGATTGTCGACCTCTATCTCTTCTTTAAATCAAAATAGAGCGACATTGTTTTCGACTATCTTCGCGTTCAAGATCTCGAGGTCAAAAACTAGATAAACGAGAGATACGTCATTGTCTTTGCGAAGTATAAATATGATAAAATAGTTGTCAAACATAAACATCTCGCAAATGAGTTGTTCGACGTTTGTCATAGTGTGCTTTCAAAGAAAATCGCTCTTAAGTTTAACATCTATTTAGTTAAGTTCGTCGTCGTCTAATGCAATCTAGTTATTATTATCTTGTTAACTTAGCGTTTTCGCGAGATCGTCTTTGATTGCCTAATTCGCAACTTTGCGTTCGCGAGCTTTTGTGACATTTTAATTAAGATAAAAGTTTTTGTTCTTTTTGTTAAAAGTCATGTTGATTGCTTGCTAGACAACGACAATAAATAGACGATCTTGCAATGCGATAGCAATAATGAAGATGTTATTATCAATAATATAAAGATAATAGCTAACGATAGTGGGCAAGAATACGTGTTGACAAAATTAAAGATAATAAATTTTAGTAATGTTGTTAATATCAATGTTAATCGTACTAGTGTTCTAGTGAATCGCGTCTCGTAACTAAAACTTGTAAAGCGTCTACTATAAGTAAACAATAAATTATGATCGTTTAACGCTACGTCTAAGCGAGTAGTTTATTGTTATCAACTCTTGAACGTTAACAATTATAACATTAAGATAATGTCTTGACGTCGTTGTCTTTTTTGTTGTTTGTAATAGTCTTAATCTTAGACGATCTATCTTTTTTCTTAGGCATGAGCGCGTTTTTTGTTGTCTTAGATAATCGATCGCGTTTCTTTAACAATAATACGAGAATAATAATATTTATTAGGAACTTCGAGGCAATTACTTTAGATATTGTGATAGTTGTTTTAGAGCGTCTTATGATAGAGAAAATAGACATTTTGTGCTTTGTCTTGTAGTCGTTAACAAGATTCGCAAAATCGTCTAGCAAATTCTCGTTATATCATTAATTTCATTTAACATCGTAGCTCTTTTATCGAACAAAATACTTTAAGATAAGACGATCTCGCTTATATTGGCGAATGCGATGCTCGATAAAAGCTTCGATTTCGTAGAAATGTTATTCGACATTTAATTTAATAATAGCCTTCGAATAATTTGACTTTAAACGATTGTATAAGTCTTTATTGCCTAGCGTTAACTTAAGATAAACAATAAATATAATTGAATAAATCTTCTAATTTGTTAGAAGATCTAGTTTGTACGTTAGATTGCTTTTTCGTTCAAGGATCTTAAAAGACTTAATGCGTTAAATTGACAACTTGAACGATTTAACGAACGACAAGAAGTAGTTCTTGTGAAGGCGAAAATACATTATGTTGCTTATTGAAAGCTCAATAGACTTGTGATGTCTATCGTATATTGTTTTGACTATTATGTTAGCTCATGCAATTGTCGCTTTTGTCTCGAAGACGTTAACGATCTTCTTTTGCAATTAATTTGTTTAAACATCGTTAAATCTAAAAAGAAACAAAGAATTACGCATTTTAAAGCTTATAATTATTTTATTTGATAACAATTCGATAGACGCACTAGATAAATTATTGAAACGAATGCGAAGTGCGAACAAGAAGAACATTTAATCTAGATTAGAGTTGCTAGTCGCGACATATCGCAAAACAATCTTAACTATCTAGTTTGTTCGTTCACTTTGTTCGTTTGTTTGTGAATAATATATTGTTAAAATCAAAAACTAAATTTCTAGCTTCTAAAATATAGTTGTCTAGAATTTAGACATAAATTTGCGATTTCTATCGTATATAAACATTCTTAGAACTTTCTAGTTAACAAGATCGTTAAGAAGAATACTTGTTTACTTCGTTACAATGTGAATTGTCTTGTCGATTAAAACTATTACTTTCTTGAAAAATTTGTACGTCGTTGTCAAGACAACATCGAAGTCTTAACATAACGACAATCTTAAGACGAAATCGATGCATATTGTATAAAAAGATACGAGAGAACTTAGAATTAAGTTAAGACTCTTATACGATTAATGTTGCTTAATTTGACAAAAATTGCACTCTTAATAATGAGCAATGTATCGATGTAATTAAGAGACAAGCTTGCGAAGATAAAAGTTAACAATTACTATCTCGTAAGTGTAAATAAAGCTAGCATAACTATTTATGTCGTGCGTCTAATGAAAGATTTCGATCTTAAATTTTTTAAGCAAGTATAGTTTCTTGCGATTTGCATAGTTTGTAAAGTAAAATAAGTCGTCTTTTTCAAAAAATTGAATGTTAAAAGACATAGATAACTTTCGAATCGTCGTTAAAATTTTTATTTACTTAATAAATTTAACGTATATCTTAAGAAGTCTTTTTTTAAAGATTTCACTTATCTAGACAAGATTTAAGTGAAATAAGATCGCTTTATCGATTGTATTTTGATCGACTAAATTTAACTTTTTCTTAAAAGTTTGTCGCATTAACTTAGTTACAATCTCTACGTTCATTGCAAAGTTGTTTACTTCGTCTAAGATTAATAATTTATTCTTATTATGTTTATTTTTAAATGCAAGAAGTCTAAACAATGCATTCGAAATCGTATGTAATCTTTCTATACGATGACGTACATTTAGCGAAAACTATGAAAGATATTGCGAAACACGCACGAGACGAAGATTGAGCTTGTTAGTTGATAAAAAGAATAATGTCGTTTGTTTAACAATGTTTGTTATGATCGAATAATTAGTATAGACTATAATAAGTTTCTTAATTGCTTCTACTAAATGTTTAGTCTTTCGTATTGTTTATACAAGACAAGTCACTTTTATTTTAGTTAATCAATAATTCATCTTGACGAAGCTTAGAATCTTGAACAAAAACAAGACATGCTAAATATCATCTCGTATAAAGTTGTCGTTAATCGAATCGTCTTTAACATAATATATCTTGACATTAAATTCGCGTTCTTTGAAGGCGTCTAAATCTATATATAATCGACAATTGTTGTCAAAATAAATTAAGAAGTTCGAAGCTATTAAGAATCGCTATAGCTAATAAAAGAATTAAAGAAAAACAAACGAATGTTCAATATACATATTTCTTGAATACGTCTTTCGCTTTTGTTCGTCGACAATAGAGAAGCTCTTAAGAAGACAAGTCTTTTCTTGTTGTAAGACGTTAGCTCGCTAGACGTATTAAACGATCTTGTTTCTTTAATAATTGACGAGATCAAAATAGATCTTAAGCGCCTTTAAATTCTTAGAAAATCTAATTGTCTTAATGGCGACAATACGTTTCTTAATGATAAACAAGTCAAAGACGTTCACTTTTTGCTCTAACAAGATAATGCTAGAATAATTAAGATAGATCTTTTTAGAATTAAGCGTAACGTTTAGCAAGACTAATTTGTCGAACAACTAAGTAAGATAAGCTAAATGTGTGTCGAACGATTGCGAGAAAACAACAATATTGTCAATATAAATACGATAGAAATTTCTAAATTGACGAAGTTCTTTGTTCATTATTCGTTAAACGTAGACGAGCGAATTTTTGAACTTCATAATAGCGACATTAAGTTGTTTCTTGCCTTAATAAATAATGAAGAAGAATTTATGTTTGTCTTTAAACGAAATCAAGAATTGCAAGAAGAAAGTTAACTCGTTCATTAAACTTATGTGCTCACGCTCACGAATTTAAGCTATGATGTTCGCTTAAATAGATATCGAATGTTTATTTATAGTAACTAGTCTATTTAGTTCGCGAATATTAGTTATTACTTGATGCTTTCGAGTTTCGTCTAACAAGATTCGCCAAATTACGAAGACAAGAAATTCGAACGACGAAGATCTAGTTGATCACATTATCTTGTTTTGAACATGCAATTTGTCAAATTCTTCATTAACTATCTTGCGATCGCGTTCTTCTAAAAAATAAATTTTGTATTTTATTTTCGACGTTGATGTAGAGTTTTAGTCGCTATTTAATGAGATCGATATCTAGTCTTTCTTAACAAGGTTAACAATTTTGCTAGTATTCTTTCACAAGATATGTAATCGTTTGACGAGACGTTAAAGCGCAATGATTTCGTCTAGATTGTCGTAGACATGAACGCCATTAATTAGATTCGCTTAATAGCTATCATTAAGCATGTTAATCTTAATATCTTCTTTAGTTGCTTAGCTCTCTTCGTTAGAGCTAATTTGATAACAATTTTGCTTCTTAAACTCTAGTAGACGTTCTAGCGTCGCATGTTGCGAGATGCGAAGAGACACGAAGCGATCGTTACGAACGTATACGAAAGGCATTTCTTTATTTGCGACATAAAAATAAGCGTCAAACAAGATCGATTCAAAGAGATAGTCTCTATTAGACAAGATCTCGCCTTGTACAATTATTAAAACTTCGAAAATAGAATGAGCGACAATTACGAGATTTCTTTTAATCTTAACGACTCGTTTCACTCGAATGTTGTTCTTTGACTTTATCTTCAATTTTGTCTTCAAACTTTGACAACTCTTAATAATTAGTTTTCGTTTGTTCGCGTCAACGATTATACGTTTAAGACCAATAATATTTATCTTAAGCAATAGCTTTGTCTTTAGATTTTTGACGACGTAAACTTTTTAACAAAAGTGAGCGACAATTATCTTGTTATCTATTTTGTCTTAAAGATACATTGGAAGTCGAAGATAGTTGTTGATCAAATATTTGTCGTTTTTAATGTCGCACACGAATACGACAACGCTAGACTATCTCGTAAGATGCTTTAGTCTTAAATTACTAAGAAAGTCGTCGTCGATTAGTAACATAGTGCATTCGCTATTAACGCAAACAACACACAAGATGCTTTCTCATAAGAATGTTATTTAACATGTCGCATAGTGTTAACGTCTAAAAGCTAATTCATTTTAATGCAATGATAAAGCGTCTAACTTGATTAGCTCTAAGTCTATAAGACTTGTCTTAACAAGAATAAGATTAGCATGAAATGCCTTAGTGAATTTCTAACGACATGCCTTGTTGTGTTTGTCTTCGATGTGCTAAAAAAGCTTATTTCTTGATGAAAAGATCAAGACATAGCTTTTGCATTTGAAGAATTAAGAAAGAGACATTAATGTCAATTTGACATGCATTGCATTCGTCTAATAAGTTGTTTTCTATAACGAGTCGATTATATAAGTGATTGCTAATGCTTTCTTCTTAACATAGTATATCTCTTTCGATTAATCGTTAACGACATAATATGTTGTCGTACTCGCACAAGAGTCGTTGTAGTAATTCGTAAAATCTTCGAAGAGCATAAAGTAGTAAACGAACTTTACATATTTCGCAAAATTCGCGTAGTATGTCGCCACGATAAGAGCTTAATAGATTGTTATTTACTCGTAGTCGCTCTAGTAGTTATCGCGATAATCTTCGCGATATCGATCTTAACAATTGTCTCGATCTTGTTGTGCGTTGTTCTATTTGTCTTTCGCTTTCTTTTTCTAATAGTAAAAGTTTTTGCTTTAACTATTCGCGAAAGAATTTATCGTCGCTATAATTGTAAGTCTTAAGAGAGACTTTAATGCCTAGAATTGTGTCGACGTCTATTGTATTGATTGGCAAAACTACTCGTTGAAACCTTGTAGATCTTGCATAGACTATTTGGGATATTTGTAATTTGCGAATTATTGTTAAGAGAAATACGCGTAGTCGAACTACTAGTAGAAGAGCATGCGAGAGAGATAGATTGGGCGAGACACATATGATGCAAGTTAACGAACAATTCGTTCTTCTAGTTATTTATTTGATCGATTCGAATTTTGCTAACTAGAGCGATAAGCAAGCATTGTTTTTCACATCTCGCACTTTGCGTCAAATTTCTTAATAAAATTCTAAGATAATGTGTGAGCGATAAGTATGCTAACAATAGAACGCAATTTCACCTCAAGTTGATTTCATGTCTAGATCAATTGCTCTTAGATTTCTTCGATGTTCGTCAATTGCGCATAAAGAATAATGTTTTGCAAATATCTTGTAGTCTCTCGTTCGTCTTTAGCATCTTTGGCAATAAAGATCTTTAACGTCAACTTGTTAAACGCCTTGCTAATTCTTATTTTGAAGCGATTCTACAATTTATTGATGAAATTCAAAAAAGGCAAACTTCGAAACGTTCGACGTTTAAAGTCGTTCATCTCTTTAAGATATCACGTCATAATAGAGTTGCAAAGACAAAGAGAGAGATTGTTTTAAACGACGACTTCGCCAACAACGTGTGCGTAATCATTTACGCGTTCGACAAAGATAAAGACTTCTCTATATATCGTTTCCTTGTGGGCGAAAATAATATTGCTTGACCCATAGTTGTTTAGAGCGTCTAGGTAAAAGAAGTCTAGATTAAACGCCTTAAATTAACTAGAAAACACATTTGTGTCTTTCTATGAAAACTTATTAAAGTGTCTAGAAGCGCGACGAAAACTAGTCGATTCATCTCGAGACAAACATCATGTCTACTCTATAGAAGAGCGTCAACGTTCTTCACGCAACATAGCTCGCAATTGATCTAGATCAAAGATTGCAAAGAGTGAAGTTTGTTCAAAAGTCGCAAAGTTAAATTGCGTGATCGCAAGATTAAATTGCGTGATCGCAAGATTAAGTTGCGAAAACGAAGTCTTTCCAAAAGTTGTAGAATTGACTTGAGCGTTAAAAGACTATCGAACGAGCTTTTGCTATTGTTGCGAGTCTATATTATTAAACGTAGTCGTATTCGACTAGATTAACGAAGAGTAAATAGACTAGACATTTGATTGTGAGGCACTAGATTTAACATCTTGTTGCTAATCATATTAAGCATGTTATTTAACGTTAAATAAATTAAATGTTTGTGAATTGTATAATTGCGCGACAAAGCTAAATTGATCAAATTGTTGTCGATCACTTTGCAAAGAATTGTTAGAGCGTAAATCTATCATTCTAAATCTATTGTTTATCTTGAAACTCGCCTAATCAATTCTAGGTTAACGACGACGATTTATATTATCTTTCTTAAGAGAGGAAGCTCGCTTTCGACGATATAGATTGTCAACGTTCGCTAATGTGTTCTTGCGCAATTCATCGTCGTTTAATTCGCTAGTTTTGTCGTTTCTTAGTTTGTCGAAAGAGTCAATCATTAGTTGTCTAGCTAAGAAGAGAGATAAGATAGAAGATGCGAATAAGAAGACGAGTCTAAAGGTGCTTGAAAACGCAAGTTTATTTCGTTGAATGACAAGAACTTCGTCAAGATGCTTTAAGGCGACGATCGAATTAAAAGATTCTAGATCTAGAATGTTATCAAGATAGACGTTTAGATTCTTTTGCTTAGACTACTCGTTTTAATGTTTAAATAGTTGCCTTGCTAACGACTCTAATAATGTCTTCGAGATGATGTCGTCTAATGTAGAAGACAATGATGTCTTTGAAATGACGACGTCAACTATAGCAGATTGTAATGTCTTCGAAATCTAATAATCAAGAACGATAGACGATGATGTCTTAGCTACTAGTTGTTAAGCAACTCGATTTGCAATAGTTGCTAGACAAATGCTAGGCAAGATTGCTCATCTAGCTGGCCAAATCCGCTTGTTTTCACTAGATTGGGCAGACTAAGCAAAATGGCGAGTTCTGCCTATTGGTTCGAATGAAGGCGAACGAGACAAAAGTTTGAAGAGCTTCTTAATTCTTAGTCTAGTTGACTCACTAATGCAAGAGATATATTGATGCCTAGTAGTGCAAAACTACAAAATTTGATAAGTGAGGGCGAAAAGAACGAGATCAACTAGTTTGACTAAGAAAGGCATCTCAATACAATTAGATAAATATCTACGAAAGGCAAGCGAATGCTAGCTTTGATGCAATAACTTAGTGTCTAGTGATTGCGAAAGATAGGCGAATGCTAGCTCTAATGCAATGATTTAGTGTCTAATGATTGCTAAAGGCAAGCGAATGCTAGCTCTAGTACAATGACCTAGTGCCTAGTAATTGCGAAACGCAAACGAATGTCGACTCTAGTATAATGATCTAGTGTCTAGTGATGAATGCGAGACTAGATGAAAGGATTGGCGATTAGTGTCGTTCGTCTAAATCAAACGAACGATTGACTCGAATCGTTGATTGAAGCTATCATTTGTTAGGCAAAGAATGACAACTAGGTAGGCAAGGCAACTAGGCAAGGTGAAAAGGCACGCAAGTGAACAAGGCAAACATCTATAATAATTGTAAAGATGATTCTCTAAGAACTAAGTTAACAATCAAGTTATACTTGATTGTTCAAGAGCAAACGTTATCGACAGGCGCCAAACGCCCTCTTGCCATTTGGCAAGAGCATTAGACACAAATCTCGTAACATTTATTTAAATTAATTAATAAATATATTAAATTGTTTTTATATTATATATTACTATTATGCATTATCTAGAAACCAATCAAAAAAATCTAAATTTAAACTAAATTTAAACTATTTTTAGTATTCTTGACGTTCTTGATAATTCGATTCGATTTTAATCTTTAAATTAAAAATCGACTTAATTTAATTCGATTTAATTTTAAAATAATTAAAATCGAATTAATTTTTGATTCGATTTTTAAAGTTAAATCGTCGATTTAAGTTGATTTTAAAAGTTGAAACCAAAAATTAAATCGACGATCAATCTATCGATTATATAGTTTTGCTCTTAGTATTTATGCATTTTATGTCGATAATATATTCGCGATTGTTAAAATTTGCTATTTTTAATAATTTTTTAGATACTTTGCTAGATTCTACAATAATAACAATATATAAGCAATCACATTCGATATAAAATTTAATTTTGTTTATATTTTATCAATTAAAGATTTGTATATTAAACGTCTCGCAAATATATTTTAGTTGCGCAAAGTATAATTTGAGCTCTTTTATATTAAAGACGTTCTTTCTTTTTAAAACAAATACATATTGTTGTTATTATTATTTAAGCTCTAGATAGTGCTTTTGAAATTGTTTTGTTTATATCTTTTCTACGCAAGTAATTTGTTCTCTCTCTTCTTGTAGAATATAATTAATAGCGTTCTCTATAAACTACGTATTTGAGAGTTAAACTTATATCTCTTTAATAATTATGTGTAATATAATTTATAATTGCTTGTTCTTATATATTAATAAGATGTCTTTTAATTAAAATTTGCGTAGACTTAATAGCTATTTTCTTTTATCTATTATTTAAAGTTCGCAACAAAATATTAAATGCAATTGCGTATTTAATAATAATAATATATTTCTTTAATTGTAGAACTTTTATAATCTTAGTAAAGTATATTTTATACGCAAGATAAACTTTTAAAGACATAATAATAGACGTAGAATAAAAACTAGATAGAGAGATATTTTTAGAAAATATTGGTAATTAAGATAATCTAGAAATTGAGATATAGTCTATCTAGGAATACTTGTCGACCTAAGATAGAGAATCTATTGTTATAATTGTAAGTAGATTGATCGTCAAGTCGAATTATGATATCATCTCTCTAGTTCGACTCGACGCCAAGATTGGATCGTGACGATTTTTTGGAATCGAATCGCTCAAAGTAGTTTAGCGCGCTTCGCGCTAAACTACTTATAGTAATCGACTAAACTACTTTGAGCGATTCGATTCTTCGATTTTTTTTTACCCAAGTCTTAGCATTTGCACGTGACATTTCCGGGTCAACGCGACTAGTCTATGCGTAATCTATTGCAAAGATTTGTTAAATTAAATATTAAATTATTCTTTTTGCAATTTGTTTTTTGTTAAATATTTCAAAGATTCTTTGAAGTTCTTTTTTAAAATTGTTGAAGTTCGTAAACATTGTACAAGAATTTTCGTTATAATTTTCTAAATACTTGCGTAAGTTTGATTTAAATTAATGTTGAACTCTTTCTTTAAGAAATATTAATGCAAAAATTGTCTTTTAATTTGTTGAAACAAAATAAAAGATAAAATAAATATTTATTTATATAAGTTAGTTCTTTAGATCGATACAATCTCTATAATAGACGTTAAACTTGTTAATTTTTATCTTGTCGTCTTTATTAAACGTTAATTGACGTAATACTATTAAGCTAGTGTTTAAAATAGAGACACATTAATCTAATATAAACATTTTTAAAATATTTAAAGTGTTACGCTAGTACTTTTGTAAAAAATATTAGAAAAAATTACGTTATTAAAAAGATTTGTAAGCGTCTTTAAGCAATGCAAGCAATTACTTAATAACAAGAGTTACAATTGTAAACAATCTTATATTTAATAAATTTTTATAAATAATTTAATAAATTAAAGTAATAATAAGTAAAAACTTAAGATAAGTTAAACACGATTTATAAAAAAGTTGCGTTCGAAAGCTATATATCTTTTTATTATTTAAAATTTAAGATGTTTAAGATGTTCAAAATCTTAATTATCTTAATTATCTTAATCTTGAATTTAAGATATTCAAGAATCAAGTTATCTTAATTATCTTGATTTTGTTAATAGACTTTCTCTTTTTGATTATCTTGTAAAGAGCGATGTGCGACGAATAGTATCTATTAGCACGCGACTCGTAATATTATATACTAAGATAAAGAGAAACGACTATTGCAAATAAGAATCTACAAAAGATAATATCAAAAAATAAGAGCAAACTTTTATATATAGTTGACAACGTCTTCTATTATATATATATATCTCTTATATTTTACAACAACAAATTCAAGATTATTTCAAATATTGTAGTAATAGATGCAAGATCTACAAAGTCAAAACAAGAAGTAAATAATACACACAATTAATACGAGACGCACTTGACAAAATAGAACGCAAAAAAGACTAAAATATTAAATATTAAAGTACGTAAAAATGTTATAACGCAATACTATTATATATGCAAGATATTGTTATATTACGTAGCTAAAATTGAATTTATAAAGATCAAATTTGAATGCGCTACGTTGCAAGAAGACAATAATCTCTTCTATAACTTTAAATCTACGTAAAATTACATCTAATAATATTCATATTAATATAAAGTTCTTGATTACATCTTAATGTATTTAGATCAATTATCAAATCTTAATTGTCAAAAAATCTCTTAAAATATTCTAAAACAACGCATGCGATATTATAGTTGAAGCTTGCAACAAGCATTAATAAATATCTTGCAAACAAAGTAGTAGACAATACTACAAAGAGAGATACAAAGACGCTTTGACAAGATGTCTATGTGTTGCAAACGCATAGCTAAAAACGAGAGAAAGCTTGTTAAAACCGATCTCTGATAAGACCTGTTCCCCTGAAATTAGTTCGCAGTTGCCATAGAAAATACCAGAGAAGCGCCCAACGTCAATGCGTAGAAACGTTGTTTCGTGACCCGGTATCCCATAGAATTTGGTGGGGTGGTGGGTCGCCTAAAAGGGGTCATGACTTTTGCCGGCACCTGGTGGTGCTGTCATTGTGCCTCCGAGGCGGGGATTATTTATTTCTTCACTGCGGGGCCTCACCAATGGAACGATTCAGACCCATGTGCAGCCCCTCCAGCAGGGTTTCAAGACTGGGCCACTTTTCTATCCACTGCATACTGCGGGGCCTGCTCCACGCGTGACATCGGAAGAGAGGTCACGCGCGTTTGGGGAGATACATGGGAATGAGGTATAAGGACTGGGGACGAGTTGTTCGTTCATAGGGAACGCGTTTCCGACGGAGTTTGAACTTTGGAGGGCTAATGAAGTTCACCATGCGACCGTCGGGCCCATTGGCAGCCGTGCTTCTGACCCTTCAAGCACATGCCGCCTCCATCGAATCCTGCCCAGGATATGCTGCAACCAATATTGTGGACTCGGGTTCCACCTTGACAGCTGATCTCACTCTCAATGGTGCCGCCTGTAATGCGTACGGCTACGACTTAGGCTCCCTCAGCTTGGTTGTCGAGTATCAGACCAGTAAGTGCTCCTATTGACCAGAGACACATGATTGGTGGGACAACAACTTCAAGTAGACACTCGACTGCACGTCCAGATATTTGACCCGGCAAGGCAAGCTTACCAGGTTCCCTCGTTTGTCGTCCCTCGACTAGATGCGACGGCATCAAGCAGTAGCAATGCCGCTGCTATTCAATTCTCCTACGTTGCCAACCCTTTTTCCTTCGAGATCCAGCGTGCGGGAACCGGGGAATCCCTATTCAATACCACCGGCCAGCAGTTGGTATTCGAGTCGCAGTATTTGCGATTACGGACCTCCTTGCCCGAGAACCCAAATCTCTACGGACTAGGGGAACACACTGATCCGTTCAGATTGAACACCACAAACTACACGAGAACTCTCTGGTCACGGGACGCTTACAGGATCCCTCCTGGAACAAATCTTTACGGCAACCATCCAATTTACCTTGATCACCGAGACAGCGGCCAAACTCACGGCGTGTTTCTTCTGAATTCCGACGGTATGGATATCAAAATCGACAAAGGCTCTGTAGACGGCCAGTACCTTGAGTACAATATTATTGGTGGCATCATAGATCTCTACTTCCTCGCGGGTCCCGGAGCACAGGACGTAGCGAGAGAGTACAGTGACATCGTCGGCAAGCCTGCTATGATGCCTTACTGGGGCTTGGGATTCCATCAATGTCGCTATGGGATGCAAGATGTTTATGAGGTCGCTGAGGTTGTCGCCAACTATAGTGCTGCTAATATTCCTCTCGAGACGATGTGGACAGATATTGATTACATGGATGCTCGAAAGGTTTTCACTCTCGATCCTGAACGCTATCCGCTGGAAAAGGTGCGAGAGCTTGTCAGTACCCTTCATTCTCGCCAGCAGCATTATGTTGTGATGGTCGATCCTGCGGTTGCCTATCAAGATTATCCGGCATTCAACAATGGTGCTGAACAAGGCATTTTCATGAAGTACAGCAACGGCTCAATCTACAAAGGCGTGGTCTGGCCAGGTGTCACCGCTTTTCCGGATTGGTTCAATCCCAACACTCAGGGTTACTGGAACAGCGAATTCGGCTCATTTTTCAGTGCCACGAATGGTGTAGATATTGATGCTCTCTGGATTGATATGAACGAGCCTTCGAACTTCTGCTCATTCCCATGTGACGACCCGGAAGGTTACGCCCGCGCAAATGGCTTTCCTCCTGCACCACCTCCTGTGAGGGCGACTTCTCCAAGACCTATTGCAGGGTTCCCTACCGATTTTCAGCCTCCAGCAGCCAAGTCGAAAAGGCAAAATGCAGATGGTAGCATGCTTGGTCTACCCAATCTCGACTATATTAATCCACCGTATCAGATTCAGAATGCGGCAGGGTCACTCAGCAACAAGACGCTGAACACCGATCTTGTCCACTTTGGCGGCTACGTCGAGTACGACACTCACAATCTTTATGGCACAATGATGAGCGCCACAAGCCGAGGCGCCATGCTCAGCCGTAGACCCACAGTACGACCTCTAGTCATCACGCGCAGCACCTTCGCTGGCGCCGGCAGAGAGGTCGGCCACTGGCTTGGGGACAACGCAGCCACATGGTACGACTATCGGATCTCCATTGCCGGACAATTAGAATTCGCCTCCATCTTCCAAGTCCCTATGGTCGGCTCTGATGTGTGTGGCTTCGCAATGACCACGACCGAGACCCTCTGCGCTCGCTGGGCTATGCTTGGGGCTTTCAGCTCCTTCTATCGCAATCATGCCGAGGCTGGTAAGCCCCCTCAGGAATTCTACCGATGGCCAGTGGTCGCAGAGGCTGCGAGGAAGGCTATAGATATCAGATACCGCTTGCTTGATTACATGTACACAGCCATGCAGCAGCAAAGCACAGATGGAACCCCATGGCTCAACCCCCTCTGGTACCTGTACCCGACTGACCCGGCCACTTTCGCCATTGATGCCCAATTCTTCTTCGGACCCGCCGTCCTCGTCTCGCCCGTAATAGAGGAAAACTCAACGAGCGTCAGCATATATCTCCCCAACGACCAATACTACGATTTCCAAACCTATTCTCCTGTCCGCGGCTCCGGCGCAATTGTCGAGCTCACGAATATCGATTTCACGAGCATTCCGCTCCACATCAAAGGCGGTTCCATCGTCCCCATGCGCATCGAGAGCGCGAACACAACAACTGTACTCCGCACTAAGGACTTTTCCATCGTCGTCGCTCCAGGCGTCGATGGTTCCGCGCAAGGGAGTCTGTACCTCGACGACGGGGATTCGCTTACTCAGCCCAGCACTTCGAATATCAATTTCGCGTTCAACAACTCCACCTTCAGCTTAACAGGCACCTTTGCTTACGATCCAGGCGTCAAGCTCGCGGAGGTGGCGTTTCTAGGCCAAAATGCGGCGCCAATGAGCGTGAGTGTGAACGGAGCGGCGATCAGTGAGAACCAACACGCGTATAATGCGACAAATAGTGTGCTGACGGTGGTGCTGCATGCGACGATGACGCAGAGCTTGGGGGTCAGATTGGGGTGATGGAGAGATAGGACGGTTTTCAGGAAAGGGGATTCGCGATAGATAAAAAAATATATAAAAAGGTATGTACACTCTTCAATGCCTTGAGACTAGGTAGGAAGGATATCAGAATACAACGCTTGAGGAAAATATTAGCACTCAAACGTATGTTACAACTTAAGCCGAGTGCGACAGTAAGAATTTGCGAAAACACTCTATCAAACCTTCTACCCATGAGCGCTCCTCTGAAGTGTACTTTCCACCTCATCTCCCTCCAAATCAAGCACCATATCCTCGTCGCCGGCCATCGAGAGCACCCCTTCGTGCCGGCGGATGGGATAGCTGTTGGTCAAAACGTGCTGTGTGAAGTATTCTCGCTGCATCTGCCGAGCTCTCCCACGCCAAGCGTTGAGAACTCGCTTATATTAGCTTATTCAGATGTCGGCTTCAAGCCTTCGAAGTTCGAGTCGGCTCAACTTACTTTACGGTCTTCAAAAACCCTGGCATCGCACTTGTTTATCGCTTCGAAGAAGTGGTCTCGAAATCATTTGATAGCAGATACGCGAACGCTAGTCGAGAGCGAAGTTGGTCAGTAGGGAATACTGAAGATTTGAATATGTGACTGTCCTGCGCGTGAGATGATAACGCTTGCACCTCAGCAGACATCGATTCCAGACGCATCACGAATCTACGATTAAGTGATCTAGGCCTGCGAAACCGGACATTTGTGTGGTGGACTGGTAAATGCATGAATGCGCTGGTCGTTTTTCGGCTATTGGCCAAGAAACCTACAAGCGACGATGACCTTTCGCCCATGAGGCAGGCACAGCCATGCTCCGCTGCAGCGACCTCGTTCGTATTTGGACCGAGCAGCCCCAGAGTTAGTCTAATACTTTGAATACTTTTATATTTCGAACAGCAGCTTCCCGTGCCAGCGAGCTATCTCGTTCCATCCGTTCCCAAAACCCGAGGTTCAGGGGATCACCGCCGCTGTGTCAGCCTCGAATCAAGGCGCTGATGCAGAACGAGACAAAGAATTAGAGATGGACCCTAGCTCAGGTTACTCACCGCTACGCGTTCTCATGCTTGCTTGGGAATACTCACACAGTGACTTTGAATACTATTCCGCCTCGCAACATCTCTCCTCGGGGAGTTCTATCAACACAGCCTTTCTACAAAGTCATCGGTCGTCTGGGCGCCCATCACCTGTCAAGAAGCCAGCTCGCACGGTACGAGTTCTCGAAGGATTTGTTGATGGAAAATATGTTCAAGTCAAGCCTGATACTGGAGCACAAGCGAACTTTATGTCTTTGTCATTTGCAGAGAGTCTGGGCCTTGCTCTTGATCAAGAAGATATGGAGTCTCGAATCGGTTTTCCAATGGCAAACGGACAGAACATATGGTCCGTCGCGCAAGTGTCGGCTCGATGGCGGTTCAAGAATGCGGTGTCGGACTCATACGAGCTTAAGTTCTTTGTACTTGAAAAGCTGATCTATGATGTGGTTATTGGTGATGAGTTTTTACAGTCGACTCAGACAATGTCGGTTTACGAGCATCGTTTAAGCTGGGCACCTCGATCCAAGTCGATACTGCACATTCGCCACGTCAATCTTCTTGGTGACCCAAATCAACGGATCAGGGGTATTTTGGATGAAAAGTCGACTTCCGCTCTTCCCGACTCAGGAGCGGAGCCTAATTTGGTCTCTTATGACTATGCGAAGCGTCGTGGTTGGCTTACCTGTAGACTATCGGGCGACAGGAACTTATTGCAGTACCCTGATGGCAGCTTGTCGAAAACAGAGGGTCAAGTCCATGCGATTTGGCAGTTCAATCGTGGTCAAGAATTTCACGCCAAGAGAGAAGTCAGCTTTGAAGTTGTTCGCAACTTGCAATTTGATATTGTCCTTGGGCAAGACTTGTTAGAGGATACAAATGCATATACAGACCAGGCTGATTGCTTTCACGAAGCAATCAGCAAGGACCAAACCATCGGTTTCTGTCTCGTGATCTGGCATTTCGGAAAGCCAAAACAGAATCCGAATGAACCGGGTAAGTGATCTCGCTGCAATTACCAGGCGTTCTACTGATTTGCTTCCAGTAGCTCTTGACACACCGCCGCTCGAGAGAGATGCTCAAGAGGAACTCGGGAGGAGAGCCTTGAATGACCGCAAAATCAGAAAATTGAAGGACGTCATCGATCGAGAGCGCGCACAGTCAGACGACGAACGTCGTATTCAGCTGTGGGAAAGAAATCATCCCAACATCTGGGCATCGCCATCACCAGGCGTCGCCCAGCAACCTTCAACATTCCCACGGTCGGTTCCATAGTTTTCTCCGCGTTCAGCCCCACATTCGCAGTCGGCGCCACGGCAGCCTGAGACAGCTGGGTCAGCGTTCGTACGTCCGCCGCATCAAGCAACATTAGCGCCTTCGTCTGGCCAGCGGTTGCATCAGAATGGCCCTAGGCGTCCTTGAAGTATTTCAATGGCTTGCACGTACATCAATGTTCAAACAGGCAGACGCGACTAGCGGACCACCGGGGTAAAGCGGCATTCCGTAAGTAAAGTGACTTGATGAAGTAGTTTTTTTGTGTTGCAATAATCTGCTGCTACTATATTGCCAGTAGCGCTTGCCTACTCTTAGAGGCAGCCACTCCATGGACTCCACCCCACTTTGGCCGGACTCCACACAAGCTTTGCGTGGACTCTACCCTTTGCACGAGTATGATTCCTCAAGGACTGCACGCATTTTTGATTGGTATCGCGCAACATCTGCGGGAGAGCCACGCGGTCAAGAAGCGTCGCTCAAGTCGTCACCAAAACGGATGAGAAGGTGGTTCGCGAGAGAGACAAGAAGGGGCTGTTAACGCGATGGGTATGGGTTAGAATCGGAAGCGTTTCGGCGTTCTACAATTGAGAGATAGACGATGATTTGTGCGCGCGAGTTGGGTATGCAAAAGATTTCTTTCAGGTTTGGGTAAGAGGATACGTTAAGTTTGATGGTATACAGGCGCAAACATCATCTATCTTCGGGGGTTGGAGTTCGATCAAGGTAGGGTAGAGATCATGGAGTGGTTCCCCCTTAAACTATCCTAAACACGTATATCACGAGCACGTTCATGCCTCGGTATTCTTCTCTGACCAGCACCAAACCGAAATATCAATCTCTCAATCGCTCTAATTAACCCTCCCTCCTAACCGTCTCCCACAATCACCATCAAAACCCCTCTCCACCTGCATTTCCTCCCAGAACCACCCTTCTCCCTCCCCTCCCCAGCAACCTCGTCCCCAAGCAATCAAGAGCCGCCCCACGACTCAACCCAACAACTGCCAATATCTCAAGGCCATATCACTCCACAAATACAAAAACCCCCATCAAGCTTAAACATCCCCATCCCAAAACAAAATCCAAGCCTCATCAACGCATTCTCTATCAGCCCATCAACCCTCCTCCCTCCAGTACCTCAAACAACTAGCCTCGCAAACCGGCAACCATGCGCCCAGTCATCTTGGGGTCGGGTGTAGACTATGGACCCCCATACGCAGACCGGAGCTTTGCGACTTGGGTTTGATATTGGAGGTAGAGGTTTTGCTGACGGGATGCTGAGCCCTGAAGGTAAGTTGCGGTGAGGAGCAGGGGCATGCATTGCCATTCTGTTGTGAGTCCTAAATTTCGATGCTCCGGGGAGAAGACACTTTTGACCGGGATTCACACCACTCTGGGGAAGGGGGAAGGTTGGTTTGGGATGGAATTAGAGAGACGCCGGCATGCAATAGGGGATTTGTTTCTAGACTGGTAAACTGGTATGCTGATTGGAAAGAAGGGTGTGAATTGTTTGTGGCAGGTGAGGACTAGTAATGCCTTCTGTGTGTCCAGCGGATGGAATGGGGATACCTTTCCTGTTCACGGGAAGCTATTCACAATCTGCCTCGACCAAGGGCAGCACTTTTAATTCCCATGCCCAAGATCCCGCGCTTATAGGGTGCTCGTTTAGGGGCTTGAATGAGTATCCGTTTCTTAGTACCAATCCTTAGTACAATTGAAGAACGTACTGACGAAAGAAAGGCGGACTGACCGATCGGCTAGTGACAATCCGCTGCAGTCGGAGAATAGCGGTGACATGGTCGGATGATGCAGTGAGAGAAAGGTCTCCGTGGGGGTCCGACATGTAGAGTAGCATACGGATATATATTTCTCACGAGCGAGTCAGGAAGACTGGAGTCCGGGCTGAAAATATTCCGATTATCTTGGAGGAGTGGCTACTGGAGAAGAAGAGAGGACTTCTCTGGTGAAATATGCCCAGCTTGGTGACTATGTCGATCTTCTCCGTGACCATGATCTAAGAGGAGTTTTTTTTCATAATCATTCTACCGACTTACTAGATGCATTTGCAAAGCAACCAAGCAAGAAATTACATGTTGAAACCCCGTGCCTTCCTCTCAACAGCCCATAGACAGGAAAGAGTGGAAATTGAAATCTACTTACCATATCCATCCGGCCTCTTCTCATTCACATTGTAGTGTCAATCTGTTACCAAAGCCGTCCTCCAATTCCTCGAAGCAAGCCCGAGAGAGGGATCTACTTCTTTCCGTTCCTCGCCTCCTTGAACTCGTCTTCACTCGCACTGAGCATCTCATACTCCTCGTCCGTCAAGAACCCGTCATCCGTCTCGCTGTCGTCGAGATTGAGATTTTCGACCTCATCGGCCAAGTCATCCTCAGCGGCAGCGGCCTCCGACGGGGCAGTAACCGCCTCGTGCGTGCTCGAAACTGGGGACTCCTTGTCCAGCTTCGGAAAGACCATCATGCTCTCGCTTGGCTCCGCAGCAGCAGCGGCAGGCACTACCTCCTCAGGCGCCGCTTTACGGATATTGATGTCACACCACAGCTTGTGCCCGAAGGGAAAGCCATCCGCCGCTTTCAAGCGCCAGTAGCTGATGGCCTTGCCCTCGCGCTCCGGAGTGCGCATGACGACTTTGAATTCTACTTCCTCACCAATCTCGACAGTACGGTCGATGGTGTTGCTCTCGGTAGCTTTCGTGATCACGTTCACGTTGGATGGCTGGTTGGGGTCGACGTTGAACATGGTGTCTCCGCCGATGAAGCGCACGCTGCAGCCGGCGGGCCAAGCATGCGGACCAGGGTTGCGGACGGTCCAGACTTGTTCGAACTGCGTGCTAGGAGCGAGAATCGAGCCGTCGGCAATTGCATCGCGGAGGAAGTGTGCTTGAAGAGCGGAGGTTGGTGTGCTGGCTTCTTCCTTCGCGATCTCTACATAAACGGGAGGAGCTGGCTCCGTGGGCTTGCACTCGGCAATGGTCTGCACTTGAGTCGCGGCATTGGTAGAGGGAGCTGCTGGGATGGTCTCGGTAGACTTGGAGCTCGTGGCAGGCAAACGGTCGCCAACAGTGTATGAGTGCTCTCCGTTTTCCTTCTCACCAAAGGTGGTCACAGAGACGTTGCGTACTGGACTCTTGAACTTGATCAGCGGATGGGTGCGGTTGTGAAACGCGGCAGGCAGAGCCTCGCAGTTGGCACAGAAGTCAGTGTCGTGGCACACTGCACATTTGTAACGGTCGCCAGTAATGTATGCTTGGTGGCCTTTGCCGACACAAAGAGGGCCATCGCAATGGATGCCGAAATGGCGTTGTTGGCGTGTAGGTGAGTTGACGATTGGCTCATAGAGCGCTGCGAATCGATGTCCAGGGTGAGATGTCGATGCTGACTTGATGCAGCCACTGCAGAGGTCCCAGTCTGGACAGTTCATGCACTTATGACGGACGCCGTAGATGGCCTAGAAGATATCAGCATATACAACTTGGAAAAATCGGACCTACATACCTTGTCGCATCCATCACATATAGCGGCATGGGGGACATTACGTCCAGGAGCCAGGAGCTTGCTAGCAGACGTATTGAGGGTGGTCTCTTCCGATGCAGGCATAAAAGCATGGCCAGGGTGGTGTCCATGCTTCAGACCGACATGACAAGGTAGGCACAGATCGAAGTCTTCGCATACAGTGCATGTCACAAAATTGTTCTCATCAAAGACTGGTTTCGTCAGCATCTCTGTTGGGCTTGCTCGATGGGAAATTGTACCTCCAACACAAGAGTTGCATGTGCGGCTCGTGTCCATAAGCTCGCAAAGAGCCTCCTTGGTCTCCGCCGTGAAAGCACCAGGAACCTCCTTCCTAACCTCGGAAGTGGTAGACTTCTTTGGCGCGACAGTCTCCGTTGAGCTTGACGTGACCTTTCCATCCTTCACGTATCGCTTCACCAGCCAGTGGTCGTCACCATTGCACCTAATTTGCCTATCGTAGCAGGCTTCGCAAAGATCGTAATCACCATCATCACATTTGCTGCAGTGGTAGTGAGCATTGGCGATAGCGAAATTGCAGTTGTTGCAGCAAATAGTGAAGGAAGTTCCAGGGGCGGCGAAGGGTTGAGCAATGCTCGATAGCATTCCTTTACTGTCTTTCGAAGCCATGAGCTCTGCATAAAACTGCTCGCGAGCGGAGAAGAACCGAGGCACAGGTGCTTCGTCATCTGCTCCCTTCTTGATCTCGTCCTTCGCCATCGTATCGGACATCTTCTCAGTCTCGCTTGACGGAAGCGTGACGCTGGGAATTGGTATGGAGTTGTAAGTGTAAGCTTGATGCTGTGTTTCTATGCACGGAGATGTGTGAACAGAGGGGGGAACGTAGGCTTGGCCAGTGAGATGATGGGTTTCCAGCAGGATGGGCTCGGGGGCTATGGGTCCTGGAAGTGGGTTGGTGTGAATGCTCGCACGAATGCGAAGCTTGAGTTTTGCTTTAGCAGCACGATATAGCTGCTTGTATACCGATGGGTTGTTGCTGTCGAGCTTGATGTAGGCTCCAGCGCTGTCGGAGAAACGTTCGAATGTCACAGTCTGGTTTGGTTGAATAGCTAGCAAGGACCGAAGCTATGGTTCGTCAGTATTGGGTCGACGACGAGTACTATACTGTTGAATATTCGCAGGCATGGATGGCTGATGAATATACTCTTGCACGCAAGGCTTCGGCTGGCTTGTGAAACATACCTTGTCGGGCAGAATGTTTGCCTGCAGCTCTCGAAAGGCAAGCTTGAATCGTCGATTCTCGCCGTTGTTCAACGCGATCTTGATGGTAATCGGAGTGTCCGGAGACAGGGCAGGGTTGGCATTCGACATGGTTGCAGTGTGCTTGGAGCTAGGCTGACAGCTGATGACGAACGGGTAGATCTGGGGATAGTAGAGCGACTCGGTCCCGAGTGGCCGAGCCGGCTATGTTGAGTATTGATAGGTGTGGGTTATGGCTAGAAGAACGAGAGTGCAGATGGCATGAAATGGTGCAGTGATGAAGTGTGATGAGATGGAGAATGCCTGGCGGAGGTTGAAGGGTAGAGAAACGAGGGAGCGGTAGGCGATGGAGAAGTCGAAGAGGGGCGGGCGGTAGCCTTTCGCCAAGACTGGCCTGCATACCCGAGGATGGACCGGCATAGTTCGGTCATGAGATACTCTACATGTACTGTGAAGGGCGGCGGAATAATAAGAACACGACTTTACAGGACGGATGAAGCCTTTCTGCATCATATCCCGATGTATTCAGGTTGTCGCGCGACATTTCAACGGCAATCCGTAGTCTACTACGAAGCCACAACCTCAAACTTGGCTGCAATCATTGACTCTGTCACAACCCACGCTGCATTATCTCAGCGGCTCCCAGATCTATTTCTATGGCCATGGCTGAGGGACACAGCCGCTGTTCCGATAAGTAGTCGGGGATGGTTGAGGAAAGGCCTCGATTAGCTTACAGTGAAAGCCGCTTTGATAACAAAACACCCAAGAAATCTTCATCCAGACTTGCGCCAGTCTGATCTCGACTCGATCGAAGCATGGCTGATAAAACACGGTGTGCTGAATAGAATGGGTACAACACAAACACCAGTAACCCACGCTATGGCTGTACCATTCTATACAAGACTCGAAACCCAACTGAAGTATTGGGACTCGCACGCTTTGCAAATGCAGCAACAGACCCGCTAAAGAACACTGGACCAAAGGGAAATGCTGACAGGAAGTCTCGAAGGGGTGCTATCATTGCTGGGGGTAGAAAGGTGCGGCCGCTGGTTGGGGATAGTAGGGGATTGGTGGTGTTATCCCCACCAGGCCCCCAGGAGGAGGCATGTTGTACGCCATGGGCGGATATGACGGGTTGGTCTCCGCAGCGGCCGCAAGCTCTGAGGAGTCGTAGTAATAAACCATGCCGTTGCTTTCGCGGGCGACTGTCCCTGCCTGAGTGGGTGTTTCATCCTGGGGAGGAGGTGGTGGATGTAGAGCAAGGGGGATCGGATATGCATATGGCTGACCAGGCACAAAAGCGGGCGCCGTGACGGAGGTTTGCAGGGACTGATTTGGGTCCGGGGGAGGATAGTAGTAGAATGGCGGAGGATACTGTTGAGGGTAGAAAGGTTGCGGCTGCTGGAAGGCGTATGGCTGGAATGGCTGAGCGTGGATAGCGCGCTCTGGTATCTGAGCCAGAGGAGTGCCGCCGGACGCCTGGCTTGGATGTGACGGATGGCGAGAGTGAAGATACATCGGTGCCTCAGCCTGGTATTGCTGATGGGACACTTGTAGTGGCATTTGTTGATGGAACGGTTGCTGCTGCTGTTGTTGGGGCGGATTGAACGCCGGGGATTCGATATCTGCGACAGACACCGTCTTCTGCGGCCGAGGCTGGTGCATCGGTAAGGGTGCTGGTCGGTTTTCGCGGAAGGTTGGGTCTTGTGGTAAAGGATAAACGGTTGGCTGGGGGAAATTGACCGTAGGAGCCATTGTTGGTTCAAGAGTCGTCGGTTCTGGAGAAACCTCTTGTAATAAACCTTGCGGCTGCTCGGCCGCAGGAGGTAGGCGGACTATTGGTTTGCTAGGCTCAGGGACCGTAATTGGTAGCCGGGATGTTAGAGGGCCGTTGGGTGATATGAGTGCCTCCGCCGACACTTCTCGTGCCAATGAGGATCTTCTGCTCAGAGCAACACTTGGCGAGTAGTTACTCCCCGCATAGACACTCGTTCTGCGACTGGAGAAACCTCCATATCCTCCACTAAAGCTTCCTCTGCCTCGCACTCTGCCAAATCCTTGCTGATTTGGACGTAGAGCCCTGGGTATGAAGATGAAGGAGCGGTCAACAGAAGGGAAGATGTAACGTATCTGCATCTCAGGAATCGATATGCGTACTGGTTTGTCACGTCGTAACGGCGGCCTATGATGCGGTAACCGCGTGTATCGATAAACCGGTACGGCAGGCACAGCAACGGGAGAAGCCATGCCTGACAAGTAAACCCTGATTTGGACATTCCCGGTCTGGACGCTGGTCGAGAAAGATCGATTGGGCGGCAGCGTTCGATGCATGGACTTTGGCTGTTGCTGGGATGATGGAACCTCCCCTTGCGGTCTAAGAGGTGGCACTCGGTCGGGCTGAGCAACAGTCTCGTGCAAGTCGTGAGCCCATGGAGCGTCGGATGGTCCAGACTGCTGTGGTGCTTGGCTATTGAGAGGTCAGCAGCGGGAGCGATGATAGAAACAGCCTGCAAGATTTAACCCACCCAGTGGTGGGAAAGGGACCTGTCACCGCTCCCCTTCCTCGACCTCTACCTCTGCCAAAGGGTCGAAATCCATTTTGCCCTGGAGCAGAGGACCGATGATCATGCATGAAGAATCCTCCACGATTGGGTACGAATGCAGGATCTGCATCTCTCTTCTTTCTATATTCCTCATGCTCTCGCCGTCGATGTTCCCCAACGATATTCACTGGTGCCTCCTCAGCCAGATCTTGCGCAGGCTCATGTGGTTGCGGGACAGCTTCCGGTTCCTTTCCTATATCGTCGAAATCAACCTCCTCCCCTTCATCAACTTCGCCAGAGAACTTGAGGCCATTCATCATTGCCTGCGTATCACTCATCTTCGTAGGGAATGAGGGTTTCGTGGTGGATGATGCTGGATTGCCTTGTCTTGATTTGAGGGGAGGATCCGGGGGGACACTTGTTCCATTCCTTTGCTTAGAGTCTCTGAGCTCGGTGGGTGCGGTCTCACTGCCATCGCTCCCCTCGCCATCTGCATCGTCGTCGGCATCGCTGATGGCGGAACCCTCGCTCAGAGAATCGTCTTCCAATCCAGCAGTAACAGAACCCTCCTCCTCTTCACCCTCATCCTCTATCCTCCTCCGTCTTCGGATGAGTTGCTTCCGCCCAGAGACCGCCATTGCGGCGAATCCAGAGGCAAGGTGAAGTTGAGAGTGGCCCGGACCCAGTTATCAAGGATGACCGACAGGTGTGGCGTAAAGCCAGGCAGCCACGCCGGGCAAAAGGAATGCTTTGCGCCTTTCAAGGACCGCGGGAAGGAATCGGTTAATGCGCGCAGGCAGTTATGAAGTGGCCGGCACCCGTAAAAGGAGTGCAAGAAGAAGAGTGTAAAAATGTCTAAAGTATGATGAAATTGTTGACGTCGTTTGGAATCGGGAACTTTTTCTATTTCCGCTAAGACCAAAATGGGTTGGCCCATAGCATGGTGAACTAGGCTATCAAATTGTACTTCTGAACTCATAGTTTTGTCTAGCACTCCAACCAGGGGGAAACAGTTCATCAATACCTAATGACTAAATCATATCTTAGAGACATCGCCATCAGAGTAGACTAACTACTCATCGATTCATCAAGATAGAGCCCGAGGACTCAACCCAAATTCAGGCCACAGAACAGCATTTGTGAGAGCTACAAGTAGTAGGTGACAATCGTAATCAATCGCAGGATATGGCAGTAGCTATAATACCAAAAGGGTCCACATTGGATCCACATTGGAGGCTGAAGGTCATCATACTCTAGTGAGAGCTGACTCCCATTCGAATAGAAGTGGAGAATTAGGTACAATGTCCTCCCCTTGCCAGTATATGCTACCCCCGTTTCATGCAAAAAAGACTGGGAAAGGATAAAAGCTTGATCCGGAAAGAATAGAATCGGTCTTCTATGCTCGCATGGCTCCAATTTGCGGGCCCATTCCCTGTAGACGACTAGCCAATTGAGGGTACTTTTCTTGCACTTCAAGCTGTGTCCGCGTGGCTTCAGCGTATGATAGCGCGTTCACAATCTCCAATTCGGTTCTTGAAAGCTCAGCTGCTCTCTCGAAATACTTGAGCGCTTCTGTCACCTTGCCTTGCTGTAGGAGAAGCTGTGCCATTGTTGCTACTGCGATGTCACATTCAGGATCGACTAGTCTCGCGTATTAGCCAGTTTGACCGTGTAGAGGGTTAATTGGTCAACATACTGATAAGCGCTTTTTGACACAATTTTTCAGCTTCTTGGAAATCCTGTTTCCACTGGAAGAGAGCGAGAGCCTTGTTGATCAAAGGTAGTACATTCATACCCATAGGCTTCGTTTGCTTCTCCAGCTCGACAGCTGTATCGAATTTCTCCACGGCTTCTTGGTACTTCTGTTGGTCAAGAAGTAGCTCTCCGTAGTAATTGTATACATCTGGGACTCTGTCAAAATTCTTGATACACCGTCTGAAGGTTGCCATCGAAGATGCAATTGAGCCCATCTTGTATTGGGTCACGCCCAGCTGTATGTGAGAGAAGATGAAATCGCGATCCAGATCTATTGACTTTTGGTAGTCCTTGGCCGCATCAGCGAACTCCCCCAGGATGAAGTGTAGTTGAGCTCTGTGATAGTAGATGTCAGGATCGTCCTGGTTCTGCTCCATGGCTTGCTCGAAATCTTGCGAAGCAGCCTCGCGATTACCTATCTAGTGTTAGCAAGATTCTGCCGTGGGTTCGTAGGATCGCCTCCATACCAAGCTCGAGATGCATGCTGGCCCGCTTGATGAAGCTTTGTGAAAGTGTAGGTTCGATTTCCACACTTCGGGTGAGGTCCTTAAGCGCATCAGCATTCTCTCCTCGGAGGTACCGGAATGTGCCGCGCATATTATATGCAAAAGCTTCATAATCTCCAAGGTCACGGAGTTCAAGCGCTTTATCGAAGGCTGCGGAAGCCGTTTCGTAGCCATCAACAGTCTTCTTGCCCATCGCAACAACGCCGGCCCTCAGCTGCCCTTTTCCACTTTGTTCATCGAATTCTGCTGTCTCTTCAAGACCTATTGGTGGGGGCTTCGGCCTGAAGCTCTGCAGATAGTTGGTGACGAACGTCGGACTCGGCAATTTCTTCTCCTTGCCCTCGAGAATGGCCTTGCCCTTGGCTTCCGCTACCTTCTTCAACAGTCGTTCAACGCTTTGCGCGCTTTGGTCGTTCCGAAATTGATCAATGATACAGCTAGCCGTGTAGTCCAGAAGGGCTTCACTATTTTTCTCAAGATGCTCGTATGCATTTGCCCTCCTGTTGAGTGCCTTTACGTATTCGCTATCCAATGATATCGCGGCAGTGGTGTCCTCAACGACCTTGTCCCAATCTCCGAGCGCATTGTAGCAGGCTGCTCGATTCGAAAAGAATATGGGATCAGGCTTGCATAAAATTGCTTTGCCATACAGATCAATGGCTTCATTGTAGCTCTTGTCACCATATGCTTTATTGCCGGCGACTTTGAGCTTCGTCGAATACTCCTTTCGTTCCTGTTACTGTTCAGCCTTGACCTCATGAACACGATTACCATTGCGGCGAACCTGTTCCGAAAATGATTCGATCGTTGATTCATTGATCTGGGGAATGTCTTCTATAGGGTCTGATTCAACAGTGGGCGCCCTATCGTTTGATTCTTCCCTCCATTGTCAGTCTGGGCTGGATGTGTAGACTTCCGAGCTTGCCTGTTTGCTTTGGCGTTTCTCTGGCTTCGGGCTGCCCTCGCTCTCTATCTTTCTTGGCTTTCCGTCTCTCCTTCTTACTTGCCCGCTTCTTCTCTTCCGTACCTTCGTCTCGGGCGCCTTTTCTTGAGTCTGAGAGATAGTAGATAACGCCTGCCCCAGAAACGACTACCGCGACGCCAGCTATTGTGTATACCACAGCCTTGTTCTCGGACGCCCATGATGACAGTCGGTTCCATAAAGGTAGTGATGAATATTGTGAGGAGAGCGAAGATGTATCAAGAGCCGCATTGCGAGCAGGAGATATGGGCACAGGTTCCGCCGACATGCTGCGCGCAGCTATCGGATGGGGGATTATGGAGTATTATAGCGATGTTCGTAACGATGTGGGTAATACTAGAATAATACACAAGCGGTCTGGGTGAGAAAGAATTGTCACTCCAAATTCTGCATGGAAAAAGTCGAAGGCCGTCATTCAATCGTTTAGTGTACCAAACTTCCCTGCACAACCTCGAAAGTTTTGCCAAACATCTAGAAAATATGAACGAAAAGGTGTAGGGTATAAATAGGGTTGAGTTCAGCTGACCATCACCAAAATACCAGAAACAATTGAGTTTCCAATGCCTTTATGAGTAAGTCTAAAGGATATATCGCGTCTACACTGGCTACAGAAATCTCGCGTCAACGTCTTGATCCGCTTCGACACCAGTGTATGCCATTCCATCCACGAAAACAATAGAGTAGGCTGGCATAGGACAGGGTCTAAGGAATCTGTGTTTCGGCTTGCTTGCAACAGCATTTTCCCCCATAATTCTATCATTATCCGATTGATTCACGAATGAAGTGGATCGAACGAGATCTCCGTGATACGGCCACGGGCGAGTGTCCCACACATATACACTCAACTTCCAATGCAGACGTTTCTGCAGATGCCTCGAATGAGCATTGGTACATAATGACTTCGATTCGAATCGACCCCCAACTTTATGATCATCTCCGAACCACACGATACTATATGCTAAGATACCACCAAACTCGCATGCAGAACGCAGCACGCTGCTTCGGCTGGCACGAAGCCGAGAAAACCTTGCAGGGAGACGAAGGTTCCCAAAATCTCGTGAATGCTTTGGATACCTTCGTGGCGAGGTCCTCTGACAAGGAAGCCATGCTCACTAGCACGAGCTACAAGCTCCAAGTTGTAGTCGATCGCACTGGTCTATTTCACGTGTCAGCATCGGAAGTCCCGAAAATAAGTATAGCAAACCTCTATCCCAAAAGCCTTTCTGCTTTGGACTCTTCGCCCGGGGCGACAGCTTGGAGGGTCTTCGTCTCTCCTGTATCAACTACTCCATCTATGTTCACCAAGCACAAGACGACACACCGAGGAAAATACGATGAGGTTCGCAAGTATATCCCAGCCTGGGCCGTCGATGCCAGGGACCCAGGCAACAAGGGTACTATGCCTGAGATCTTGCTAGTTAACACGCAAGGCGAAATCATGGAAGGTAGTATTACGACGCCCTATTTCTTTCGTAATGGCAGATGGATAACGCCGCCTGCTGCTTCAGGGGGTAACATTGGAACAACCAGAAGATGGGCCCTGGAGTCAGGATTGTGCGTCGAAGAGGTTGTTAACATGCGAGACGTTGAAACCGGCGAATCAGTTTGGTTGAGCAACGGCGCGAGAGGTTGGGCTCTGGGTACTGTGACTGAAAGGTGATAAGGACACAGGGAACACAGTATTACGGACCAGGAGCCGTAAGTCTTGCAGCAGGTGACATACGTGAACACAATGACCAAAGACAGTATGTCCACGGGGCGAGTTGGCCAGTCGGTCAACGCTGCATAAGAACAGGAAAGCTTTGGTCCCTACAAGAGACATGTTACCTTTGATACCTAGAAGAGCTATATATCCACCTCAAGGGTTGAAGGCCAGAAGGCTTGATTCACGTTCAACGAAGCGCATTCGGGAAGGATAATCTTTGTCCCAAAGTTGAATTCGCCGTAGTACGGATTTCCCACGAACACAAGCAACACGCCACACGTCTCTGATGTACCTCTCTTAGCGCCCAACGTTCTATGCATCTAGCAAATACGGCTTCTCTCCGGAACAACATGCTCCTGCTGGCCTCTCGAAGAAGCGTGCGGGAAGTCTGGATGTTTCAAGGGGTCTGGCTTGCTTTCTCCTGCCTCAGAAATTCGATGTCATCCAGAGAAAGCGCGTTCACCAGGGCGGCAAATTTCGACTTCCTTGAAGCTTTCTGCTCCTCTTCTGATGGCATCCCTCTGAACTCGAGCTGTCTAGGTCTCATGACTTCCGCCCTCACCTGTTCGGTAACAGCTTTTCGCCTGTCCCGGAAAGCCCTTACATAAGCCTGCAATTGCTCTGTACATTCGGCTTTCATGTCTCCACTTGTGATCTCGCCGCTTTCGTAATCTTGGCGTAGCTTTTCCAGCTTTTCGTCATCTTCCAAGAAGAAAGTGAGGTACTGAAACGGGATGTCGACGTTGGTCCGTCCGCCTAATTTCCGTTGCTCTTCCAGGGTTTCCTGCCCTCCAGAAAAGGCTTGTCCTATTTTCTTCTTGATTTGCTTGTCCGTGTCGCTCAGGAAAATGCTCGAATCTGCATCAGAGGCGCTCATCTTTGACTCGCTTCCCTTAAGGGAAGGTAAGAAAACGGTGTGGATGATTGCAGGCTTTGGAAGCTTCATCTTTGGAGCATAGTCACGGCATTGGCGGAAATACGGATCTTGATCGATAGCGCAGGGAATGAGACATGGTATTTTGGAGACCTTTTTGGTGTCGTAACCGAAGATGAAAGGGAAGCTAGTGGCGAAGGCGGTGGCAGATTGCATTGCTGGGAAATGGAATTCAGAAATGTTATTGCTATCTGTAAACCCGAAAGTGCCTCTGATCTGGTTGGCTGTGGTTCGTTTGCCCAATTCCCGGACATTCTCGTTGAAGGCCGCCGCAAAGGTGCTTTCTAAGAACTCCATATCAGAAAAGATGAATGTCTTTTTCAAGTCAAAGCCTATAGCTATGATGTCTGCAGCATTCTGAATGGCGAATTTCCGGCATTCCTTCTGCGTAAGCTTTTGGTTGTGGAAGAACTTCTCGTCATCTGTCAACATGATGATAAGAGGAACATTGAAGACATCTTGGAGGTATCTGATTACTTGGTAAGTCTCGAATCCGCAAACGTGCCTTCTATACATACTTAGTGAATTCGAAAGGGATCGAATGGCCAACATGCATGCTGTCACTGCTGGGTCCTCTTCCGGTATACAAAAAGAACGGAACGCCGCTCTCGTATTTGTCCAGTATGACTGTAAGGTCACGATGGCTGAAGACCATTCCTCGGCGCATCAATCGGTGCGTTCTGTGACCGGTGACTCTTTGAAATCGCTCGAGGAGGGGTTTGTCTATTTCCTGTGACCCAAACCTGTCAATGAGTTTGTCATAGTCAATTGCCACAGGTCTTCCCTGCTCATCCACTCCTCCTGATACGTCGAAAGGAGTAATGATCTGCTCTTTTGATTTGGCTCCTTCCTGAGACTGTTCTGCTAAAGACAAAGCAGTCAAGGCTGGCGGTTGCCCCGGCTCATCGGCAATCTGCCCAATTGTCGCCATTGCGGGTCGATTTTGGTGTTCTCATGCAAATGTATAATTGCGCTGAAGGCTACAATATTCAGTGTTGACAGTCATAAACTACCGGCCCGATGTACGAGAAAAAACCCGACGATTAAAGAAGACGGTATAAGGACTGTTTCTTAACTCAGGAAACCTCGTGAAAACGTATAAGCGAATTCGGTTGTGTCGTCAATTTGGTCCCCTCTAGAACGCTTATAAAAATTGTTGTAGTTGCCTCGAGAGAGATCTAGGGTCTTGAAGGCTCAACGATGGGATGGCGGATGTTCGAAAGGACGTTATGGGATTGTACGCAGTCGACAGAGCTACAACTTTTGCGCTGAGTCATAGAGATCGACTCATACAAATACCTGATTATTTTAAGATGTCAAGCCAGTAGTTCGGGAAAGTCATAACATCGATACCGGGCTAACCGAAGGAGGTTATGGTATGCCAAGCCATGTGCACGCGAGGCAGCGTCATTCCATCCAGGAGGCTCAGTGATACGAACGATAGCAGCAACTCAGCACACGTTATCAATGAAACCTCACTTCGACTATGGTGAAGTTCTTAGAGCACTCCTTCAACTACGACTACTCCTTCCCCGCAGTCAGCTTGGCCTACTTCCTCCGCTACCCTAATCCTTATGCAACCCACGTCCTGTCTACCGATGTCATCGAACGTCATTTTGACGCCGAGACTCAACGCCTCAGTACTACTCGTCTTCATCTCAAGCGATCTAAGATACCACCCGCGGTGCTGAGAATACTTCCCAAGGGTATACTGGGTGCGAGCGCCGACGCCGGGCAGAGCTTTGTGTTGGAGACAAGCGTAGTCAATGTCAAAGAAGGATGGATGGAGACTGAAACCCGCAATCTAGAATGGACTGGCATTTTGAGCGTGGTGGAGAAGCAGATCTATCGAAGATCGCAGATCAATGACCCAGCCAAGAGGCCTTCGATACGGGACTTGGTGGACTTCCCGAGAAGCGAAGGCACGGACGTCATCACCACTACCACCCTCTTGTCAAGATACGGCCAAGCGAAGTATCTTCGTAGGAAGAGCGACATTGGTTCCAGTAGTCCGGACGCTTCGGACGAAGAGCCTCCTGCCAAGAAGGGTTTCTTCGCTGCCTGGTCAACGACCTCACTTCAGCGCAGTATCGAAGTGGTGGGCTTGCGGCGAACTAAGGCAGCGTTGGCGAAGAGCAAAGATGGCATGAATGTCGTCCTCGAGAGGCTACGGCAGGGTGGACTCGTCGGTGTCCTGGATGGTATGCGGCGGGACCAGGAAGCAGCTTTTGGAGCTGACGGACCCCGGAAGCAAAGTCAGTCCGCATAGGACGATATGCCTGGGTTTGAGGAGGATGTATGACTACGTTGCTGGCTATTGACTGATGCATAGCGGGACAAGCGCGGCGTTGGGGTCGATCAATTCTAACATTCACTTTGTGTTACTTAAACATCAGCTCTATGGCATGTTCGGGTCTTCGGCACCATTACTTATTTCTTGTAATTTTTTGGTCAAACGAGCCTTTCATACAAGGTCTCGCAGTTGAACGTCAAGCCATCGCTTATGTGACGTTCGCTCACCCAGCCTTGGCCACAAGATGACCGTCGTTAAACATATCTGAGCTGGCTAGACAATTGCGGGCCAAGGGTAGAGAGATAGCGTATTTGTACCCGGAATGAAGTTGAAGAGCACTGAGAGCAGAGCTCATATCGATCTGTTACCGCGTGGCTAGTGGCTACCGGGATGGTCAGCTGAAACCCGATCAAATGTCAGGAGCAAGCGCGAAGATCCACGAACGGCGCGGTTTCACTGGAACGGCACGAGAAAGCTTGGCCTCCAACAGGCATCCCAGCGCTGCACCTCCTCCTTCCCTCCTTCCAACCTCGTCCTCGGACAGCTTGCGGCCATGCGGTGGCAACAAGTTATCACGATCCTACATCGGACTCCGCCTAGTCCTCCTAGATCCATCGTTCGCTCGCTCGAAAACTGGCAAGGTCTGTCTTGATTCACTGCTGAAGCAAGAGCTCAAGGATCAAGGCGGACGAGGAAGCCGAATGGGAGTCGATGGACTCCGCGACTATAAATTGTCATTAGCACGAGGCATGGCCTCATTGTTGACCTGCATGCGTCTGCAAGTACAGGAAAAAATGGGCAAAACTGATGACCGTCGCGTGGATCGTATGGATTATGTTGGCGCTAGGCAAAGTCCCACCCATGGGGCCAGTTTCGCAGTTCTTTATAGTTTCACCTGAGTTCGAGGTACCTGCCATTTAATTATTCCTCGCTATTTGAACCGGAGTATACTCAACGACATCTCTTCAAAATTCCTGCTAGTTCCGTCTTATCGCGTCGTGCACCCTACTTAGGGCACGTTCTTTGTGCGTTAGTTGTATCCACTTCTTTAGACGGCACTAAGTAATTCAAATCAGTCGCCACCGAACCTCTCCTCCTCTCGACATCTCCTCTTCTGTCAAAGTATCGTCCACTCTCTAATTCACCTGCCTTCGTAAATCTTGATTGAAGTCGCAGTATCCAGTATCCTTCTCTGCCCCCAACATTTAACTCCCTCAAAGCCAACCGATCCTTCGTCGTTGATCGAGATGGCTGTTCTACCACCCTCATTCTTCGTCACCTTGGCGCTTCTGATCCTGGCATTGATCTCCTCAAGCGAGGCCGGACGTGTCGGACGTCCTGCTAGGAGTGATACTGTTGATATCTCAAAGTACTCTCCTATGCTTTCCAATGGTAAAGCCCATTTACAAGCCCTGCACTCGATAAGATTATCTCTCCTACCTTCTACAGACCACCGAATCTGAGACATATCTATTTTTTCTTGTGCATACGATCAAGCCCGTGCACGAATTTGCTAACATCACCTTCTTTTATAGGTTCAGCTTCGTTGACAGCACCTTCGGGCACTCTCAAAGCCATCGCCATTGGCCGCGGTACCCAGAACTACACCTGCGCTCCCGGTTCGACCAACGCCCCTGTTCCCATAGGCGCCAAAGCCGAGCTCCTCGATGCCTCTTGCCTGCTTCCTCTGTTCCCCACTGCGGAAGCCGAACAGATCCTTAACGAAATCCCGGGTTATCTCCTCAACTACGACTTCGCAGCGATCAGCAACTCTACCATACCCGTCATTGGTCACCACTACTTTGCCAACACTGGACCAGCTGCCGTAAATGGAACACCAACTTTCGACCTCGGCTCACGTGGGTTCTTGTCCTGCAAGAAGGTTGGAGACATCAAGGCGCCGGGTAACGCAGGCGTGGACTGGCTGCAGCTGACGGCGAAGGAACCGAGCACGGGGCTCACGGAGGTATATCGAGTCGAGACCGTGAAGGGCCAAGCGCCGAAGTCCTGCGTTGGTCAGCCACAGGACATGGAGGTGCAATACGCTGCACAGTACTGGTTCTACGACTGATTCACCCGCACGACCTTGCAACGACGTTCTCATGACATGATAGTGTATGTATCACCTCGGAGGATGTACGGATGTAATGGTGGGTGGAGGCGCATTTGCTGGTGTTGCTGGGATACTACATGCTATGGCCGTGTAGTCGAATTTGCCAAAAGCGTCTAATGTGTCGATTAGCATTGTGCAGAGCTTCAGATGTCATGCAGGCTTGTACAGGATAGACTTCTAGCTGCCTAACCGGCTTAGCTACCATCTGTCAAGCACAAGAACAACCAATTTCTGATACTGCATGCTGTGAAGCGTATCATAACTCCTACCCTCGCTCCGCTCCAGAGATATATTCCTGGCTGCCCACAACGATCTCCATTCTTCCACCTCGTCAGCCCATCGCCGACCTCCAAGTAGACAAAGCCGATCGTCAAGCCCATGGTTGCCGCCTCCCAGGTCCATACGAGTAGCTCCTCCCTCCCCACGGCTCTCATCTCTCAGGCACCAACCACCACTTTAATCTCCTCAGATCCTCATCCTCCTCGTCTCTCTCCCCAATTCCTCCATCCACCCCTCCTCCCTCCTAATCCGACTCGTCCTCATCAGGTATCTGCTGCGTATTCCTCAGTTCCTGCACCACAAACCATCAGCCTCATCATCCCCTCCAACCCAGCCCTCCCCTTATTCCTCCTCCTCCCTGCCCCCCCTGTTCCTCCTGTTCCCTCTCCCCCCCCAACCCCAACCCTCACCCTCACCCTCACCCGCACCCGTCCCCTCACCCACCCATCGACAGCACATAAAGCAAACCCCTAACGCACCTCATCCAACCTCGCCTTCAACATTGGGAGCATATCCTCCTTGACAAACACCGTCTGGTCATCCAGGTCTTCGATGATGTAGTCGTGCTTGTCGTGGTCGATTTTCAGGATTATGGCTTTTATGGAGGGGTCGCAGGAGACGAGGATTCCTGGGGGGTGGTTAGTTGGGGGTGGGGATGCGGGGGCAGAAGGATTGGGGGGATGGGGAAGATTGGAAAGGGGGAGGAAACGGGGGTGGATGAGTGGGGAGAGGTGGGAGGCGTGGCTGTACCTTTGGTTGCTTTAGTCATTGCTTGAAGTGGGTATTGTGGAGGAGTTGGGGCAGATGGGTGAGGTGCTGGTTTTAGGCGGAGTTAATTGTCGGGGATAAGGGAGGTGAAGGAGGAAGGATCTGGATGTGATGACGAGGTGGTGGTAGACGATATAGTGTAGGCAGACTCAAGAGTGTAAGCTTAGGCACATATCAAGCACATTGGGGATCAGACTGCAGTGGACTAAGCCATCTTTGTTGCTATCTAGCCACCACGCACGCTATCACCCACTGCAGACAGAGCACACGAATGCCAGCAACCACAAATCACACTAGCGGCTTCCATCACAGGTCTTTAACTAGCACGAGGATCGCTCCCACCAGTAAGGAAACTTGGAGGAACCCGGACCAGCTTTCCTAGTCAGCCACACCACAGATTTGTTCGACCACATAAGTGCCATTCAGACCCACACCGAACGCAAGCTGCGGGCTGAAGATGTTGCAAAACGCCCTCTCATAACCCTTGATGGAGCCAGCCGCCTGCACAGTCCAGATCTTCGTTGCCGCCTCAGTAGTCTGAGCTTGGATCTCCGCGTCGGTGGCGAGGCGGGTTGCGTTGGCGGCGGCGCAGACGGCGTTCTTGATAAACTTCGTATCGTAGCCCTGCTGGTAGAGACGTACAGTGAGACCGTCTGCGTGATGACAGAGGTGTTTGAGCTGGCCGAGATTGGTGGCTGCACCAACGAGTTGGGCTGCAAAGGTTTGGGAGGCGTATTCGAGAACGCCAGGGAGGCCTTGGATGATGGGGATGAATTGACGCTCCATGATGGAATGCTCGCGCTTGTCGTTCACTGCATGTGGTTTTAGCTTGGTTTGCAATATGGTATATGGCTCTTACCTGGAGCAACTGCATAGGCAGATTTTCCAGTAATGGTGGACCCAACATCATTGGTATTGACTGGCAAGGTCACAGCAAAGACGTTGCCACAGAGCAAAGCCAGGCTGGACGCCTTGATCACGGTGAGAATCTTCATTGTTATCTGTTGGCCTGCTCGCAAGTTAGTACTTGCTCACATAGGTGGAATAGATAAACCTAGGCTTACGCTTTCTCGTCGTTGTATCTTTGAAAGGGTGATGCACTAGGATAGACTTGTTGCGTGCAGTGTAGGATTTTAGATTGTGAGATAGGAGTATAAAGGATCAGGTGATATGTTTTGTGCGCTCAGCTCAGCTTAGCGTATTTATATCTTATCTTTAGTGTTGATCGTGGCTCCACTTAGGTTCGATTGTGATCATGGCTAGACGGGCCGTCGATTGTTCCTTTCGGAACACAGGCGAATTAAGGCCGTACCTACTTAAGAGAGACTTCAAGAACAAGAAGCCTGGTCATACCGGCCCCAAGAACAAGGGGCCTCTGGCATCAATGATGACCAGGAAATTTATCGTGCACAATAGCGTTGATTACTGCACACTGATAGAGGGGCTGTTATGGCAATCATCGAGGGTATCCCGGCGAAATTATTATGGTGTTGGACTCATGTTTAACAGATGAGGATCTGTCTTTAATACCATACTAGGGGTTCTGTCCGTGCCCGTAGCGAAGCAGAAACCTGCAATCGGGGGCACGAGAGGTCTTCTGCAGGACAAAGGGTCTAGGAGATACGACAGATCGTCAGATATTCTAAGCACTTACTGCTACGCTACCGACCAACTAGATGCGAGCCATTTGAACACGGTGTGCAGTCTATGGTCGTCCACAGCCGTATCTTCCATGATCCATGGGACCAACACAGTCTGGTTGTAGCGAATGAGGGTTTCGGTGGTTTGGTCGGATTCCTGAACAGGAAATTGGAGGTGTAAGCTGCCAGCTAATCTCGTCACCGAGGGCAGACTGAACGAGACGGCTTGGAGTCGTCCGCAGCGAGCGACGGAAGGCTGATTGTGCACAATTGATTCATAGCAGATAATCAGGACGTATGAGCTCATCGGATCACCTATCCAGACATCTATGGAGGAGCCCCATATGCATGTGTGAAAGCAATGACCTCTATAGCCCATTGGATGTGGACAGGAAGAGGCATTGCCTCCTGTCTAGGAAGAACTCATTGGAGTTCCCCACGGTAGGCAATGGTAGCTAAATTTGGTAGATTAAGATATGCAGTTGGGGGGTCGAAATAATCATGTTCGGTTCCAGTGCTCGAGGGTTCAAGGAGACTCGATCATTGAGTTGCCGTGCGCTTGCTGCGGCAAAAAGCAAAAATACCGCTAGCTTAGGGCGATACGGTGAACTCAAGCTCTGTTACTCGTAGATCAGGTACCTTCAGTAACGCGGGATTATCTTGCCCGCTCCGAATTATTGACGATGCGCGATACATGCATCGTAGGGCAATATGTCTCTGCTACCGCAGTGCTCAGCAATCCTGCCTCAGCAACCAGCCATCTGTTGCCCTCCCCCACAGAAGTATTCCAAGATGGCAGCGCCGAAGACTCAGCGGTGTGCGAAACGGGCAATCGACGAGCGATGAGAATGGAGCACGCACTGTGTTGCCGACAGCTCGCCTTGTACATGCAGAATCGTCTGCAAAGGACGATTGGGCAACAGACTTCGACAACAACAAGGGATTAGATGCGAAAGATATATACATCGATGACCTTACGGCCACTCTTGAAGCGCACCGGCAAACGAACAGAGCTTCTCTGATCCGAAGGGTACATCAAGATGCCGACTGGGCGGCGCCGTTCCTCAGCCCCGTAGCAATTACTGAACCCGCTCCTGAGTCAAACGATGAGCCAACCGTCGATAGCGACGCGTATAGAAGCACTTTGGCTGCGCCTTTGCCTGAAGAGTCTATCACCACTCCAGCGCGCGAAGATGGCCATTCTCACTCTCAAGTTCGCAAGGGCCTGACCCCTAAACAATGGGCATCGCTCTATTGGCCGGCAGACTCGGTTCAGCTGGCCGAAATCACAGGCAAATTGTATAAAGCAAAGGCGGATGAAATCTTGGAGTACGACGCATGCTTGATCCAAAATCAAGGAGTATTCAGCATCAAAAAAGCGGCTGCACAGTACCCATGGCTGGCAATATTGAGGGAAACAGCGACGAATCAGCAGAACAGCCATCAGCGGTTAGTATACCATTCTGTCTGGATGCAACTTTTCTGATCAAGAGCTTTGTAGGCTACACGACGAGATTAAAGCTTATGAAGCTTACATAGATCTATCTCAGATTGAAAAGGAAGCTGCAGCTCTGTTGATCTCGGACGTTCGAGCAATAATCGGCAAGGTATATCCACGCAATCCTCTCCAGGTTGTCGGCTCCTACGGTACTGGTCTTGCGAATAGCTTCTCCGACATTGATTTCAATCTTTCGTTCCCCGACTTTGAAAAGACACCCCTGGAGCGCGGTCCTAGCCCGACACGTGATAAGGCTCGTAAAGCCGCGGGTCGGGCTTTAGTACGCATGCATCGCGCTGTTGAGAGTTCCAACGACTTCTTCAAAAATGTGGAGTTGGTTCTTGCTCGCGTTCCTATTGTCAAAGCCGAGCACCGTGGGACAAAGCTAAAAGTTGAAATCCAAGCCCTTTCTACCAATCAAAATGCTAAAGAGTATGTTGCGTCCTATCTTGCTGAATTTCCGACACTACAGACTCTGTATACTGTGATCCGGTCGGCTCTTCACATTCGGGACCTCACAAATGTTCATAAAGGAGGTCTAGGTTCCTACTCGATATTCATGATGATCGTAAATGCGCTGAAGCAAGCTTCGGGGAAGTTTGCGCACGATGACCTGGCTAACCAATTTCTTCACATTCTGGACTTCTACGGTACCGCTGATCTCTACAAGCACGGGTTTTCCGTGGATCCACCGCGTACGGTGCTGAAGCGAGGGAACAAGATGTCAGCTGAGGATAAGATTGCCCGCTTGCAAGATCCCATGCTCCGTGGTATTGATATCTTAGAGCCATACAATGCTCGAAAACCATATTTGCTCTTTCTGCAAGATCCTGCAAATCCGGTCAATGATTTGGGTCGTAAGGCTTACGGTATCAAACACGTGCAGTGCATACTACGTCACTTCAGTGAGAGTCTGAAAGAGAGCATGAGGCGCTATGATGAAGGGCCAATGAAAACACACAATTGGTTGCGAACAAGAGGTTTTCTTGGTAACCTATTGGAGGCAAATTATGAGTCTTTGAAATCCAACAGGCACGGAGTACGATCATGGTTGGGAAAGCGAAAAATGGCTCTTAAACATGAAGGCTCATCCAAGTCGAAGCTAGAGCATGAATCTCAAGTCGAGGCGCCAGAGGACATTCAAGCGACCTCAAGTGGCGAGCTGCGTATTGCCGGAAGTGAACCGACCGGTAGGGGAAGCGAAGTCTCGGCCGGTAGGGGAAGTGAAGTCTTGCCCACTCCGGAGAGCAATGAGGTTTCCGCGCTCTCTACCACAGGAACCCCTGACTTGCAAAAGGAAATTGCACCCGCAGACGTTCAAGGGACCATACGAGGCGAATCGCGTACTATCAAATGCGACTCGGCCGGAAGGAAATTTGAAGATTTGCCCGCTGGGCACGGCAAGGAGGATCCTGGGCTCTCTGCGGCTGGTATATCGTATACTCGGGATGAGAAAGAACATTCTTTGCCGGCTGAAGATACGCAACAAACGTTTTCACAGGAGCTGATAAATCATTCTATGCGGCGAGCTGCACAATCGACACCCACTGCTGTTCCAGAGGAAACAAAGCCAAAAGCTCCAGCTCACAGTGGCTGGAGGAGGTGGTCGCCTCCACAAGAAGATGTTTTGCCGGAGGTTAAAGAGAAAGTCGATGTGAAAGTGGAAGACCGACCCCTACGAGAGAAGACAGACATCCCAACTCATAGAGCGAATTTGCTGCAACGCCTGGAAAAAAGATTTGATAAATCCGTTTTCGAGAAATTGAAAGATATGGACTGGTACACCCTTGTACGATTGAACTGGCACAATCTGCAGGATATTGAAGTTGACTCTGGGTCGCGAAACCAAATAATCACGGTATGATGGCATCAAATGTCGCCTTACATACTAACAACTGGTAGACTATCCAAAAATATGTTGCGAGGATGCCATACGACGACCTGGTCGCTTCTCAAGATGGGAATGACACAGATCCTGTGATGACGATCTCCACCGCAGCCATTAATACCCGAAACATGAGGAATTTTCTTCATAGCGTAGGTCTTGGGAGGCATATGAGGAAGCTAAAGTCCTTCGACCTTCATCAACTCGCCGCAATGACGCGCTTGCACTTCAAGCAAAAGAAGATCTCGATTTACGATGCAAACAAGATCATGCTTGTCAGTAGACATCTATTGGCGTAGCGGGAAGGGACCAGTAAGCTAAAGTCTGGCAGGCTCTCCAGAAGGATGGTATCGTAGCTCAAGAGCCCAACCCACAGCACGCCGCTCGACACTCAAGAGAGTCTGCACACGGGAAGGAGGTCGCGGAAGCCTCATTCCCTGCGGATACTGCTTCGATCTCAATTTCGCCTCGGCGTGCCGCAGCCGAGCTACAAGAAACCCAACACGATGCAGGTGACGTTGTGACTAGTGTCTCAGGCTTGCCAATAGCAACACGCCACATCTGGCGAAATCTCATGCTGCATCTCGCACGGGAGAACAATTGTGATCTAGAAGCTGCCAAGAACTTGTGGGCATCGTACACGGACCAAGAGCGACTAAACCTGGTACTGGCATACAAGAGAAGAACAGTGCCAGACATCACTCCGCAAATAAGAGCCGGCTCGACCGGCCCAGGACCAACACCGGAACACAACCCTCCCAGCCCGATTACGGCCTCAGTGTCATCTCCACAGCAACCCGCTGGATCTGGTCTAGATCCGATGACGAAGCAGCAGAACCCTCAGCCAACCTCCATCTCAACCCCATCTTCACAACAGTCCTCGGCGCGCAGCTTTGAACCCACGCAGCAGCAGAAAAACCATCCAACTCGCAAAATCTGGCGTCAGAATAGCCTGGGCGAACTCAAAATCGGTGATCAACCGACGCCGGTGAGGATACGGCTCGTAAGGCCACATCCAGACGCTGCTCCACTTCCAGAGGAGCGTTCCACAATTGAAGATGAGACCGATACGGCAGCCCAGCAGCAGATGGCAGGTGGGAGACAGGATGGTGGAGAGAAGTGGCGTGCAAAGATGGCTAAACGCTTGCGCTCCGCCAGACTCAAGAGTGATAAACAGCCAACGCCGGTCCGGAAACCACTCCCTTCCACAGGGCCAGATCCGGACGCTGGCCTGCTTGCGGAGAACCGCACTATGGCTGAGAAGGAGAGGGATGCCCTGGTGGGGGAGCAGGTTGAAGATCTGCAAAGGAAGAGGGAGGGGGGACTTGGTAGAAAGAAATCCGAACGCGTACCTTTGAGTTATCATTCAACTACAAAGACAGGGACCGGTCGAGCAATGGCGACGTCGAGGTCGCTATGGCGATTGGGTCATCCCGATCATCTATAAAGTAAGAGCAGCCGGCTCGACTTGTTGAACGTTCCGCTTTCCGAACGAGGCTCATATCTAGGCGACGAGCACAGCTCGAGATCTTGAGAGGTTTCTTCGCGGAATCTGGATGGGTCTTCCCATTGTAGAAGGAAACAAGAGTGGCCTGCTGCTCTATAAAGGGAATCATTCCAAGACGATTCGAGCATGTATGAACATTACTGTAGATTTCGTAGAGAGTACCTTAAAGAAGGGAGACGGTACGAGGTAGAATGGGTTCAGGAGGAGGAAACCGGCAAGGGGACAATGCCCCACGAGACAAACACATCAGGTAGAACAGAGCCTGTCGAGATATCCAACCCAACGTACCACAATGTGTCCGGAAACTTCTCGCAATTCTATCGTATGTACTTCCTGTATCATGGCCCATAATCATGGATGCATCTCCGAGAGAAAGTTCCGTACACAGCATAAGCAAAGAACCCGTACTACAAGCATACTTGTCCCTTCCCACCGCCCCCATTTTCGGCATCATAAGAACACAAACATTGTGAGACCATCGTTGTCCCACTCCTCGTCTTTTTCCACTCGACCCAAAAACACAGTGATACCCAACTCGAGCAAAATCGCATACGCCCCTTGATGCCAGCCTGACTCTAGGTAGCAAAGAAAAATGCACAGATGGGAGTATTGTCCAAGGCAGGACACATGATTGCTTCCTTTTTTTCCCTAGATATACCTTGGGTGATAGGGCCATCCCTGCTTGGCCCATTACGTAGAAAAGAATTCGTATTCCTAGAGGGAATAGCAACGAAGTAAAGCTGGCGTGAAAGAATAGCATGAGGGATGGATCCAGCAGGGCAAACCTGACTAAATAGGAGACGGTCAAGTAACTATGCCTGCATTTTGTGGTTGGGAAAAGAGTGGGTAGTGGGAGAGCTGGAGAAGGAGTGAAGGCTGGATGCAGTACTTGGAACGTGGACTAGTCCTGTTGATATCTTTCGCTTGTTCGGCCTACCTCTTGTGATACTCGACCTCATGCCACTTCTACCCACTTCTGAATTCGCCATTGGTGGAAGAGGCATGCGTCAGACTCAGTACGCCTTCCTAGCCGCATCTTGTATGAAGTTCTTACTGCTGAGAACAGGTGGAAGACTCGGTAAGAGCCTTGATCATGGAGACTTGGGCGAACAGCTGTCCTTGTTTAGGGGTCTTCCTTCTATATAATCTGCTCTTAGTGATGTTCACTCCATGCCTCCTTTCTTCGTACACGGAAAGGGCTCATAAACCGGCCGGTCCTCTTCCTCTCACCCCCTTATACCCGGAAAAGAGCTCATGATTCTGCCGGCCCCATGGAAGAAAAGGAAAACACAAAGACGAGAGGCTGCCAAAAAGGTCAACATCTCCATTGCCAAAATGGTGGTGATAGACTGGTGTTGTTTCAGGAGTAGTGAGAACCAGGAAATAAGCTCGCCAACACGCTGAAGGTGGAAGTCGCAGACCCAGATAAAACCGAAACGACTACTGTCTGGGTTAATCCTGTCTTGTTTGCTCCACCTTGGCGTAATCGATCCGCCGCATGATACCCTCTACGGGCCCAAGTAACCTCTGGAACCCGTCCTTGCCCACTACGGCGACCTTCACGTCGGTTTTGGCTACCACGCTCGCGGCACGGGGCTTGTTGTCTAGCAGAGCCAATTCCCCAAAGTAATCACCCTTATGGTATTGCTTGACAGGGTGTGGTCCCGCTTCGTTCTTGTATGCCTCTGCTTGACCAGATTCCAACAGAAAGAAGTCCTCTCCTGGATCGCCTTCTCGAATGATGACATCCCCAGCCTTGTACCTCTGCGCATTAAGTGCGTCGGCAATTTTGCTGCGCTCGTAGGGTGTCAAAGATTGCAGGAGCGGGACTTCTTCGAGGAATGACTCGTACATCCGGCGGCGCTGGAAGGCGCTGTCCATCAAGATGCGGCGGAAGGTGACTCGGTCGAGGCGCCAAAGGGTGCTGGAGGCTTCGGTGGAGATGACGGTGGCTGCTCGAGGGGCGTTGTACATGAGTGCCAGCTCGCCGAACGATCCCCCAGGTCCGATTGAATTAACTTTTGTACCCATACCCTCTGGTCCCGGGCCAATGGTGCCGGAGGAGTTGACGTAGATATCGAAGGTGCCTTTCTCTACGATGTAGAAGTAGTCCCCTGCATCGCCTTGGGTGATAACCTTGATGCCCTTGGCCGGGATATTGTTTTCAACAAGGGCGCCGAGGACGAGGTTCGCTTGTTCTTCCTCTAGGTGGGAGAAGAGGAAGTTGGAGGAGACGGACTGACGGAGGCGATTAACCTGATCAGAGGTCTTTTGGTGGAAGGGCGGCTTCCAATTGTCGTCGCCTTCGGAAGTGGGATTGAGCGATTCAGCGGAGACGGAGGTGCGTCGCGCGGTGTTGTACTCTGAAGGGAGGCCGCTACCGGGAAAGCCAGAGGAGGGGGCTGGAGGAGGCTGCGAGACGGAGGCTCCACCAAAGCTGTACGAGGAGCCTCCGCTAAAAGGACCGGTGGAAGAGGCAATAAAGTCAGCTGCTTCGCTTTCTTCTCCCACATTGCCCAGTCCACGGCCAGTATTAGCGCTGAATGGATTGCCACCCCCAGGAAAAGTGCTCTGAGCCATGCTGCAGCTCTTGATTCAGCAAGAAACTCAAGCTTTGAATAAAGTCTTTCTCCTAGGTATAGGTCTAGGTGTGCGTCTTAAGGTGGTCTAGGCCGCAATTGATGTCGAAGGTCTTGGAGATGAGAGTAATGGAGGAGGTGATGGATGTTTCGAAGAAGGGAAGTCGTCACGTTTTCTTCGTGCAGGTACGTGAAGCAGTGGCGCCAAGTACCTATGACATGGGGAGTCGTGCTTGCCGTTTGAGAATATCGTTGTCTCGAGGAGGGGCAGCACCTCGAGTGAATGGACGCTGAAACCCAATAGCCTGACGCTGCTTGACGTCGTTTGCAGGTTTCAGCCAGAGTAGGGAGGCATGCAGGTGTGGTTATACCAATCAAGGCGGCGTGTCTTGCAGGGTTGGGCTGCCGGTTTGGTTGAAGATGAGTCTTCAGTGGATACGGGATGGATGTTTGTCAATCGAATGCGGGGATGCCTGGGGGGATCTCATGCGAGGGGAGCTGCGGCGGGAGTGAACAAGACGACGAACTCAGGGGCGTCTGTCATTGATAAATTACAGATCAAGGAGCTCTTCTACAATTCAACGTTTGCAGGCAACAACAGAGACTGGGGAGGATTGGGTTATGATATGGTGATTGTCCGGCGTGCCATCGGAGATCCTGCAATCGAGATGTCTCGCATCGTCGCATGGTGCGTCTGTGCGTTGGGCATGCCAATCATTTCGCTTCGAAGGCACGACGAACCTTCCAGATCCCTTCTAGTACATTACTGCTTCGGGGACGCTGTTGGCTTTCCAGGTTGTCGAAGAGGCATTGCAGGCCTTTCTTAATTCCTGATCCTTCACTCATAATAGCAAGGGTCTCTCACCCTACGCCAGTCTCTCTTCCACTATCTTCACCCAAGGTACGGCGGCCAAGGTAGACGGAATAGCACGATATAATGCAGCAGGATTTCATGGTTAGTTCGTGATTCAAACATGGTAGCCTTTGCAGCTGGCGTGATTAGCTGGAATGCTGCTCGTGAAAGTATATACATTCTCCACAGTGGCGTAGTCGCAATATGAGAGTTGAATGGAGCTCGTGACTGAAACAACGATCTGGCGATTTGACGACTTGACATCATTCTGGTGAAATCCTTGAATACTTTAGATCGCCCCAAAGTCCGAAGATGGAGTTAAAAGCGCTAGGAGCATTTGGCCCCATGTTAATCCTCCGTCCAATCTTATTAGCCAACCCCCCAAGCTTCATCAAGGCCTTCATTTTCACGGATTGCTTCATACCACTACTGCTTTTGCTCACGGTCACGCGGACCACTCAAACGCCATCATAGATTCCTCACTGCCCTCAGAGCTGCCCTCGCTGAACCCCCCCGGCGCAAGCTCCTCTGCCCGCTCCACCCCACAGTCTGCAAAACGGAGGAGCATCATTCCTAGCCAAACCTATCAATTTGCACTGGGTTTTGCACAGACACCGCCAGAGAATAGCCCGGAGCTTGACCCAGTTGCCCAGCATCTGGAGCAGCCTCCGCGGACAACGGCCAGCGCGCGCGCCATGGGCAGTTTCCTGTTCACATGGTACGTCCGCCGTCGGACTGAGCTAAATGGCTCCTGCTTCACCGCGACATCTACGCTCTAGGATCGCACCTTTCAGCTCATGTTCAACCAATCTCTCTTTGCGCGTTTTGATCAAGGAGCTGACAGACTGTTCCGGACCTAGGGACCATCCAGCCGATGAGGTCTACGTGACTGGAACCTTCGACGATTGGGCTAAGAGCGTCGAATTGGAGAGAAAGGGAGACCATTTTGAAAAGTTGCTGGATCTACCTGAGACGGAAGAGAAGATTTTCTACAAGGTGCGTGGTGTGTCATGCGCTCCTAAGATCTTGAATTGGTTTTGTGCATAAGCACGTACGATATCCACGACAGAGGAACTGCCAATCGATTGGAAGCCATGGTTTTGGAGGGGACAATTATTGGCGCTGGTAGTACCTCCTACAGGTACATGTGTGGCTTCAAGAAGCTTTGCGGGACCCTGCGGCTAGGCTGTGTTGGAGCCTTGCACCTGATGCACTCAGATCCCCATCGGTCCAGCCATTGCTGCGCCTTCCAACCTTCTCACTGTCATCAACTCATTATTTGATTCCTCGATCACTGATATCATTTCGTCTAGTTCGTGGTCGACGGCAATTGGACGACAGATCACACAGCACCTCAAGAGAACGACGGAGCGAATAACGTGAACAACGTCCTCACCCCAGATCGGATAACCAAACCTCACGACTCCTCAGCCCAGTCATCTCACATGATGTCGAATATTACTTCACAACCTACCACAGCCCAGCTAGCCGGCCAAGTGCCAAAGGAGTCGGAACGAGATTCAAGCGCCAAATCCGGCCTCTCTGATCTACCTGGCCGTTTTCCTGAAACTCCAGGCTCCAACGACCCGAAGGAGTTCAGTGTCAACCCGATACCAGCAACCTCCGGCATGGGCAATCCAGTTAATCTTCAGTCTGGCGAGCGAGTACCGGATCCGAGCACACTGACGGACAATACCATATCCTCTACAGCACGCAATGATTCTTCGTTAAAGAAGAATGCCGAGGAGCCGGAGAAAGCATTTGGAATCGCTCCCTTACCGGCTACTGCCGGCATCGGGAACCCCATACACTTGCAACCCGGCGAGAAGGTGCCAGATCCTAGCACCTTTACCGCAAACACAATAGAATCAACAGCAAGGACAGATCCCGAGTCGTATGAAAAGGGCCAAGGCGTTCCGCAGCTGCCCAATGTGGTCACTCCACCAGGCGATCAAGATTTTGGAGGCAACATGTTCGCTTTACCCCCAATCTCAAAAAACATGATTCCTGAATCCAGTCTACCAATGGGTGGCAATACTTCATCAGAAAAGGACCCTGGCTATACAATTCAATCCGCTGGAGCCGGCAGTACGACGGCTGCACTCGCTGCTAATGTGCCTCTAGAGCCAAGAGGTGTACCAGAAGTAGTACAAGAAAGCCAGCAAGAAGCTGGGACAGGACCAGAAGCAAGTGCTAATCGTGAAGCTGTGCGAGAGAAATCAGAAGTGGAGAAAGAGCTAGAGAGCAAAGTACCCGAGCAGCCACCGACTTCCGAAGGCATAGGCGGCGCAGCTTCAAGAAACTTCTCTGGGCCGGCTGAGGGGACAGCTGCTGCGACTTCTGGGACCTCATCCATGCCATCTCATGGTCTCCCAACATCGATCCAACAATCTATCAACGAAATGAATGCCGGCATTCCTATTGCTACGACGGTCCCTGACGTCGTCCAAAAGTCCATCACCGAGTCACACCAATCACCCGAAGCAGCAGCCGACAAAGGCATGGTTCAAGAGAAGAAGAATGTCGAAGCCGAACTTCTAAAAGGCACTCAACCCGAGGAATCTGCGGGCGAGCCAGCACCTACAGCCAGTGCGGCACTCACCGGGTTTGCTCCAGCAGCCACCGGCAGCTCCGCCACGCCAGATACCCCAACGCCCGTCCAGCCAAACAAATCTATCAACACTTCCACACAACCTTCCACTATTGATACCCCAGACCCTAGATCCACAACAACCGACACCACAGCCGCCGTTTCTGAACCGCCTGCCTCCACCTCCGCCACCGTCCCCGCCACGACGCCCGCAGCCGAGAAGATCACCAAGCAACAGATAGATTCCAGAGACGTCTCGCCCATGACACGCCCTGCTGGGTCACAGACGCAACCAACCGTCACTTCTGGGATAGCCTCTAGCTCCGCACCGCAGACCTCCAAGCCTACTGCATCGAAGCCTGGAGCGAGCAAGGAGACTGCATCACCAGCAGCAAATTCTGGGACGGATAAGAAGGAGAAGAGGAAGAGCGGCTTCTTTGGAAAATTGAAGCAGAAGTTTTCGGATAAGAAATGAACGTCAGCGAGGGGAGTGGGTTCTGGCAGCGAAGCAGGATTAATCTGCTCTTACCACCATACTTTGTGGCGCGCATCTCGACATAGTTGGAGAATCAGTTGATACCTATTTGTTGGCCGCGACTGGAGGTGCATAGTTTTCTTCTTTGATAGTACTTTGATTTACTGCATCTAATGAACTGCTGTATGATTCGAGAGCCGGAGTACTTCTAGTGATCTTGTCGCCGTCATGGTTATTGATTCATATGATCGACTGTGAGCCAGCTCTTGCTCCTATAATCATCGCTGAACAAGCTTTCATTGAAGTATTGGCCTTGGACGAGATAGAAGTCGTATCGCGTAGTACGATCGCAGGGTCTTCAAACAGAGATTCGAAGTAATTATTGTAAATCCTCATCGCTAGCCCTTTCGACGTTTCGTTGGCGGGCGCCTCTGTCTTCGATGGAGACTCTGTTATGGCAGGGAGCCCCTCCCATCCAAACACTCAAGGAAGGAAAACCTCGGAATGGCGTGAAGCCTGGCGCTTGGGCTCGGACACTTTTACGTGGAAGAGGAATGAAATGCACAAAGCTGTTACGGTGAACCTCCACCTATGGCTGGAAACAATCGTGGTATGGTGCAATCTCTTGAGCAGGAACATCTGTTACGGCAGGGAGCCAAAGTAGCCCAACAACCTTCGAGGGGAAACCTCGATTGGGTGAGCTTCCTGTCCCCGCCATTTATGGCTGGTATGGCCTGTAAAATCGACATTACTGGAGGATAAACCTTCATTTGGTAAATGCAGGGGAACCTCCATTTATGGCTGGTAGCTTTCAAAACTCGACATTCGTCAAGGATAAACCCCGATGCGATCGGCGTGGAATCGAGCAGGGTCGTCCTACGGCAGGGAGACGACATAGACCTTCGACAATCGAGCAGAGGAAAACTCGATCGAGGAGGATGTAACGCACCTCCATTTATGGCTGGTAGACCTAAAAACTCAACGGTCTTGATGGAGAACCTTGATCTGGCAAAAGCAACCTTCCCGTCGATGATGACTCGAACCTCCATTTATGGCTGGTAGCCTCCAACACTCGACGTTCCTGATCGATAAACCCCGATACGGTTAGCGTGGGATTACCAGGAACCTCCTGTCCGTCATGGCAGGGAGTCACCATGAACCTTCGACATCTGTGAAGAGGAAACCTCGATCGTTGGTATGGCCGAGCCCAAACCGGCGAAGTAGGAATACTTTCAGACTGGACAAGAGATTCAGAAGGAGGCTCCTTCCGCAGGCACAGCCTACGCTTCGCCGGCGCGCCGCATATGAGCCTTCACAGGATTGAGCGGCGTCACCGTGTATTGCTATGGCGTATTACAATGCTCCGCCCAGAAATGGAAACAGGAATTGCAAAGTGAATATCCGGCACAATGGAATCTCGCCGACTGTCCTAACACTCTGCGTATGTTGTTAGCTCTGTAATAGCTGATCATAGACCCCCAGCCGAAACTCATTGCAATCATGGAGAAAGGCTTGAGGCAAAGACTGTCAAGCGCGCCAATGCTCAATTGGTTTGACTCTCCTCAAGCAGAAGCAACAGTTTTTTGCTCAATGAATTCAGAGGGGAGCTGATGCATCGACGCTAATTAGAAGTATAGAGTCTAACCTGGTCTGATTACGGCGCTGTCAGAGCCGTCTGTAGCGCCGAGCAGCTCCGGTTCAGCGTGCTCTTCTTTCCACTTCATCCACCGCAAGTTTTCGCTATCTAATTGATCCTTGTCGAGAATATGACATCTTTATGACGCCCAGAGTATTGGCATGTACTGTATGACAGGAGCTCCTTTGTCTAGAATTTGCCTCTTGCCCAAAGTACTAGCATGTATTGGTTGACAAGAGCCCCTTTGCCTTGACGTTGCCTCTTTGAATGAAGTGGATGATTCAAGACTGGGTGTACACACACAAGAGTTAAATCTCTTGTAGGTAGTGAATGTAGGATAGATTCCGCATGTTACGATCTCGATCCACCTTTCAGAGTCCTTTGACGTCGACATGATAGCCGCCATTGATACTCTAGTCTCTTTTGGTTCGGATTCTTGCCCTTCTCCAGACGGCAAGGTTGCCAGCTTCTCTAATTCTACTTTATTCTGTCCCATTCACCAGTATGACACAACTGTTCTTAGCCTGCCAAACCCAGGGTCCCAGTCCTTGCCACGGCATATGATTTTAACATAAAGTACGTACCTAGAGACAATTTACGACCCTACGGCTACCTATCCTAAACCACAATAGAGGACTTTATTCATAATCTACGCTACAAGATCTCGACCAACTCAGCGATTTTGACTCAGGACGATCCCAGGTTTCCAGCTGCCCCTGAGAGATGGACTTATGTTGATCGCAAAACATCTGCCGTGATCGTTCTGCAGACCAGCGCTCATGATATTGCAGTACTGATTAGCCAAATCTCTCACGTTCTGCCCTGAATATGAAACTCATATATCACCATCACTGACACTCCGTTCCTTATCTTTCAGGTCGAAGAAGCTCATGCAGCAAACATTCCCTTCGTGCCTGCTGCTGGAGGCCACAGCACTTGGTCTACCGTCGAGAATGGCATGATCATGACTTGTCTCAGTATAAAGAGATAAGCGTTGACCCGAGCCAGCGCACAGTAGCAGTGCGGGGAGGGGTTCAGATGAAGGACCTGCAACTAGCTCTGAGCGCGAAGGGCCAATCTACAAATTCGTGCAGGAGTTATGGCTGTGCCATCAAATCACTGACCGATTTTGAGCTGTTGCAAATGGCAATACCATCGGCGCGATCCCATGCATGATTGGGGGAGGCATAAGCTCCTGCGGTCCCCTGATAGGCCATGCATGCGAGAACATTCTCTTTGCTAGGATAGTCGTGGCCAGTGGAGATGTCATCATGGCCTCTGAGACTCATAATAAGGATCTTTTATGGGGCAATTCGCGGAGCAGGGTCCTCTTTTTGTGTCGTTACCGAGCTAATGCTACGTACATACGATCCTTCGCTAATAGGCCCCAAAGGCGAGCGTCAGCTTGGCATGATCTATTATTCCTCCGATCGCGCTTCCGAAGTATGTCAGGCACTCAAGATTGTTGTTTCTGCCAACGACCATGCCTCCGCAGGACATTTCATGGCCATGAAAGACCCATCTCAAGGTCGAGTACTCGTGGTAGCCCCACAGTATTTTGGCACAGGACCTGAGCTACAGGCGACATTCAAGCCATTGATAGACTTGGGTCCTTTGCAACACGACTATCAGCCATCCACAATCGACAAACATAGTCACCACCTGGGCTGGATGTGCCCAAAAGGAGACTTCAAGCTTTTCAGTTAGACGCGGTTGCGGTCGATCAATCCGGAAAACTTTGGTAAGCTTGTCGAGCTCCATCAAGAGCGACTCGAAACGATTGAGGGAACCGAGCGCTCGGTCTTCACCATCGAATGCCACACGCAGACCCCTAGTAAAGGGCCAAGGGAGACTGAGACAGCTTTCGGTCTCAAGGATATTGATATATGGCTGTGAGTCAACCATGGCGATTATGATCCATTCGGCAGATTTCCTGCTAACTTTGGGGGCTTTGCGTAGCAACATCCTAACCTGGTACACAGATCCTAGTCTACACGAGATAGTCCGGGAAATTGACCGAAGGGCGCAAGCAATAATGCGTTCGGGTACTATGGAGGATGTCTTCATCGCTTATACCAACGCAAGCCGTGATGATCTCATGGAATATAGGTACAAAGACGCTGCAGCGGTCAGAAGGCTGGGAAACTTGAAGCAACATTGGGATCCCGATGGCTGTTTTACCAAGGAACTGCTATGCGATAAGCGCGTTCAGCTCCCAAGTCCGTAACGTATCTCAGATATCGTTGCGCAGCCATTGCGAAAGGCACCTAAGCTTGACATACACTTTCGTACTGGTAATCATCCGGAGCTAGTTGCGAATTGTACAAGCAAGGGAGTGAGTAGGTTATTGGCTACCTTACCGACAATGTGGTGCAAGCTGGAGCGCGTCCAACGGATCGAGTAGAGAAGACTGCCAGAGCCTATCCGCAAGTCTTATTTTACCTCTTGCGGAGAAATTCGGGTAAGTCCTCTCGTCCAAGAATTTGCGTGCATTAACTTACGGATAAGACCTACGTGAAAGAAGTCAAGGTAAGCAAGTCCCGCTCTCTAGATTAACATCTTGAACGATTCATGCGCTTAAAACTACAATGGCAACTGCATCTTTTCTTAGCGGCCAAGCGACAAGTGCAAGCACTTAAAGTGGGTATCTTGAAGTCGACGTGAAGCGTAGTGGTATCGACGATCAAGCATTCTCATGATATCGGGACACTCGTTCCGGTTGCCTTGTCCTTACTTTTCCTGCCGAACCAGGATATCGTCCCGGCCCGTGAGAGTGTGTCCCTTCTTTCGAGTGCGTGTAGCACAGGAGCAAAGGCGACGAAACCATGACATTCTACGGTAGGAGTTGCTATTTACTACTTGTTTGCTGAGAATCCACTCAAGTGGGCCTTTCTTTTCGACGCATGAGGCTCTGAATATCAAGAGAGTGAACTTTTTATGGCGGCCTTGAAGACTACAATTCCAGCAGGCTTTTCGAGCCCTTTCAAGAAGTTAAGAGCGCCTGTGTATTCGATGGCGCGATTCTTAGAACACCTTTGCTTCTCCTCATGTTCTCCGTTTTTCGGTCACAGATCGTGTCGCCTTTTCCGTGTGCCAGCACAATCGCTCTGGCATTCGTGCATATAGTGCCATTACTGCTGACTACATCTCTACTTCTCTAGCTCGCGCAACAACATGCCAAGGCTACAACGTCTTAGTGAGCCAGCTTGAAAGTATTTTATCGCCTGGCAGTATCATTCTATCAACGCTCCCCGACGGAAGTCGTACGGCGCTCCTGATCCAGCTCTGGTGGTTAAGGTGGCCTCAGAGAGCGATGTTGCTACCACTGTGCGTTCTGGACCAAAAGAAGTTGGGCAATTGATACGGACACTTTGCGAACAGGTCCAGTACTGCAACAGGAAGATCCTAGCCTTCGTCGTACAAAGTCGCGGCAATGGTTGGGTTCAATTATGAGAGCATGATTGAAAGACTGTATTGAAATCAACTTGCGGTAGGAATTCCTTTAAACCACATCTACTCATTACGAGGAGCTAAGCTGAGTCCTGTGTCAAAGAAGCGTTGCGAATGCACAGCAGATAGGGCCGAGTAACAGCAGAATAGAAGCCTCCCTGGACGTTTAAACATCTCTCAACGACGCGTCGCCAGCAAGAGAACGCACGGCCAGGTGAAATTCCTTGCCGCCCCTTCGCCACCCATGGCCACTGTAAGTTGCTCATAGAGCCCATCAATCTCTTTGTCCCCTACTCCAATAGCCTCTCTAAACCCGGGAAACAGCACGCTGAAGTACTTCTTCAACGCCGCCATGTCCCACCTGTTCATCCAAAAATCTGGGTCCCTTTCAATGACTAGTTTCTCCTCCGGCGCCACATTTGTCGCGGGCTCGACGTCGAAGCCGCACGCCTCTTTCCCAAAGAATGGGAGCGTCCCATGCGTGTTCCACTTGAGCCGTTGCACGTCTACCCACGTGTCTCTAGGAAAGCGTACAAAATCGAGCCAGCTCTCCATACCGTCGGCGCACCGTTTGAAGCCCCACATACGCTTCGTCCCACTACCGCGAATCACCTTCGTCCAGTTAAGCACCATGATCTTATCGAGAATCGGCTGGCACCTGTCGAAGAACGCAGGCTCGGAAAACGTCGGCCGACCGTAGAACCATGTTGCGAGGGTGCCGCCAGGCTTCAGCACGGTCGCGAAGCTGCGCAAGCCGGCGTCCGCATCCATGAGTACTAGGGCTTCACCGGCGGCGATCATGTCGGCCGAGGCGGGCTTATGGTGCGATGCCAGGCCTTCACCTGTGCAGTTGGTGTATGAGATTCGGGATGCGTCGAAGAGCGGCGTCAAGCGCCCATTGGCCACGGCGAGATGGTGGGAGATGTTGTCGGATGCAACGACGTGGTCGAAGTGCGAAGCTAGCTCGGCAGCGACCTGGCCGGCGCCACAGCCGACGTCGTGAGCGAGGGCGAAAGAAGTTGAGTGAGCTGCGTGGTGCTTGTACATGCGTTCGTAGAAGGACTGACTGTACATCGGACGTGAAGAGACATAGGCATCCCAGAAGTCCGTATCGTTGGCTTCAACTGTCCAAAAATTCTCAGAGTCCTCGTCACCTGAAAGCTTAGTGGTCCGAGCCGAGTAATGATAAGATGAACGACAAGACGGAAGAGAGCCAAGAACTTGAGTGGTGCGACTGCAAAGCGTTCTACGGAGCAACGTTTGACTGAGTAGCACCCGGTTGAATAGGGCCATACCGAACGGCGCCCTATCGAAAAACAATCTCAGGCCTGGAGGGCTTGAAGAGACAGTGCGAAGGCGGGGACTGAGATTTCGGAGTTCTCGTAGGCTGCCCCTTGTGTTGAGACCTGTCAGACAGCTGCCTTTGTGGGCAGAGGCGTGAATTTATATCCCGAGAAGCCTACGCACGAGGCCTACAGGATAACAATAGGACTAGATTTGAGTTCCATACAGGCGCGCGAATAATGGTCGAGGTCACGACTGCATTAGGGTATTCACCAGCTAAGGCTGTGTTGAACCCACTTCGGAGAGCTACAGTATGCCAGAAGCGACAGGGGACCTCGCACGATCTTGGATATACACTCTTGACGCTTTGCATTACCGACCGCTCCCGGATATGGTGCCGTGTTTGGCCTGACTTGCGCTTCTGCATGAAGGCTACATTTGCATGATGTCTATTTTTGCATGATGCCTACTTGTGCCCGATGCCTGCTTCTGCCTTATTCCTGCTCGGAGATTTCCGGTGTTGCATCAAGATGTAGCCCTAGAGCTTGAAAGCCTGGGCAGGGAACGACTGCTCCTCATATGAGTTCCTCCGACGCCCCAAATGCGGTTTCATGCTCGCCTCCATCTCTGTAGGCTAGCAATTCCGCACCGTAATAACTAAAGCTAGCCCTTGACACATCAGCATCTACGTTATGTGGAAAGATTTTCTTCGAACGTCTCTCAGAAGAAGGGAAATCCACTGCACAGTGCTGCCACAGCGATCGTGAGAGACAATGTCTAGCTAGCCATCGTTGCTGTGCTTATGGTATTGCACGGCTTGACGGAGAAGAGCCCACGACAAAACAGAAGAATCAATTTTCCGATAACGCCATAAACACGGGGTGATAACATATTCGCGTACGTACCGACACTGGTCGCCATCTGTGTCAGCATGGGCTATTCAAACCTTCCACATCTCGTGGCATTCCAAAGAGATTTTCTATAGACTAGAAGGATATTGTTTAGCTTTCCATATCTCGTGAGCTCTGGCATATGACTCACCTCGCCATAAGAAACAGATTGTTCGTGCTGGCCCATGCCTCCTATCTCCGCGGCTGGCATTCCCACTTTTTGGTTCCTCAACGCCGCCTCGCCTTTCTTCTATACCCGGTCTCCCCTCTCAATTGGAGAGGCGGAGTTCATGTCTCATCGCACAGGTGCTACGTAAGCAATTCAGTCACGTTGACGAGGCTGACAAGGCAAATTGGTGCGCAAGAGCGACGCCTCCACAGAGCAGAGACTACGACGGTGATTGCGCCAAGAATCGCGGAGGATACAGCGACTTCACTTGCGACATCTAGAGGCGGAAAGACTTCCGAGGAAAAGTGGAAGGATATAAATCCACGATAAAGGTGCGTTTATACCGCGAGGCGTAGTGACCGTTTCTGATAGCTGTCTCCACAGGTGGCAGAAAGGACAAGATAAGAGAGAAAAGAAAAGAGCATGCGCTGTGGACCCAGTCCTTTTCAACTGTGTACGATGCGCTCATCGCGAACGCGTGGAATGCGATTGTAAACGTACACCTACACTCATGGAAGAGGGTCCCAGTGTTCTCGAATCCAAGGGGCATGGCCAACGTGACCTCCAAAACCCTTCTTTTTGTCGCGTACTAACAATGCATGGCACGGAAAGCATAAATGACTCTGACTGTGGATAGTGCTGTGAACATCAAAACAAGGGACGCGGGATCGGGCACGACGACCGGTGTAAGCGCCGACGGCAAAGAAGCGCACTAATCCGCTAGCTGCCAACAGCTTCGTCTGATCTACTGGTTCGTAGGTGCTGGTTCTTCGAGGGCAGGATATTGAACCATTGATTGAAGATATCCTGCGGATCGTACTGCGCCTTCAGCTGCCGCAGTCTCGGCGTACTGGTATCGTAGACCACATCATTTGTCTCGTCTCCGAAGGCAAAATTGACATACCTAGCCTCGGTCAGCTGCATTCTATCTTGTTTTCCGAAGGCTCTATCACAATACTTACGTTCGATTCCTGTTGTATCCATCCGTAGCCCTCCAAAGATCTCGCACCTTGGAGCCAAAGGCCTCGGCTTGAGCATCGAGAGCAGGATCTGTATAGTATGGGATGGCCGCTCCGTTGAACCGTACATCGCGGTTCGCAAAGCTTGATGTGGATTTCGGAATGGACTGCGCATATGCCAAGGAATAGCACTCAGTCAAGATGGTGCTGTAGCCCGTGCCAGGGATTTTCAAAAACTCGACATAAGCATTCCAGATCTGGCGCCAGGTGCTCGGCACCATTTGTCCGAAGCCTGCACCGTAAGAAGGTTTGCGTCCGCCCTTGATGCAAAACTGGTTGGCTGCGGTATTCCATTCCGTGTATGGTATTTCAGCCATTGTATCGTTGTAAGGGCCAGCCTCGAGAAACGATCGAAATGCAGCGCGCCCCTCAATTTCGGATCCGAAATAGAACGGCGTCACAAGGACTGTGGGGGAAAAGCTTGGTGGCCCTGAAGTCGTGTAATAGAAAAAAACATTCATTGGTGGTTTGAGGACAAGGTCTTGAATCGCTTGCACGACGGGTTCGATCTTGTCTTCGGTGAAATATAGGCCTCCAGTCCAAGCGACATTTCGAGCTTTGGGCATCGGGTATGCTTTCATTACTGCCCCAGTGACTATACCAAAGTTCGCCCCTGCGCCCCTCAGGGCCCACCACAGATCAGTGTTCTGGTCAGTAACGGTAATCGCACTACCGTTAGCAAGAACAATGTCCACGGACAGAATGTTGTCAACGCTGAAGCCGTAAAGGCCCATCAGATTACCATAGCCTCCGCCTAGTGCCGCACCCATGTTCCCAACGCAATTACAATTGCCCGTGATAATCTGAGTGTCGTTCGCGTAGGCTTGCGCAATGACTTCGCTGATCAAGGCACCCCCTTGTACACGAGCTTGTGTATGCTGAGGATTGAAGGTTATGTTGTTGAGACCTCTGAGGTTGATTAGAACACCGTTGTGTCCGAGGTTGAACGAGTCGATCCATCCGTGGCCGCCGATTTGTGCTAGGAAGGGAGCGCCTTGGCTTATGCAGTATTGGACCTGTCTCTGCATGAGCTCTAATTGATGGTTAGGGGTAAACATGTGTCCTACGGCTGCTTGTACATCACGCTCTGTAGCCACGTTGACAATGGTCCCTGGCTGCGGTGCGTGGTATTCACTCCATCGAGGGGCGGACGCAACCTGGTGAGAGATCGTTGCAGCGGACGATAACACTGCGCGAAGGCCACTATCGTATGGATTTGGGTTTTGCGGCCGAATGATATCAGATACGCCCGGTTGAGGTGATAGTGCGACTGCAGTGAAGATCAAGGCGGAGAAAGTGATCAAAAGGTGGTGAAACTCCATTGCGATCCACAATTGAGACATTTGTTCAGTGTCTTTTGGGTTCGAAGCTATATATCAGCTGGTTGACGGTCAGCTCTATGGTTCGCTATCGCTTTCTATGTAGACCTTGCTCCACACCTTGACAACTCCCGCCATGCAACGATTTTACGACGTAGATTCTCTGAATGGCGATAAGCACGCACGAGCGAGCGGTCAGCTTAATCCAGACCTCCCACTTCGAAAAGCTCTTTGGCTGGGATCTAGCCCCAGAAGACCGCAGGGTAATTGTTCGCTGTAGACTGATGGTCTCTCTCCATTGACTTGCCGCAGATCATCCCATGGATCGGCAACTTGAGGCCGGACTGGCCTTTTGGGGGTTTCAAAAATCCCTGGACTTGATTGCAAGGGCATAATCACGTCAGACATTGTGGCTACCCTTTCCCCCGGTCCGCGGCACGTCTTGCAGTCCGCTACTATGTAGATATCGAAGACTGTTTTAATTCCTCAACGAGTTTGCCTATCTATTCTCATGTACTTTCTCCGGCGGCTGATTGGCTTCGCTGAGCAAGTTCTTATTGTTCGACTTTCGTTCTTTTTCGGCCAACGTACGAGTAGAGGCTGTAAGAGCACCTCATCACACTCAAAAAGTGGCAAGCGCTGGGACGAGACTAGGCAAAGCTAGTCTTGCATCCAGTCGGCTCCCGTGGCTCCCGTGGCCTTGTTTGAACAACACACCTAGCTGGAGTACAAGCTCAGTGTCTGCAGTGTCAGAGTAGGGCGCCTGGACCCTGCCGTGCTTAAGCTCACAATGAGCGATTGTGTAATCTCTTTACTTCGGGTTGCGTTGCTGCATGGGCGCCTATAACCTTGTTACCTTGAGACAGAAGCCCTGTACTCTTTTTTCCCTTGCAGCGTAGGATTCGTTCCAGGCCGGTATTTCGCGGTTGGATAGTCTCGAATCAACTTGCTGCATGAGCGCGGCTCTAGCTCGGTCGCCTTGACGGCAGACGCCTTTTCTGCTGCTGATCCTCATTAGTGGAACTGCAGGTCTGTAGCTAGAAATTGAGACAAAACGTATACCGCTGTAAGCCTCCACATACTACGTCAGCCAGCTGCATGGGCGGTTGTAGCCCGGTTGCCTTGACGCCTTATTGCGGCCCGCTGTGTGTTGAGACTACGTGCATTTTCATAAGCGCTTGCTTACCTTCCGCTTCAGGGTACAACTCCGCTGTGCATGCAGATCCCAGCTCCTCCTGAATTGCCATGGATCCTCCTTTGTTGCGTCCCTATCCAACTTTCGCCGCCGTGGCGCCTCCTTGCGGCCCGCTGTGCATAGAGACTGGGCGCATTTGCATCCTCTTGCTTACCATCCATTTCATTGTAGAGGTCCGTTGTGCATGCAGATCCGACGCTGAGAACATGATCCCAAAATGCACGTTAAATCCTCTCTTGTTGCGCACCTATCAAACTTCGCCGCCGTGGAGCACCTTGTTTCATGACGCTCGTTGTTGCTGTGACCTTCAGCTAGCGCTCCTCCGCCACTAAAGCTTTCCCAACTTCCATTCCGTAAGCCAATCTGGGCAGAGTGCGGCGATATCTGACTGGCGCAGCTCGTATAATGATATCAGAATATTCGACGCCGATCTTTAGGGTAGTTTTCCAGGAAGTCCGGAATTCTTGGTCTGCTTGTTTATCCGGCACGGGCACTGAATGGCTGCGGAGAATGCCGTGCCCGATTTGCCTGCGTTTGTTTGGACGACTGTGCAACCAGTCACTTCTCCCTTCTCAGCAGAGACGCCCCTGGCATCTGCCACGGGGTACAGTCTCGTAAGATCGTGACGCCTAGAGATACGTAATTGATTGCGCTGCGCTTGTGGACCTTATAGCCACGCCATCTGCAATGACTTGCCCCGATTCGTAACCCGTTCAAGTAGAAGAGGACAAGCTGTCTCAAATAGAAACTGTATTGGCACTGTCTGTTGCATTGCCATGGTCCATGCTGCAGGCCACCTTGAGGCAGCTATAAGCTTTCACGTCTGTTTCCCTAATTCACCATAGATGTGGATCATCTTGTCGTTGTCTGCTACCACTAATCCTTAAAAAGCCCCACCGCTGGTGAAAACCCTAAGAGACATATTGAGATCACTCGTAATGGTTGCACCGGAGCTGAAGTAGTCTCTGTGCCAGCTTTATACCTTTGGTCAAGGCTGAAGTTCGTGATATTTGTTTTACGAGCGTTTCGGTCATAATCCTTCTGCAAGGCTTTAGATCAGCTAGAGTGTCCTCTGGCGGCCCAAGGATGGGTGTCTAATCCGAAGTGCATGAGTGAACAGAACCTTGGAAAATCAAAGCTTGCGGCAAGGCAATCAAGGACAGGGATTACCTACCGAACTCCACTTCGACTTCGGTGATCCAGGGGGTATGTGAAGCATTGATCGGAAGCTCTTGTTTGAAGCACGCTGCAAGTCCTTCCCACAGCAACGACTGCAGCTGCTCAGCCTGCTCTGGGTGGCAGTACACCATCTAACCAGATGGGGATTGTGTCATTCTCAGTGCTAGGCCACGACATAATAGTGCCCTCCCTATAGAGGAAATATCACAGCAATAGCTTATTCCTGGAAGTCGTCTTGCCCTTGTACGCTTCATATATTTCGAAAACCAGAAGACACACTCGAAGACTCCGTAACGGTCTCCACACACATCATCTAGCACTGTGCAATCTGCTTGCCATGGACGCCACCGTACATCTTGCCGACAATTATAGTCAGTCCCAGATGATTGGACTAGGCATCTTCTTCATCATTCTACCCATCGTCGCTGTAGGGTTGCGGATATGGGCCAAGCTGCTGGGGCCACGAGGTATTGTAACGGACGATATCTTGATATTTTTTGGGCTAGTGAGTAGAGCTTGGAGAATTTGGCGCACGGGATTGAAATAATCTTCTAGGCTTTTGCAATCGGCTGCGGTGCTGTGGGACTTGTTGGTAGGTGCGCTCGTTGCGCTTAACAATGCTCGAGAGCTTACACGTTCGTAGCGGCCATCGATGGCCAACTTGGACAGCATCAGACCGTCAAGCCAAATGGCCAGCCACTTCTCAACGATCCTCGATTTACGACTTACGAGAAGGTCAGGAAAAGCCTCTCTGAAGTTAACGGAGACTGGGGGGTTGCTAACAGCACAGGCTAAATTCGTCGTTAATATTCTTTCGACCGTCGGCCTAGGCTTCACAAAATCCTCCTTCTTGCTCTTCTACATGAGCATTTTCACAACTAAACGTTTCCGCATTTTGGCGCAGCTCGTACTTGGACTTGTCGTATCTTGGACGATTTCCTTCTTCTTTGCCAATCTCTTTACCTGCTATCCAATTTTGCCCTTCATCGAGGCCTTCTACGAGAACCACTGCGTAGACGGGTTGGCGCTTTGGTACTCCATGGCCATAACCGACATTATAGTTGATTTCCTCATCCTCCTAATGCCTATTCCTGTCGTCCTCAGGCTGCAGCTGCCGTTTCAACAGAGAATCGGGGTCTTGGCCATGTTTTTGTTAGGAGCCACGTAAGAATCTTGATTGCTTAGAACTACTCAGCAAGACTAATCATTGAAGTGTCATCGCCTTCAGTATCACACGCGCTCTGGTATATGTGCATGTTGGTCAGCGCTTGAACGAACATTACAACGACGAGACCTGTAAGTACTCCGTATTTGCGCGGGCCTGTCGCCAAACACCGGCTGACTCGGACATTCGCAGATTATACCTCTCCTGTCTTCTTCTGGACCACCATTGAGCTCTCTACTGCTGTCTTGAGTGCAAGTCTGCCAATCTACCGACCTATCTGGCTGCATTTACGCAGCCGTGGTATCAAGAGGTTTAAATTGTCGTATCGCCTGAGTTCTTATCCTAGAAACCACGAGAACTACCGTGAACATGCGACCCACAGTGATGACCATAATGAGCACACTCATAGGTCTGCTTGGCTGGATGCAAGTTCCCAAAGGAGTGCGAGAACCCTACTCAGTGACCGATGAGCCTTGACACCAGGACTGTATTCTTCAGAGACAAAGACTTCACATGATGCTGTGGCGGTTTCATTAAAAAAAAGTCGATGGACAGAGCATATGGCGCAAGCTTGAAGCGGCAAATATTGCAAGTTGGTGACTTTCTGTGACCGAGCTCCACTGACACCATCTGCATTGACGGTTCTGTAAAGCTGCACTAGATGGGCACAACAATGATACGCAATACTGAGATCATCTGGAAATCAAGACCATTCAATTGGAATATCCGTCGCGCTGGTAATTTTCGGAGCAACTCGCTTCAAGCAATGAGAACCGCAGCAAGCTATCTTTACCATCTGAGGTCGCTGAATCAGCATCGAACCATTCAGTCAGGAATCTGGCCAGTTAGACATGAAAAGCTCGGAGAGGTAATAGGACGTTGGTCTTACGGGCCAATAAAGCTGCTAAGACTTGTCACAATCTGAAAGCTGCGCCTTAGCGTAGAAGGCCACCAAATCGTGCATGCGTTTTACGTTCTCGAAGCTATGTCCCGAAACTTGATGAAGCCCTGGAACAGAGTTGAAGCGCAAGAGAACGAATGCAAGGAACACTAACTGCTGCCGCTCCCCGGCGAGGCGGCGAGGTGGAATTATGGCAAGCTCAAGGTACAATATCGGAGAGTAGGCTTAAATGCAAGGATTCCTCATCCTTCTACGATGCGTGCCGCGCCAGTCCATAACAGACTGCACTCCATTAGACTGGCTGTGTCTCACTCTTGAAAAACAGCACGAGGCATCTGCAATGGTCCGCAATTTAGCGCAACGTGACGCATGTGGGTACCACTGCCACATAAGACGCCCTGTTCCAGCGAGGAATTGGCGGTCTGTGTGGAGCGCCAATTAACGAAGCCCACTGAGCAGGTATCTCAGGCGCATGCGTAGTCGCCAGGCCGACGAAGGAACGTGTGCTCTCCTTTCGGCAGATCGCCTGAGTACTCGTAGGCTGCTAAGGCTATGCTGCATGTCGTGCGGGACTGGAAACGGTTCGCCCGATGCTGGGCTTGCAGACTGCATAAAGCACTGCAGTGCCGGTAAATTCTAGTCTCCGACGGTCGAGATCATGTAAAGTAGGAAGTTGCGGAGATTGTTTCATCTATTCTTGTAATAACTTCACCAGTCTCTGGTGCCCCACGCATATCGGATCTTTGCCCTGGCCATTAGAAGTCGCAGTGACCACCACATACGATAGCAGTCGCTCACATTGGATTTGGATGTCTGCACTTGCTGTCGACTACGTCGTCGTTGGCGGAGGTCTGACAGGCTGTGTGGTAGCCTCACGCTTGAAGCAGAATGACCCATCTATAAGTATCACCGTCCTGGAAGCAGGCCCCGAACCAGAGAGCAAGCACGACGTTATTAGCCCCATGGGCGGCTTTGCACTTCAAGGCTCGGAGCTTGACTGGCAGTACTCGACACAGCCTGACAACGACACCCAGGGTCGCACTCATACCCTTGCGGCCGGTAGAACACTTGGTGGCGGCTCGATCCTGAACTATGGAGGCTGGAGCCGCGGTGATGCAGCAGATTATGATACCTGGTCAAGGCTTACCGGCTTCAAGCAATGGAATTACGAAGGTCTTCTCCCGTACTTCCAACGTAGTGAGCGTTTCGATGCGGGCCTGACAACTCCGCCGGATCTGTCACAGCGAGGACGCTCGGGGCCAATGAAGATCACCAGCGTAAGCGCTTCTAACTCCAAACGGCGGTATCCCTTGGGTGAGCCACTTTACGCTGCTTGGGGCGAGCTTGGTGTGAAACCAACTGCGTACGGCTGCACTGGTCGAAATGAAGGGTTAAGTGAATGGCTCGAGAACTGGGTTAACGGTCAGAGACAATCAGCTCAACATGCGTATCCTCTCGACGGCATCCCAATTCTGGCTGGTGCGCAGGTCACCAAGATACTCTTCGCAGAGGGCCTGGCCGCGTCCACAAATCGGCTGCCCAAGGTGACCGGAGTTCTCCTACAAGATGGCCAGAAGGTCCATGTGCGTCGTGAAGTACTTCTCTGTGCAGGCGCGCTTCGCTCACCCACCGTGCTTTTGGCCTCTGGTATCGGGCCTCGATCTGTATTAAACGATAGGCACATCCCAGTCGTGCAGGCTCTTTCCGGCGTCGGGGCAAATATGATCGATCATTTTGCGCTCTTCCAGCTATTCAAGCTCCGACCCTCTGATAGAGGCCTCGCTCTCGGGCATCCGGATTTAGGAGACCCTGCGTTCCTCCTTGGCATGCCAACTGACTGCGTTGTGAATGAAGGCTTGCCGCAAGACCTATTAGAGAAAGCTCTTGACGAGGACGGAATCACTGGTGCCGAGCGTGATGCTCTGATGGAGCCAGGGCGTTGCTTCCTAGAGTTTCTTGTCCTCTATCACCCTCTGAGTCCAGCGGTACCCGCGGACGGCAAACATGTGTCGACGTCTGTCATGCTGACGCTCCCGACCTCACGCGGCAGCGTGACTCACGCGAATGACCTCGGGGCTGTTCCTGTCATCCAGCCTGGGTACTTTGCCACTGCTCTTGATCGCTTGGCCCTGGTCCATGGTGTACGCCGTGTGTTACAGCTCATGCTGGCTACCAAAGCCTTAAAACCCTACATCGACGCCGAGAATCCGCCCCCAGGACTTTCGTTACTCCATCCTGGTTCTTCGGATGCTGACATTGAAGCTCGGATTCGTGCCTCTGGTGTTGCACATTTCCATACCACTGGTACATGTGCTGTTGGGTCGGTGCTTGATGCACAGATGCGTGTAAAGGGTATTGAAGGTTTACGTGTTTGTGATGGCAGTGTACTTCCGAGCCCAGTGGGTGGTCATCCTCAGGCAACTCTGTATGGTATTGGCGAGATGGCGGCAGAGATGGTCACGCAGGAACCTAGACTTCGTTAACTAAGGAGCCTTCCAACGCTTCATTCAAATGTTGCTCGCCAAGCCGTTGGACTGAAGTCATGATCCCAATGATATCCTGTAGAAGGCTGAACTAGCTCCCCGCGTTGCATTTCCCTGTACTAAAGTTGCTAACCTAAGGTACTTCTAGAATATGGGCGATGAGGATCCTCCGCTACGGCACGTAGGCCTAGAATCCGGACGCTCGAGGAGCCAAAACCCTGAAACGGTTTAGTGTAGCTACCTTACCTTTTACGGTTGGTAGACCAGAAGAGCCCACACTCGTCCATAAAAATCATCAATACGTTTTACTTCGGTTCTCGCAGAGAGAGTGCACCGATTGTGGAATTCATCACTGCTCAGAAGTGGTGTAATGTCCGGTAATCATACGTAGGGTGAACATTCCGAATTTGAGTCCGCAAATGGAATGCCTTACAGTCTGGAGAAGACGGTGTCTTCCATGGCGGCGGCACTACAGTAATGCTTACTTAGGGACATTCGAAATAATTCTAGCTGTGCAGCGACTATCTCCATTCTCAGAGCTGACTCCCTGCAGAATCGTCAAAAGTCGGCGTCGCGATAATCATGACTGCCGAAGCACTGCCTGGTCAAGCTTAGCGTAAAGTAGACAGCTCGCAATGCTTTATGCGCAGCCTTCCTGTGCAAGGCAGCAATACCATATTTTACCCAGCCGCCTGATCGCTTTATGCTCGAAAACACTCACCCCACGATTCTCGTGCCGTTTGACCTGTGTTCGCACAATTAATGTGGTAAGAAGTTCGATCATGGAGAATGAAGAACCCCAGTATTCAAAGCTCTTTAGAGTTCCCACGCCTCTCAAAGCTGTCTTTACCATACTCATCTTTCCCTTTGCCTGCACATACATAGTCTGCGCTTGCGGTTTGAAACTGGTACGAGTCGAATGGGGCGATGGAAAACCAGTCTCAGGCTATTGTGGAACTGGTCACCATGTCGCCGTCCAACGTTGGGAGCGACAGAAAATTCTAAAGAGAGAAGTGGAGCACGAACGTCCTAAACCTTTGCCTAAGTGGCGGAAAAGGTCTCTCACGATACCAAATGTTTGCGCGAGCGCATCCTTCCTCAAGCGCCGGAAAGCAACTAGTGACCAGTCGCAATCAGCGCTCTTCGGAAGATTGCCTTTCGAAATCCGCGAAATGATATATAAATATTATTTCGCGGGCTCCGAATATCTGTATATCTATAGGCGAGCAGATAACCGCCTGGGCCATTGTCGTTGTGACAATAAGTATGGTGTGATGTGTCCGCCTGGACTGTCCTGGGGCTTTGATCATACCGTCACCGACGCGTGGAATGTAGCTGGGAATACTAACAGGGACCGAGACGATCTGCTATCATTACTTATGACATGCAGGAGAGCGTACGTGGGAGACTGTTTCCTGTGATACATGCTAGAAGGCTGCTGATGATGAGGTAGCTATTCTGAAGCCATTGACCTTCTGTACACACAGCACACTTTCTGCTTTTCAGGCATTTTGACGAACGAATACTTCAGGCGATCAGTCTTGGCCAAGCGCCTGAGCTTGGCTCGAGTCGTTGATGATGATACAGCGCTTTAGTACGTGCAACAAATCGATCTTCGATGGGTTGCTGATACTGATCAATTCAACTAGATGTATTTTTATTCGCTTTATCCATAGAGCTATAGATGTTCATGTGTCGATCGGTGCACCGTTAACTCGTCATTTCTTCTTTCCATAGAGCACCAAAACAAGGGTGCACCGCCCCTTGCCACTACCCTGGGAAGGACGCTGTGAGAACCTTGGCTGGCTGCTCGAAGAAGATTGTCCGCCTCATGTGCCCTCATTACACAATGTTAAACCGGGAAAGGATAAACCTGCGATGGATGGTAGGGTGATATCCATTCGGCCGCACTAGATTATACATACTGAGAGCCGCAAGCGCAAGCACAGTACGGTCCTCCAAAGCACAAATTGCCGTTTGGGTACGAGCAAATGGGCTTCGGTTTAGCTAATCCCAACAGAAGAGCATGCTGATCTCCACCGGTAAGCCTGAGGGAAAATGCATCCAGTACATTGATCGCCCTCCGCTATCGCGCGAACCTCGAGGGCCACGGGACTTTCAAACCCTTCCAGATGTCCCGGTACAAACTCAGTTATGGTATCAAAACTCTCAATGCTCATCGCCCGTCGAACAGCAGGGAGTATTGCGTGGTTGGGTTGCCGAGACTGAGTACATCCCGAGGTGAGCTTTCTCTCTTGAGGTTGGGCATTGGAGCTATGAGATATGTCCAAAGAGTGGATGCTGCCTAGACTAGTAGCAAAACCCTTGAAGCCCTCAAAAAAAGTAAGGGATGCTTAGGTCTTTACTGACTTTCGGAAAGGGTAAGGGATGCTCAGGCGTTTACTAACCTGCAACAGAATCGGTGCTCAACACGCATCCAGGATATGGCGCATGAACTGGTCCAGACTCCACCGTTCGACGCCACGAATGGCTCTGAAAACGCATACTTCTCCGAAATGAGCGGCTTCGGCAACGTCTTGATCTGATCGTTCGAGTAATGCCCATTCCCATCGGTGATATGGATGTTCTTCTTCTCATGCGCGATCTCTCATTCGGAGCAGCCACCGGGCGCTCACATGTATCCATTCTACACAAGTAACATTTGCGGTGTCTGCAGGGCCTGCCGTTCCTCGCCCCTGTTCTGCAATGCACTACTCTAAAGGCGTTGGAATATCCGCAAACGTGGCACCACCAACATCTGACCATCTTCGCAGTATCGTTCGAGAAGTCCCGTAAGTTGAAGCGTGTATGGTACGTGCTAACTGTAGTAGGTAGGTATGGCGCGGAATGGATGTAACAATACTGCTTTTAATATTTGGTACAGGTTCTATAAGGGAAAACATGCATTGGGAGGAGTGAGCCTGCTACTCCATATAGCCAGACTTAGGGGCCAGTCAGAACACCATAGCTAAGGTATGAATTCAGTCTCTGTCATCGACCAAATTCCTCAGACTCAGAACCTGGTCAGGGCGTCATACCTAGGAATCAGCACGTCTCTGTCATTAGCCAGGTACTATTAGAGTCAGGATTCAGTCAGAACGTTGCAGATGTGAACCGGTCTACGACACCAATCACATGGTTCTAGGTTGATGGGATTCGCCTAGTCGCTCTGAAAATCAGAGCATGCTAATCTCGTTCATAGGTGTAGAATGAAATGCTTTCACTCGATCCCTACCCACCCCGCAAGCATTCCACAACGGACGACAATCGATGCCAATCTCCTAGCTCTTACGTCATTTCGTACAGCAAGAAGCATTGTATTTTAGGATTGTCGGGATCTGAATAGACATCGAATATAGCTTCGATTGATGCAGACCAAGAGATATATGACATGAATAGTTCTCCGGCGCAACTGCTGCGAATACATGATTGAAATGTCGCTATGGCCTCAAAAAGGTAAGAGATGTTGGGGATCTACTTGCCTCGACCGGTATAACAAGTAATGCGAATATCACTCTTCTTGCCCAGAACCTCCTGGTGGTCTATCTATCAAGAACCAGCTGATTCCGTTCCCATGCGGAGTCCCAAGGAGCGCAAACCCTTCCAGGTCGCCTTCTACGATGCTGAATGTCTTCCCAGGCCACGGAGCGTCAAGCGTACCGGTCTTGAGGGAATCATTGGGTACATCCATGACATGCTTGCTGTCCTTGTCCACAACGTTGTCGCGGAAGATGTACCGCAGAGATAAGCCTTGCCCGCGGTGAGGTCTGACCACAGCGTCCAGACAACGTCCGACCATCGGCTCAGAGGAGGGGCTGCCCCCATTGATGGTGCTCCCTTGAGCGGTGGGTCTACGCCGAGGGCAATGCAATATGTAGGGGCAGCATTGTCGATTGCAACGATGGCGCCGTGAGTGACATCGGAAGCATTGCGGTAATAACCACAGTCATCTTGTCCGCCCGTGAGAGATATCTGTTAACCCTGGAAGAACTCATGAAGGTTTCATTACCAAGATACCGTGAGTAAGGAAATCCAACTAGCACAAAAGAAGGAGCTACTTCAAGTAGGCCCCTCATTATAAATGTAGTCACAAGCAGTATCAACACTCTACGGCGCTGCCAGCTACTCCCTTGAACTCGACTCCACGGGACTCTCCATTCCCCACACGCCCCACAAGAATCTGCAACGCGCCACTACCATCAAAACCCACTAACCAACACTTATACCGAAAGGTTTTTACACCAACAAGGAACACCATTCCTTCCCTCACAACCATCAGAACCCCCAACAACAATTTACCCTTTGCCCAACCAGCCAGCCAACCCCTATAGGTGAACCCGCCAACTTCCCAAACATGAACCCCTGAAAAAGCTTCAGCAACGGAGCAAAATATCTACCTCACCCCCACTCACCCCTGAGAAGATACACCCCGTGGGATAGGTCTCAATGCGTTCAACTAGTCTTCGATGATTTTACGCCCTTTTCGTTTTCTTAGTGTCTTTCATCTAAGGCATTGGAGTCGAATGTACCATCAGCCCGCATCGATGTCATGGAAAATAATTGTGAAGCGAGATCTTCAGCGCGATAAACGGCAAGGGAATAGGGGGCAGCGACACCAGAGAGCTAAGAAGGAGAAATATAGCCTGAAGCGTTATCAGGAGCTTGGCGCTATCTTCTGAGGTGGAGTCGTTGCTACTAAGCTGAAGAAGATGGCAAGGAGGGGGGGGGGGGGGGGGGGGAAAAAGA
>JAABUQ010000130.1_pt1 | contig 154817 bp, 147 predicted proteins | sample 5560001 | NCBI WGS metagenome assembly JAABUQ01 (sample SAMN10711888, study PRJNA513371) | rock metagenome | isolation source: Antarctica rocks | place: Antarctica: Victoria Land, Finger Mt nord | collected 2015-12-18
GCAACAAGCCATTGTTGTAACAGCGATGGAGCTTTTTAAGAACGGACAACTTACTCAGAACGAACTACTTGTTCTCTGCCAGGAATTAAGCAATTTTCGGCAGCAGTTCGTACAAACGCAAAGCGAGCTGAAACAGATACAACATCAAAGTAATCAAGGCACACAGGTTGTACAACCAAATGCTACGCTATACGTACAACAGCTATATCAGCCCTATGAGAGTACACAACCAGCGCTTGTACCACCGCCACCGCCAGGAGTTGAGCCACTTACAATAAGCTCACTTGAAACAATGCGAATGACCCAGCTAGCAAGCGCACAAATGCAGTGTGCTACGTGTCAAGCTGTACTTGTTCCTGATAATGCCTTCTGTCATAATTGTGGCACTCCTGTAAGCACCGAAACCTCATATCAACCAACCGTTCGCAGTAGTATCGCTGAAGGTGCTGAGGCAAAACAAAATGAGCAAACAGTTCTTGATGTTGGAGAACACACCACAGTTCGTGTGGAAGAAGCCAATGATCCTTCGCCAGAAAAACATCAGGACGGAGGAATCTAACGCTGCGTCAACATATTATTACAGCACTTTGTCTGCTATTACGCATTCCGTTCGCGCTTCTTGACGCTATACAACGTCCCTTTGTGCAACGTGCATGGAAGCATCCACGCTCGATTGTGATTATCAAGCCATGTTGTCTAGGGGATCTCATTATGACGACCCCCCTACTAGATGTTATTCAACGTAACTATCCCAATGCACCTATCACGTATGTTGCAGGAAACTGGTCCAAGGTTATCGCAGAACACTCTCCCGCCGTCTCTACCGTGATAGATTGCGGCACCGTCGGCATTGCTGGACATTATACATTGCGCGACTACCTTATGTTAGCATTCCGTCTGCGCCATAAGCATTTTGATCTTGCTTTTGTGCTTGACCGTTCACCAATGTTGACACTTTTACCCTGGTTAGCTAGCGTTCCCCGACGTGTTGGGTCGGATAGTCTTGGACGCGGTTTCTCGCTAACAGATCGTGTCACAGTCTCTTCTTCGCCAGAACATTTGCAACATCAGGCCGATATCTATCTCGATCTTGCACGCGCCATCAAGCTTGTCGTCAATCATCCCTATATGCGTTTTGTACCCACTGAGGAAGAGCAACAAAGAGTTCCATTTACTCCTGATAAAGCGCGTCTCCCTATCGCTGTCTTCATCGGTGGGGGCAGCAACCCAGGTATGGACCTGACTGCGAAACGCTGGCCCGTTGAGCGCTACAGAGAACTTGTGTATAAGCTCGTTCATGAACGTAACGCACAGGTTCTCTTAATTGGCGGCTCTGACGATGTGGCGCTCAATCAATCCTTACTGAATGAACTTGATATACCAAAGGGAAGCGTTCTAAATCTTGCAGGCAAAACCAATTTTGGTGAGTCTGCGGCCCTGTTGCAACGGTGTGCGCTTTTTATTGGCAATGATAGCAGTCCAATGCATCTAGCAGCCGCGGTCGGTACACCAGTAATTGCTATCTTTGGTCCAACCAGTCCACAGGAATACGGCCCTTATCCTCTGGATGACCCACAGCACATTGCGCTCTGGCGTAATCCCAAGGGCAAGCCTTGTTTCTTTCTAGGCAAAATGCAACTTTGCACCGACTGTACCTGTATGCAAGCCGTCACCGTTGATGATGTATGGAATGCCGTGCAACGCATCATACCTACGGCACAAAGCGAAGAGGTTACAAACTGATGAAACTCCTTCTTCGCACACTTATACTCTTGCTTATACGCCTTATTGGTTTTCCAGGCGCATCTACAGCAGAAAAGAAAGGTCTTCCAACAGCACCACGAGTGTTACTGCTTCGACCAGACCACCTTGGCGATCTTGTGCTGACCACACCAGTGCTAGATGCGCTCAAGATATATGCTCCCGATGCGCACATTACAATGATGGTGGGGCCATGGTCTAGTGAAGTTGTTGCACGCCATCCCGCACTTGACTGTATCATAACTTGCCCTTTTCCAGGCTTTCGACGTGCAACACAGGGTATGTTCGAGCCATATAGACAGCTTTTCCAGATAGCCCAACAGGTGCGTCGGAGCAACTACGATGTTGCTATAAATCTGCGACCCGATTTCTGGTGGGGGGCCGCCCTTCTCTATCTCGCGGCTATTCCACGACGCGTTGGCTATGCAATTCAACCAGGCACAGCATTTCTAACTCATGCCGAACTATTTTCCGCACCAGAACATGCAACAGTCTCCAACTTGCACCTTATCAGTGCAGGACTGCAAGCGCTAGGCAGAACTGCTCTCGAAGAGCCGTATACGCCGGAACACTACCCACTTGTGTTTGCGCCAACAGAGGATGAGCAGACATGGGCAGCTCAGCGTTTGCAGGACGCCGGAATAGATGCAGAGGCGCCACTCGTTGTTATTCACGCAGGCACAGGGGCAGCCGTCAAGCTATGGCGTACAGAGGCATGGACAAGCACCGCCAACAAGCTTATTTCTCTGTGTTCAGCACGTATTATCCTTACAGGAAGTATTTCCGAACGTCCAATGCTTGAAGAGATTGCGCAAGGTATTACTTCCACACCGTTGCTAATCACAGATGCAACCGTAGGACAACTTGCAGCGTTATTAAAACGAGCGAACATGGTACTCAGCGTGGATAATGGACCATTACATCTAGCGATTGCGCAAGGTACACCAACACTGCAAATTTTTGGGCCGACAGATACGCGTATCTTTGGTCCCTGGGGACCCTCACAGCAACATGTTGTCATAGCATCAACGCATCGTTGCCCATCCTGTCCCGCCATTCCATGCGGACGATTGGATTTTCCACCGGACGAACTTCCTGCGCATCCCTGTGTTCGTCTTGTCTCAGAGCAGTCGGTACAAACAGCCAGTATTGCACTTTTGCAAGCGCATTGCATAGCTAAAGATAAAAAAGTATGAAAAAAACACTGTCACATACATCGTCACTTCCTTTACTGGATGAATATGGCTATCCAGTACGTTCCAATTCACAACGCACATTACGCAATAGTGCTGTACGAACGAGTAAGCGTCTTTTGCGCGTCGGCATCTATGGTCTTATGAGTCTTCTTGGTGCTTTTCTTCAACTACGTGCTAAGGGTAAAACATACTCGGCATTAACACCGGAAACATTTCATCCTCAACGTATGCTTATTATCCGTGTTGACCTGATTGGTGATCTGGTTATGTCGCTTACGGCTGTGCGAGTTCTTAAGCGTACCTATCCAGGTGCAGAAATTGATCTGCTTGCAGTACCATCAAGTGCGAAAGTGGTGGCAAACGATCCCGCTGTAGCACAGGTTATTGCCTATGACCCAAATATCTGGCGACGTCCTAAAGCACTCGCCACCTGGCAAAATTGGCGTGACCTTTTCGCGCTAAGACGGCGCTTACGTACACGTCACTACGATCTTGCAATCAATCTGTTTGGTCAATGGGCATCTGTACTTACCGTTCTGAGTGGCGCACAACGTCGTCTTGGTTTCTCACATGAAAACTATCCTGGCTTTCTGACAGATACTGTTACGGGCCAACATTGGGCTGAAAGCGATCATAAGCACGAAGTTGATTATTGTCTGGAATTAGCTCAAGCTGCTGGCGCAACGGTAACAGTTGATGACCGTGTTCCACACCTAACGGTTGATCCGCAAGCACAACAACAGGTAGAGCAGTTGCTACAACAAGAAGGTATATCAGCAGATACAACACTGATTGCCTGCCATGTCAGTTCAAATAACGGACAATCTAAACGCTGGCCTGTTCCCTATTGGGCAACACTCATAGATCGCCTTATACGTGAAGATAGTGCACAGGTTGTGTTAACAGGTGCACCTGACGATATGCCACTCATCACGGAAGTTCTACGTCGTACGCATGAACATCCGCATAATCTTGCGGGTAAGACAAGCTTGACACAGCTTGCCGCACTCTATCAACATGCCGACCTGCTTATCACAGGTGATAGTGGCCCTATGCATATCGCGGCAGCAGTTGGTACGCCGCTTATTGCTATTCATGGTCCAACTGATCCCGCGCTTAGTGGACCTGTCAGTCCGAGCGCAACCATTCTACGTAGCGACATCTGGTGTAGCCCATGTTACAATGCAAAAGGGCCTGCCGATTGCCGTTTTCACACGACGCAATGCATGAAAAACATTTCGCCCACACAGGTGTACGAAGTGATACATGAAAAAATGAAACGACTGTAGATATGCAACACACACACATTCAATTACAACCAGATGCACGTATACTTGTCGTGAAGCTTGCTGGCATTGGTGATCTCCTGCTTGCCACGCCAGCCCTAAGAGCCTTACGCGATAGCTATCCAGAGGCAAAGATAGACCTGTTGGTGACGCCCGACTCTGCGGGATTACTGAATGGCTGGAATGTGATAAACGATATTATTGTGCTCGACAAATATCTGTTTGATTATCCAGGCCAAATGCTGAGACATCCAAACACGCTTTTGCAACTCAAGCCATTCTTCCAACAACTACGGCACAATTTCTATGATGCAGTACTGCTTATGCATCACCTGACACTTCCTTTTGGACGCCTCAAGTATCAAGCGCTCACATTCGCGACAGGGGCGAAGTGGCGTGTAGGATTGGACAATGGGCATGGTTGGTTTCTCAATGCAAAAGTGAAGGACAACGGCTTTGGTGCGATGCATGAGGCAGACTACAATCTAGCTATTGCTGAGGCGGTTGGTTCGGTTATACGAAGTAGAAACTTATTTGTACCACTAAGCGACGAGGAACGTAGAAAAGCATGGCGGCTTGTCTATGAGAACACCTCCGTTCGTGATGTTGCTCAGCCTATCCTCGCTATGCACCCTGGTAGTGGAGGCTATAGTACCGCACGGCGTTGGGCGCCTGAACGCTTTGCACAATTAGCTGACACACTTTGTCATGATATTGGTGGACAACTACTTCTCGTTGGAGGGCCAGAAGAAGCCCAATTGCACCAGGACATTATGAGCATGATGCAATCACCTATGCGTGTGCGAAGCCTTGCGGGGAAAAGCAATATCAAAGTTACAACGGCAGTACTTGAACTCGTAGACCTGTTTGTGGGCAACGATGCTGGCTTAATGCACCTCTCAGTAGCAGTGAATACACCGACTGTTGGCATCTTTGGACTTTCCAACTACAAGGCATGGGGACCGTATACAGGCAATCACGATAGCAAACGTGCAACGGTAGTAAGGTTGGATTTACCATGTATGCCATGCTTCTACCGTGACCACATGCTCGGCACACCTGAAGGCTGCTCTGTACGTGACTGCTTAGGGCTACTTGGAGTTGATCCTGTGGCAACTGCGGCGCGAAGAATGCTTAGAGAGACAAAAACGTGGGTGCCATAGATGCTGTTCTGAAATAGGCGACTGAAATGATAGGAGCATGCCAGCAATGCAACGCCGTAAGCAGGTTCTTCATTTCGGCGACATCAACCACAGTCACGAGGTCATGGGCTTCACCGGACGTACTGACCTCCATGACTTTCATGTGTACACACTTGAGGAAACCTACCCTCGACACGGAAGGTGATGCCGCCCTACACCTTCCGTTTTTACTGTCTCATGCTCCTTGAGGAGAACTCCCATGATGCGATGATCGAGCTGAATACTGCGCGCTTGGATGGGCCAAGTAACACCATTTCCTTTCAGTCGCCTGGGCATGTGTCTGCATGGGTACGAGGTGAGGCACAACAGGGCTTTCTCCTGTATTTCCAGCCAGAATTTCTGAGCCATCACACGATTCCACTGATGGAAGAGTTTCCATTCTTTCGTCCAGCTGAGATCAACGTGCTTCCCCTGACGATCCAGGAGAAAACAGCATTGCGCGACCACTTTCTACGTCTCGAACGCACATTCAAGACCCCTCATCCCTATCGTGTGCCCATGTTGCAAGCCCTGCTCCTAGCACTCTTGTTCGACTGCAAGGGTCTCTACGAAGACTACCATGCGCGTCGGGAACGTTCATCCATGCAACCTTCACTTGCGACGCAGTTCCTGCAGTCGCTGGAGCAGCATTACCTCACACAGCGTACCGTTCAAGCGTATGCGGACCTGTTGCATGTGACGCCGAATCATCTCAGCCAAGCGGTCTCCAACGCGGTCGGGCGAAAGGCATATGACCTGATCGTGGATCGTGTGTTGCTTGAGGCGAAGAAACTCCTGTACTACACTGACCTCAGTATTGGGGAGATTGCTGAGTACCTGGGCTTTGAGGAACCCACACATTTCACGCGCCTCTTCAAACGCAAGTTCACGCTCACGCCGCATGAATACCGTCACCGTACAACGAACGATCACGTTTAGGAAACATACCATCGTAGGACTTGGTCATTAACCCACTGGAACATACTGGAGTACGACTATGCCAAAACCTTCTCAGAACCAGCGAGAACAATATTATGCCAAGGACCGCAATGAGTGGCGATACTGGCTCGAAAAGAACTCTGCCACCTCTCCTGGAGTGTGGCTCATCTCGTACAAACAACAGACAGCACAGCCTTCTGTCGCCTACTCCGATGCCATCGAAGAAGCACTCTGCTTTGGCTGGGTGGATAGCAAGCCAAATGTCTTGGATGAGGAACGCTACATGCGATTCTTCTCTCCAAGAAAGCCCAAAAGTCCGTGGTCACGACTGAACAAACAACGCGTTGAAAAGCTCACTCAGCAAGGCTTGATGACGAGGCAGGACTCAAAATCATCGAAGTAGCGAAACAAAATGGCTCATGGGATGCATTATGTACGGGTGTCCGACAATCTGACAGAGGCGGTGATAGAGTCAGCCGATGTGTTGATGAGAATTGGTGCAGAGGCACTACACAGTGTACCTCTGCACCAATTCACACTCGGTTAACTTATGTTAGCCGTATATACGCGCTTCACGGGACGCGAGAAGTTGCCAATCTCGACGTTGGGAACTTCGCGTTTCAATATCTCAATCATGGTACGCATGCCCAACGCTTTCCCCATTGTGTCTGGTGCTGGCATACGTGGCAGCAATACTGATGGGTCGATGTTGAGGTTGCGCAGTTGGATGAGTTTGAGGTCAGTTTCTTTAACCAGCGTGATAAGTGCCTCGACCTCGCGCTCACGGTCAATTATGCCTGGGAAGCATAAGAGATTGATTGAACTGTAGAGACCCGCATCACTGGCACGTTTCAGCGACTCTTTGACATCCTCAAAACTGTAGCCGATGGGTCGATAGTAGGCGGTATATGTTTCAGGATGGCCTGAGATGGTACTGGTACGAAGAGTATCTAGTCCCGCATCATAGAGGCGTTGTAGCCAGCACGGGTTGCTGGAGTTTGAGTTGATATTAAGAACACCCTTGTCTGTACGCTGCCGAATCACTTTGATGGCTTGCTCGATACGCCGCCATTGTAACAGAGGTTCACCTTCACAACCTTGCCCAAAGCTCACGATTGCATCTTCCGCGCTCTCCAAATGAGGAAGAGCAACCTCAACAATTTCATCCACAGTTGGCACGAAGGTTAGCCGGTCCTGCGGCGAGATAAGTCCCTCGTCTTCTTCTTGCTTTGATATGCAGCCGATACAGCGCGAGTTACAGCCAGGGGAAATGGCAATCGCCATCTCCCAGCGTCCGAAGAATAGATTACTCGCTGTTGGACAGGAGTAGTCAAGGGCACAATGGGCATGTTGCGCAATAACACGGTTATGAGGATAAGCCGCTTGCTTTTCCTGTACCAATCGCTCTAGCTTCTGACGTGGAAAAGAACGTGGCTGCCACTTACGCGGCTCGTCGGTCTTGAGAGCAGCAAGATATAGGCGACCATTCATACCCGCAACTGCACTATAGCCAAAGAATGGAAGTGGTTCGGCGTGTGACGCTTTTTCGTAAGCTGGTAACAGAGTGCGCGTATAGCCAATAGGTAGCAGGGCTGCTAATGCCCAACCTCGTGTGGATGGGAGTACGTATCGTTCACCGTTGCGCTTCTGGCCAACAGCAAGGCGTTCTGGCATCATCGAAAATGTTACGCCATCGGGCGCAGGTATCAGGTCAGCGGCTTCGAGCGAGCGTCCTTCAAAGGAGAGTGCTCGCAAGCGTGTTTCTTCGTGTATCTCCCCAGCAGGGGAACTATAAACCAGGTATGGCGTTGGCATAACTATCCTTATATATTAATGCGCTGGTGGTGGCGTGGCGGGAATACGCGGGCTGGTAGGATGCTCCTCTCCCACAACTTCGTCATCAAAAAAGCGTGGAAAACTACTGGTGATGCTCGCTTGAGACTGTGTTGCAACGCGTTGCTCTAATTCTCGTGTATCTTCATAGACAAAGCTAAGCAGAATGTGTTCACCACGCATCGTCTGACACATATGACGAACGCGTGGCTGCTCCACTTCCATCCAGGCGTTGACCATCGCTTCTAGCGCAGACATACTTTCACCACAGTCTATACTGTCAAAGCCTTTGAATTTATACACAGGCACATCCTTTCGGTTCAGTTAGGCATTTCTATGCACATGCTTAGATCGCGTATTGGTATTTTCCTTTATACTTGAAGGGTATTGTACCATTAGAGTACATGGTTAACAACGGAGTACGAAAAGAAAAAGGTGTATGCAACAAGACTTGTCCCTTAACTTATATTGGCACCGAGGCGTTGCAATTCTTCAAAGAAGTGTGGATAGCTTTTTGCAATGTGTTCAGTACCTGTGAGGGTTAGGCCGAGACGACTGCGTAGAGCAACGATTGAAAGGGCCATGAGGACACGATGGTCGTTATGCCCGTCAACAACTACTCCACCTTCTATGCCTTGTGGACGGCCCTGTACACTAATTGCGTCTTGTTTTGGCGTTACGGTGCATCCTGCACGGCGCAACTCTGCACAAAGGTCCTCAATACGGTCGGACTCTTTATAGTGCAGGCTCTCGATATTGTAAAAGACGCTTTCGCCCTCCGCAAAGCATGCAGCAGCTACCAGGACTGGAATACAGTCAATCATGCGATCTCCATCGACTCTTATTCCTTGCAGAGGCCGATCACCGCGTATGCTCACGGTATCATCATCAATATACAGATCAGCACCCATTGCGCGAAATGCTGCCAGGAGTTCTTCGCCAACCTCATCACCTCGGCGCAGTCGCGCTAGCCGTATCTCGCTAGTTGGATTGTTTGACACGGCACATGCCGCTAGCCAAGCAGCAGCGGAAGGGTAATCACCGGGCACAGTATACGTACGTGGGAGATAATGTTGATCGGCAGCGATAGAGAAGGAGGTGAGCGTTTCATCATGTTCAACAGAGATACCTGCCTCTTGCATGACCTCTAGCGTTGCATGCACCAGTGGTTGCGATTTTAAGCCATCAACCACCTCAATCTCCAACGCCTCTCCAATCAAGGGAGCAAGGAATAGCAGTGCGCTTAGGTACTGTGAACTACGAGCCCCTGAAATCTTGACGTGTCCACCGTGTACATTGCCTCCTCGTAACGTAATGGGTAGGTACCCTTCCGCTCCAATGCCTTGGCATGAAATTCCAAGCGATGTAAGCGCCTCTAACAACTCTCGATTGGGTCGCTTGCCAAGTGATTGAGGATGATCGGTAACAAATGTGACTTCTGGTAACACCGCGCCAACGCCGAGTAGTAGACGCAGAACAGCTCCTGCATTGCCAACATTAATCGTTATAGGAGGTTCCGTTTGGCGGAAACACCTGATACCATAGACACTTAAGCTAGAACGTTGCTCATTCTCCCACTCTAGCTTCGCTCCTAATGCACGACATCCGCGAAAAAGTGCATCGCTATCTTCACTTTCAGCCGGAAAAGCAATGTGGCTTTCTCCCTCAGCACATGCCGCGGCAATCAGGTAACGTAGGGTATAATACTTTGAAGACGGTATACCAGGTTCGCCACGAAGGATATTTGTTGGTTTGATATAACGGCTTTGAAGTAATGTTTTTTTCTGTTCTTCTTGCATACGTGCTCTCTCGGAAAGTATTTCCTCCTCATTGTAACCTTAGAAGAACAAAATGTCGAGCAGAACCAAGCATTTGTCATACACTGTACTATCTTGTGTAATATATTTGTTCTTGATCTCCATAATGTTTTTCACCACATGCGTTACACAAGTTCTATTACATTTGGATACAATAAATAGTACAAAGTTTATGCATGTATTATTACACTATATTCACTAATCTTTGCTACTTTTACTTGACTTCACTCTTCTCCTCTGCTATACTCCAACGTAGCCAGAAAATACGGTAGGAGGCTTATAAGTATCGTGTCTAAGCAAAACATTGTCATTGTAGGCGCAGGTATTGTTGGACTATCGACAGCATACGCCCTCCTTAAAGAGGGGACGCATTCTGTAACAGTCCTGGAACAAGCGGAAGTTGACCACCCACATGCAGGTTCACACGGTATTTCCCGACTCCTTCGCTTTGAATATGGGCCTGACCCATTCTACACACAGTTAGTGCAACAGAGTCTCACCTACTGGCGCAAGCTTGAATATATTTCGCGGCGCACCGTGTATTCTCCTACTGGCTTGCTTGTCCTCGGCAATGAAGACGATAATTTTACGCAAGCAAGCTACGCTGTACTCCGTGAGCTAGAGCTTCCAACGACGCGTCTCTCACAGCAACAATGCAAACAACGTTTTCCACAATTCGTCACTGATGACTATGATATGTATACTTATAATATACAAGGTGGCGTTTTACATGCATCAACGTGTTTACGTACTCTCCGTGACCTTATACTTGATCTTGGCGGCGAGATATGTGAAGTAAGCCGTGTTAAACAGGTTGAATATGGCAATTATCGTCGCCCTTTGCGCATCACACTGCATTCGGGTGAGGAGCGTATTGCTGATCGTATTGTACTAGCGATAGGTCCATGGGTGCATTCTCTTTTAAGAAGTTTGCATCTTCCGGTAGATATGACACGGCAATACGTACTCTATTTCGCGAATCTTCCTCTTGCTTCCTTTGGAGTAGAGGCTTTTCCTGCATTTTTGGCGGGTGAATTCTATGGCTTTCCTATTCACAGCACACTCACGGGCAAGGGACCAAGCTGGTTCAAGGTCGCCTCACATAACTTTGGCATATCAGTGGGGCCAGAAGAGAGTACACCAGTAGAAGAGCTACTAATCAATCAGGTTGTAAAGAGGTTACACGATCTTTTACCCGCGCTGCGACAAGCGCACCTCGTTCAGGTTGATGCATGTATGTACGATGTGAGCGCAGATGAAGACTTTATCCTGGACACATTACCAGATGACTCACGCGTTGTATTAGCAACAGGCTTATCTGGTCATGGGTTCAAGTTTGGGCTTGTTTTAGGCGAAATTCTTAGTAGCTTGGTGCAGGATAAAAAGCCACCAGTACCCGTAGACCGTTTCAAACTTTCGCGCTTTACACAGAGCAGTAGTCATGTTCAGCAACAGCATAGCTCTGTTGCATGAGTCCGATGAGGAACGCAGAGCAGGGGTAAAGGACCGTTCGGCAATCATTGGTACATCGGAGAGATTCAGTACAGTAAGCAGTGTCCCCAAGCACATTTTCTACATCGTCTTCGAGAACATTCGGGCCGACCAAATTTATGGTAACACGGCTGACGCTCCGTACTTCAACCAGTTAGTAAGTAAATATGCGTCCTCAACCGCTTTCTATGGCGTGACGCATCCCAGTTTGCCTAATTACCTTGCAAACATTTCCGGTTCCTTTCAAGGCATTTGGGACGACTGTAAAGCAGGTGCTACTATTACCTGCCCACCAGCGGAATTCAACTCGCCTGGTACTCCTTTAGGCAAGCAGTTGACGCCAGAGGAAATTAAGCAAGCTAGCGCGACGCGACATCTATTCAATGGTCCTACACTTGTTGATCAACTGGAGGCTCGTGGCTACTCGTGGAAAGCGTATATGGAGTCGGCTCCCTCTGTTGGCTTCACCGGCGAGTACTACCCTGTTGATACAGTAAATGGTAAGCCTGTACCACGCAAGCTGTACGCACAGAAGCACAACCCCTTCATGTACTTCTCATCTATTCGGAATAGTCCAGCACGAATGAAGAAGATTGTGCCGTTCACGCATTTTGATACCGACTTGCAGTCCAATCATGTACCCAACTATGCCTGGATCACTCCGAATGAGTGTAACGACATGCATGGTTTCACTGCTGATAACGCTAATGCGCTCAAGATACCTACATGCGCCACTCCTAAGTCAGGCATTTATCACGGTCCCATCAAATTAGGAGACAACTTCTTGCGTGCAACGGTTGCTAAGATTGAGGCATCGCCTGCTTGGAAGGAAAACTCTGCCATCGTAGCCACATTTGATGAGAACGATTTCAGTAGCTACGAGGGATGCTGCTATAGTCCAACAGGCATTAATGGCTCAACGCTTGGCGGTGGACTAGTTCCAATGGTGGTGATCAAGTCGCAAGGAGCACATCATTATGTAGATACGACGCTTGGCAATCACTATACGTTCCTCGCTACTCTGGAAAGATTGTGGGGACTCCCCTGCCTAAAGAATGCGTGCGACTTCACTGATCGCGACTTGCAAACCAAGCTTTTCAAGTGAGGTAGCACATTTGTCATACTACACGGGGTCAACGTTCATCTCTTAGATGAACGTTGACCCCGTGTAGTATGACAAAGGGAAATGAGTAGCTACTGTTTTTCTCCTCATGCTGTAGAGCAATGTTTACGGAACCAAACCGACCACGACTTCCAACAAGCATTGCAAATCTTTGTTGAGTTTCAGGAGATATTACGACTTTTGCTCATCATCCACATTGTAGTGTTTCTCTATAAATTCTTCGTAGTCCTTGCGTTTGATACGATAATCACGCCCAAATTTTGCAGCCTTGAGTTTCTTCTGCCGTATCCACTCACGAACGGTGGATACATGAATGCGCAGGTCCTCTGCTACCTCATCAGATGTTAACCAATCCTTGCTCAAGGCATCCTCCAAAGCTTACTTTGCGCCATTATAAACCAATCCGATAATTCCGTCAAATTAGTGTCAAAAACCATTGAAATATAATGATAACCTATGTATACTTATTAATTATTACGTAATGCTATCTATAACTTGAAAGGAAACACATCTTTGACTATCCAAACAGAAACAAAGCAGAACTCGCTTGTCATTACTTGTAGTGCGGAATTTGAGAGCGGCATTGAAGATGGCCTTGTATGGTATTTTCATGGAGATGCACCCCAACAACCAGTAACAGAAGAGGATGTGATTGATTTCCTCAAAGGGAACTTTATCGAGATCGCCCTAGAAGGATGGCTAGATGAAGCTAGACTGAAGTCAAATGCAGGCTTTCTCATCGGCTGGCTGAGTGGAAAGTTCCTTCAAAAAGAGTCATAGGCGGCGAGGGTAGGTACACAGCTACCTACCCTATTTAGAGAGTGTGAGGTATATGGATTTTCTCCGACCGACTCCAAAGGAAAAAGGTATAAAGGGGTCAATGGGTGCAGAAAGCGAGGCGGTGATTGCCGCCTCGCTAATTCAGGCAGGATATACTGTACTAACTCCAAATGGGTACATGCATCGCTACGATCTCGCCATTGAGGATGCCGAGGGACGAGTTTGGAAAGTACAGTGCAAAACAGCATGGCTTTCAAGGGACAAAGCAACGCTCAAGTTTAACGGTTATAGTATATTGTATAAGGGGCAAAAAGGAAGGAAAGAGACAAGAAGGATGAGCTACACAAATGATGTAGACTACTTTGCAGTGTATAGCCCTGACCTACGTAAGATATACCTTATTCCTATTACGCATGTGAAAGATACAGAAAACAGCTTACGATTGGTACCAACAAAAAATAACCAGGAAAGCCACGTTAGATGGGCAGCAGACTATGAGCTTTAATGCTGGTGACAGGGGTCGAACCTGCAACCTCTGGCTTCGAAGGCCACTGCTCTATCCATTGAGCTACACCAGCTTGTAGGCAACCCAATGCTCTAATCCGCTGAGCTATGGGTGCAACACTAGAATACTAGCAGAATGCATCTCACATGTCAATCTTTTTCCAGAGAAAGTTGATGGTGATGGTGTTTGACGGATAGAGCATGCTCTATCCGTCAAACACCATCACCATCTTTCTCCTACCCTTCTAGCTGTTCCTCTTGCAGATCGAGTTCGCGCTCGACGCGATGCATCACTTCGTCGCTGATTTCGCCTTTGTCGCGAAACTCCACAATGGAGTTGTGAGCAGCTTTTAATGTCTCTTGCTCTACATGCTGATAACTCTCGAATATGTTTTTTTCTTGTTCGCCTTCTGTACCATTGGTGACCTCCTCAATGCTTCTGGCACGCGCTTCGTAGTGTTTACGTAGGTGCTCAGCCACATCTGTGGGAGCCAGCCCTTGCTCGATCAATTCGTCGATACGGCCCAAGGCAGCGTGCGATGCAACCTGTCGCGCTCGAATCTCTTCACGCCCAGCATCACCATCGTCTTTTAAGCCAAGACGCCGAATGATAAATGGTAGGCTGAGACCCTGAAACACGAGCGTTACGAGAATGACAGCAAAGGTAAGAAACTGGATTAATACACGTTCGGGAAACGGCTGTCCGTTCGCCGTCAGTTCGGGAATCGCGAGTGCTGCGGCTAGAGACACTACACCACGCATGCCAGTCCAGCCAATGACCGCCATGTTGCGCCAATTGGGATAGGGGTCACGCTCACGCACGCGACGAATAAGTATACGAGGAAGGTAGGTCGCGGGAATAACCCAGACGATACGCACAAGTATCGTGGCAACACTGACAGCGACAGCATACCAGACAAGATTTGTTGTCGCGTGCGGCACTGTGGTGACGTTGAGTGCGTCAAGAATGGTGCGCAACTCTAACCCGATGAAGATAAACACAAGGGCGTTTAACAAGAAAACCATCATATTCCAGACCGCAAGCGCTTGTTGGCGCGTCTGCGCAGAGAAGAGGACGGAAGACTTTCGTGTCATATAGAGTCCTGTAGCTACTGTAGCAAGTACGCCTGACGCGTGCAGTGCATCAGCGAGCAGATATGATGCAAATGGTGACAGCAGAGTAATAATGATCTCTAGTGTAGGATTGTCTAACCGACGATGGACAAGGGCCAGACACCAGCCAACAGCAAGCCCGATGAGAATACCACCAATACTTTCACCGACAAATAGTAGTCCAGCGCTCCACAAAGAGAATGCTCCCGTCACTACAGCAGCCACCGCGAATTGGTACGCGACCAACCCCGAAGCGTCATTGACAAGGCTCTCGCCCTCAATAATGGTCACGATGCGTCGTGGAACGCCGAGCCGTTGCGCGATAGCAGTTGCGGCTATTGCATCAGTCGGCGAAACAATGGCACCTAGCACGAAGGCAGCGGCCAACGGAAGCGATGGCACAATTGCATGTGCGACTATCGCAACGACGATAGTCGTAAAAAATACAAGCCCAATAGCCAGTATCGAAATTGGACGCAGGTTATCCTTAAAATCGCGCCACGATGTAATCCAGGCCGACGCGTAGACCAATGGTGGAAGAAACAGCAGGAAAATGATATCGGGATCGAGCGTAAAGTGTGGCAGACCAGGGATAAAACCCAGAATCAGGCCACCTACAATAAGCAAAATAGGGTACGGAATTTTCAAGCGTGGCGCAGCGATAGCAATCGCCACGCCAGCAATAAGTAGAGTAAAAATTAGTACGATTGCGGTATGAACACTGGGTTTCTCATCGCGTACAACAACGAGTGTTGCCAGTTGTAGGAAAGAGAGCATGTATTTTCCTTTTTCTATGGGTGTTGTTATACCAACTCTCCACGTAGTACCGTTACCGCCTGACCACTTATCAGAACACGTTCGCCGTCGAGCCGCACACGCAAAATACCTCCGCGTGCTGAGGCTTGATAGCCTACCATCGTATCCTTACCCAGTTTCCTACCCCAATAGGGTGTAAGACAGCTATGCGCCGAGCCTGTTACAGGGTCTTCATCTACACCGACTTGAGGACCGAAGAAGCGCGAGACAAAATCGTAGCCCTCGGTACTCGCACGGCTGGTGACGATTACCCCACGTGTCGGAACTGATTTTAGCAGCCAGAAGTTTGGGCGCATATTTCGTACGACCTCTTCTGAATCAACCTCGACCAGATAATCAAACTCGTTTTTTCCGATGTATAGAGCAGGAACACCTAGTGCTTGCAGGAGGTGAGCAGGCTCATCCACCTCTTGTTCGGGCTTTGCGGGGAAGTTCAATTCAATCCATTCGCCTTGTTGATCGGCTGTTAAGAGTCCACTGCGTGTGTGAAAGCGTGCCTGTGTCCCTGCTGGCAGTTGGCCCGTTTCCCAGAGAACGTGGGCGCTGGCAAGCGTGGCATGTCCACATAAATCAACCTCAACGAGCGGTGTAAACCAGCGGAGGTTATAGCCATCTTCAGAAGGTACAAGAAATGCAGTTTCGGCTAGGTTCATCTCTTGCGCTAGATTCTGCATCCATTGTTCATCGCGTGGCTCCTGTAAAATACAGACCGCGGCAGGATTACCTGCAAATGGCTGATTGGTGAATGCATCGACTTGTACGATTGGTTGTGCCATGATGTTTGTGTCCTCTCTTCGTAGGGACCAGATGTATCGTGTCCGCTGCGTGATTTATCACGAGATACATCTTCACGGCTTCGATATATAGTTAATCGCACGCGGACGCGATATATCTGGTCCCTACCACTTTCAACGTTTGTTATCGTACCCTCATCTTACCATCAAAAAGAAGCTTCTTGTGCTAGCCCTCGCAGCGGGTACGAAACAATTCCTATATAGCTATCGTATACATAAGTGGGGATATTCCTGAGAAAGCTAAGAAATTTGGAGAAAAAACATGCGCGTCTACAAATACGTTCATTCGTGTCTCGTCGTAGAAGAGGGTGAAGACAAAATTCTTTTTGATCCGGGCATCTTTTCCTTTATCGAGGGAGCTGTTCGTCCTGAAACATTTCGAGATGTGTCTACAGTCATCCTTACGCATCAGCATCCCGATCATGTGGACATATCCGCACTCAAGCAAATTTTGGCGTTGAGCAATGCATCTGTCGTGACAAATAGCGAGGGGAAAGCTGCTCTTGCGAAGGAAGGCATTGAAGCGCAGGTACTTGAAGAGGGTAGCCAACAGACGAAAAACTTTACGGTTCGTGCTCTTTCTGCCGAGCATGCAGAGATATTGTCTCCTACTCTGCCACAAAACACAGCCTATATCCTCAATGATACGTTTTTGAACCCCGGTGATTCGTTTGCGTCTTTCCTCAATCCATTGAAGGGAATAAAGGTCTTGGCCTTGCCTGTTATGGCACCCTGGCTTACAGAACTCATGGTGGCTGAATTTGCTGAGAGAATAGCACCCTCAATAGTGGTTCCTGTCCATGACGGTTATGTCAAGGATTTTTTCATAAAACGACGCTATGCGAATTATGAGCAACACTTTTCTTCGCAGGGCATCAAATTTATGTCAATGGGCAAGCCAGGCGATGTTGCTGATATAAAGTGAGTGCTACCTTGTGGTCGTCCGTCCTCACCATGCCATCTTACAGCTTTCAAAAGGACCTGGCTGTCAAACATTAAAACAATGTTCCTTGCTCTGTATCTTGTTCGAGAGTCTTTACAGCTTTTTTTCTTTTCGACACAGTTATGGTTTGCGGAGGTAATTGCTCCTCTTCTTGATTGGAAATATATCCATCTGGCATAAATAGGAACTCGCCTTGTGGGTCATGCTCCTTATAACGCCTCAATGCTATATCACGATTATGAACAGCATAACAGTAGACACAGCCATGTGGACATGTATCATACTCACCAATATCTTTTGAAGCGTAACAACCACACTCCTTCCGATTGCCCTTCTGTCTCGTCTTATTGTCTAGTAGAGTACCCGAGACACGTTCTAGCCTGTCTGCATCAACACAACGAGCTTCCTCAATAACGCCTGAAACAAGAAAGCGTTTCTGAGAACAAATCCTTAGTTTCATGACATGTGAAGCAGCGATATGCACTAATTCAGTAGCGAGTAAACGTCCTGTTTCTAGTACAAACTCTTCATCCTGATGCTCACTCCATGTGAAGTTGTATTCTTTTGCAGCTAGTTCTACATTACGTTTCGTTTTACTGTAGACTTCCGCAAATGAAATAACAACTTCATTGGTAGTACCCTCTAGCTGTTTCGCAAGCGATGCAAAATTTTGTAGATGCCATTCAAAAGGTGTCAATGATGAGAAAATGATGGGGTCATACCGCCAGACAAGTCGCTCTGCTCCATATTCGCCAGCGACACGCTTCATAGCTTCAACTGTGTGAGCATAATTTGTAACTCTCGATTCCAGTTGCGAAGGGTAGCCGTTGATTGTATGCTGCACAATAAACGGGTAACCTTTTTCATGCACCTCTGGCAGGTATTTCAGAAACGGACCAACATTCTTTGTCCAGAAGACAAAGCCATCTACATACGCAGGTGTAAGATCAATCCTGTAGATTTGGCGTCCATATGGATTGATCATCTTACAGTAGCCCGCACGAAGACGATTGATGAACCATTCACCATAAAACGTAGGTATATCTGTTTTGTAGCTCGCTGAAATAATCATGTCTTCTTCTTCTTATTGCTTGCGACAAATACGGTAGTTGACACATGATCCGAGTCTTGGATAACAATACTGACGAAATTTACTATAATAGGGTTCTAAATACGTTTTTTCTTCCCGAGGGTCTAAAGAGAGATCACAAGCCTCACTCTGACATAAGAAGTTTATATCCCTGGGATGATGTATCACGAGACAGCGTTTTAACCCATGCTTGTTTACGCTTGGCAGGGATACCTGGGCGTCCGTGATGAAGTGTGTTCTACTCTTCTTGAATGCTTGATTGAACAATGCTCTTGCTTGTACTCATAATTTTTTACAGGCAAACATCATAGCTACGGGTACCTCTCTTTATACCCTGGAACGCGCTCAGCAAGTTGACCCGTTGCCTGTGGCTCGACGATATGCGTTAGCATAAACCCTGCATCAGCCAGGCTATTTATATATGTACTTAAGGTGCGATGGTAGGCTCCTACCTGTCCTCGCACCCCATTCACATTATCTGAACGCCAGAAGCCTTCCTCAAAGTAGTCCTGCACCGCACGTCCAATACGTCCTTGCTCGTCTGTCACCCACCACGATTTTGGTGTAGGAAAACAGGGATGGACGATGGCACATACAAACCAACCAGAAGGAGACAGAATACGTCGCACTTGCTGAAACACAGCCTCTATATCAGGAATGTCCATCAATGCCATGTTGCAGAGTACACCGTCAAACGTTGCGTCGTTGAGAGTTATAAGCGTTTGGGCAGCATCGTGAATGTAGGTTACACCGAGCGGCTTCCGTTGCTCTTCATATTGGGCAATCTTGAGCAATTTAGCGGATAGGTTAACGCCAACAACGATGGCACCGCGTTGTGCCAATTTTCGCGCAGTTGTACCCTGCCCACATGCTAGATCGCAGATGCGTATCCCTCGCACGTTACTCATGAGATCAAAAAGGATAGGCTCGACAAAATCATGGCTAAGTGAGCCTGCACGCACACTCTGATCGTACCATTCCGCAATTTGATCGTAGTCGCTCATTGCACTTGTACCTGTTTCTCCCTGCTTTCGACTAGTGCGATGAGCTTTTCTAGGGGCATGTCAGCCATGGACACTAGACGGAGATCGGCGTGATCGAGGGGGAGTTGTCCTGTTACGACATTAGGAATGGCGACACAGAAGATGCCCGCCGCTTGCGCTGCCCTGACACCGTTGGGGGAGTCTTCTAGCACAATGGCTTGATCGCCCGTGATGCCAAATTCTTTGAGGACATCCAGGTAGAGTTCTGGATGAGGCTTTTTGTGCGTTACTTCGTCGCCACAACGCAGGTAGTCAAAGCTGTCGAGCAATCCGAGGCGTGACAGGTGCTCAGTAACCCAGGCACGTGATGAGCTTGATGCCACTGCACGCTTTAAGCCCAACCTCTTTGCTTCAACGAGATATGTCTCTACTCCGGGTAACACGGTTTTTAGCGCGAGTAGTTCACGATTGCGTTCACGTCGGCGTAGTGCAATGTCTTCGCGTTGTATTGCGCGCCCAATCTGCGCTTCCAGATAGCCGTAGACATCGAATGACTCTATTCCGCTGCCAATGGCATTTGCCCACTGTTCAAGGGGTAGATGTGCATTATGTTCTGCGTATACCTCTTGCCATGTTTGAAACTCTGGCTCTTCTGTATCTAAAATCAGTCCATCGAAATCAAATAAGAGTGCTTGTATCATTGTACGTTTCTAGTCCTTTGTTGTTTCTCTTTGGTGTTCACTCCTATTGTACAACTCGAAGGAGTTATTTCATATAACGGTCTGTGTATTTTGTTAGGGACAAAATATTCGTCACCAAAGCTCTTGCAAATCCGTTAGATACCAGTATACTATCACTTTAGACCCGACTTACATCACTGACGAAAGGAACGAACATGTCACCGGAGGTCATTCCACCAGCAGCCCACAGTCTGCAAAACACAACAGTTTTAATTGTGGAGGACGATGCAGACATTGGGCATTTTCTGCAACAGCTTATCGAAGACGAGACGCCCTATAACACTGTCGTAATAGATGATGGTCTGACCGCGTTAGAGAAAGCTCCACACATTCATCCATGTCTTATACTACTCGATTACCGTCTGCCGGGAATCAATGGATTGGAGTTGTATGATCGTCTTCGCGGGAAAGACGATACTAAGCATGTACCAGCGATCATGATGAGCGCGACCCTGCCAACGAAAGAGCTTGAGCAACGTGGTATCTACCAATTACGCAAGCCAATGGACGTTGGAGGCGTTCTGCGTATGATTGCCCATGCAATGGCAAGTTACGAGGAACAGCAGCAGTACGCATAGTTAGATAGCAATATATCCTCCATTCGCTTGTGTTTGACGAATTGGCTAAAAACGTGATATCACTATACTACTATTCTAGCCAACAATAGGTCTGGAGGTGAAAAAGCATTATGGCAAATAAAGAACAAAAGAAGACGCAAAAAGCTGCGCCAAAGTCGAACAAGCAAAAGAAAGAGGCGGCCAAAGAGAAGAGGGCGGCCAAAGAGAGTAATGGAGGCATTTCGCTCAAGAAAGATTAATAGCGTCGAGACACAAAAACGTCCCAATGCTTTTGCATTGGGACGTTTTTGTGTCTCGATACGTTATGGATATTGCTTGCAAAAGCTTGACACTCTTGTTACAATGCGAATGAGGTAGAACATCTTGCATTATTTATCGTACACGCCTGCGCGTTTGAGGGCAGGTAAGAGGAAATGGGGGTTGCATGCAGCCAATGTCCCACGATTCCCACCATCACGAGTTGGCCCAGGAACAATGGGTAGAGCGGGCCACAAGCAAAGCGCAAGCGCACGTGTACGAACAACAAGAAGACCAGTGGGCCGTACTCCGGCACGAGGTGGAGGAAGCAGGTATGAATCAGCAGAACGAGCGGACACGACCAGACTGGAATTTGCGTAACACCGATGGCGATACAGGCTCGTCATCTCAATCTGTGCAATTACCTTTCGATCCCAAAACGCAAGGACCACATGCCGTTGACATTGTTGTTGTTGGCGTCGGCGGTGGAGGCATGAATGCTATCAACCGTATGATGAGCGCACACGTGCGCGGAGTACGATTTGTTGCAATGAATACAGATGCTCAAGTACTCACCCTTTCGCCCGCGGCAGATCGCGTCAGCCTTGGTCATCAGCATACAAAAGGCCTAGGAGCAGGTGGGAACTCCGCTATTGGAATGCGTGCGGCAACCGAAAGCACAACAGATATTCGGGCAGTACTAGGAAACGCTGATTTAGTCTTTATTGCTGCCGGTATGGGCGGTGGCACCGGCACAGGTGCAGCGCCTGTTGTTGCCTCGATTGCCAAGAAAATGGGCGCACTTACTGTTGGCATTGTCACATTGCCTTTTACATTTGAGGGATCGCGCCGACGACGCATCGCACAAGATGGTATCTCAGAACTTAGTGCTGAAATTGATGCGCTAATTACGGTGCCTAATGACCGTCTTCTTTCAACTGTCGGACGTGATCGCAATCTTTCCGATGCATTCAAGATCGCGGACGATGTGTTGCGACAAGGCGTGCAGGGTATCGCAGAGGTCATCAATGTTCCAGGAATGGTGAATGTTGATTTTGCTGACGTGCGTAGCGTTCTTCGTGAAGCTGGAACTGCGCTGATGAGCATTGGACAGGGGCAAGGACGCAATCGCGCACAACAAGCCGCAGAAGAGGCTATCGCGGGCGGCTTCCTGAATGTGACTATTCGGGGTGCTAAACGTGTCCTCTTCAATATCAGTGGTGGTGATGACATGACGCTATTCGAGGTAAACGAGGTCGCGGAGCGCATTGGACAAGCCATTGATGATGCAGCGGATATCACCTTTGGCGCAGTTGTTGACCCGTCGTTGCATAATGGTATTCGTGTGACCTTGATCGCGGCAGGTATGGAAGAGCTACATACTGTGCGTCTACCCGTGATGCGCTCTGAGCAAGCGCAAGCGCACACTGCACCACCACAACAGCAGGCACCAACACCGCAGCAACAGCGTCCTGCAGCGTATCAGCGATCAACGCCGCCATCTCAGCCACCACGTGTCATCAGTACACAACCAGGACGCCCACAGCGTAGCTTGGATGATCTGCGTGGTCTACGTAGTCTTGGTCGTCGCCAGGAGCGACAAGCCGAGGAAGAGGCCGTTGATATCCCCCCGTTTTTGAAGCGGCACGATTAGAAGCGTTGAGACATACAAAAGGTCTAGCTGACGTGTCAGCTAGACCTTTTGTGTGTCTTGATGACTACTCCTTGGTATCAGTTATATCTAACGAATCAGCGGTACGACCACGCTCTCCGCCCTTTTTCCCAATCTTGGAATAGAATTCTGAGCCTTGTTGACGCTTGGTCGATTCACCGCCCTTTTTCCCGATCTCGGCGTAGAATTGCTGACCACGCTTCTCCTTTACAGACTCTCCACCCTTTTTCCCAATCTTGGAATAGAATTCAGGGCCATACTTCTTGCGTACTGCCTCGCCTCCGTTTTTTGCCTTTTGCGAACCCGGTTCAGGACCACGTTTATTATTAGCCATAGAAAGTCCCGCCTCTCTTAAACTCCATGCATCCCATGTACCCAACTATTTAGCGGTGAGACATCCTGCTATATTCTTTAGCCTCATATCAGGAACATCTCGCTGCTTCCCTACTGCGACTGATGCTCTCGTCTTGCTAGCGCTACCCGATTGGCAATCAACGCCGCCGTACTCCCCGCACCTACTCCATTGTCAATATTGACCACGGAAAGACCAGGGGCGCAGGTCTGCAACATCGAAAGCAACGCGGCAACCCCTTTGCCGCCCATGCCGTAGCCAATAGACGTTGGAAGACCGATAACGGGGACTGGAACCAGTCCCGAGACAACCGATGGTAATGCGCCATCCATACCAGCAGCGACAATAATCGCATCGACGTTGCTTGCCAGGAGGTCTCGTAGTGGTGGAAGAAGACGGTGAAGTCCTGCGACTCCCACGTCATAAATTGAGGTGACCGTACATCCCATTTCCTCTGCAATGAGGGCTGCCTCTTCCGCCACAGGCATATCGGATGTGCCTGCGCTGATAACTCCTATGTGACCGCCTGTAGTGGGGCGTTCATACGTTGGCGCATAGATGACCATTGCTCGTGCAGCCTCACGCGTACGAATAGAGTACTCCTGAAACGCCTCTCGCACAACCGCAATGGACTCTGTGCGTAGTCTACTTATGATTGCTCGACCAGACCCTGCAAGCAAGCCTCGCGCCATTGCCAGGATTTGCTCGTTCGTTTTCGTTTCAGCGAGAATGACTTCTGGTATGCCTTTACGCCGCTCTCGGCCTGAATCGGGACGGATATCAATCGGAGATGGTGAATATGCAGAATTGGCTTGCGCGTCTTCTGCTTCGCGCTGCGTCTGCCACGAATGCTCTCTCTCATTCAGTGCAGATTGACCTGCTTGTGAGTTGAAAGAGCTTTGCCTAAATTGCTCAGAGTCGAGCAACTGGCTTAGGAATTCCAATTGCTCATCAGCACGATAGTCCACGAATGTTTACACCTCGGAAAGGATTTTCCACAATCACTAGTTACAGCACGGTTGCCTTCAGTAGTGTAGCACAACAGCGTGCAATCGACAACCTTGATGTAGCACAAGATATAGCTATTAACACGATTTTCACACGCACTACAAGCACAATGTAGAGCTTGCATATTTGTGAGGGGTCTATGATATACTATACGCTGATTTACAAACGACGTTTTGTAGGGCAGACAATTATTTTTAGACGGGCGACCCTTGTGGTCGCCCCTACTATAGACGATGTTGCCTAGCATTATAGAATACGTATAACATAGTAGGGGCGACCCTTGTGGTCGCCCGTTGGTTACGAGATTAATTTATGAAACACATATATCGTATACTCTTTTCTGTTCTTTCTTTAGGATTGCTCCTATTTCTTGCGGCATGTGGGCCATCGGTCAATCAGGTGAAACCCCAGCAGACGGTTGTCGTGAACAAGTCGTTTCAGTCACAGGTTTCTCCAATGCCTACAACTCCGACCTATCGTTGCGGTGCGTGGTCAGTAAATAATGCGCCGGCTGCGTATAGTGTGCTTACTATTTATGCTAAGCTCACAAAGAATGTTACTGGTGTCGCTGGAGCGACGGCAAATGCAACGGCTCACTTTAGAGAAGCTGATTTTACACTCGATCAACAACCTGTAAGCGATGCTGGCGGCTACGTTTCCTTCACGCTACCTTTACAGGGTCGTCAACCACGCCAGACGCCAGCAACCGTTGATGTGAGCTTTAGTGTGAATGGAAAAACAGTTCAGTGTTCGTCCGCATTTTTCACTCCAGTCTAGGCTTCTGACAGGTGGGGCAAAAGTGTGTGCTACGCTGTGTCACAACAATACGCTCAATAAGAGTACCGCAGTATACACATGGCGTTCCATTCTTCTGATAGACGCGCACGTGATTGTAGTTATCGCCTGCCTCACCCCATAGGTCGCGGTAGTCGTTGAAGGAAGTACCACCATGCTCAATGCCATTTTTGAGGACGGTGATAATTCCTTCGTGTAGGATGCGTATCTCTTCTGGCGTTAGTGAATTTGCGGGGCGCAAGGGATGTAGACCAGCATAAAACAGGGCTTCATCGGCGTAAATATTGCCCAACCCAACTACAAGGTCTTGCGCCAACAGTGCGGGCTTGATAGCTGTTTTGCGGCGACTCAATGCCTCAGCCAGTTGTTCTAGTGTAAATGTTTCGTCAAGCGGCTCTGGTCCAAGTCCAGCAAATGCCTCTTCCTCGCGATTCCGAGACCATAACTCGACGCGTCCGAATTTGCGGGGGTCGGTGAACAGTAACCGTTCACCGTCAGTAAAATTCAGGCATACGCGACAGTAGAATGTTTGCGAGAGTATAATTGGTCGTGTCGCTACGCTAACATTACTTTCCGTGGTTTGCTCTTTCTCCTTAAATGATGGCCCCTTCACGTTCCATGTTACAGGGTCGGTTTCGCGCAGATGTGTATCAATTTCCCATCCTGCTGGCAGTAACAGAAAGTTGCCTGTCATACGACGATGGATGGAAAGAAAGAGGTTTCCACCCAGGTCCAGCAACAAGAATTTTCCACGTCTCCGTACTCCTTCGATTGTGCGTCCTGCAATCTCGGCAAGGAAATCGGGGAGGTCGGGATGGCCTATTGTGCGCTTCCAAAATACTGCGACATCTTGAATGGTTTTCCCGACGACAGTAGCGCGTAGTTGACGTGCAGTATATGCTACTTCTGGCAATTCTGGCATCGTTCCCCCTAGCTGTAGAGCGGCTTCACGCCGTTTTCTCCTTTATATATGCTAGTATATAGTAACATTTCGGTATATGCCAGTATTCCCTGCGCGTCCATCTACGTGTAGAGTGGTTTCATGGCTTTTTTTCTGTCTCCTCGTAGAGTATCGTTCATGTGGGTAGATAAAATGTGGGCAAACATTCTAATTATGGGGAGAGTATAACACACCTTGAGAGGGCTTGGTATCCCCTTGTTGAACGGGTGGTTGAGCGTAAAAACAGAAATTCTTGTCTAATGATGGCTAGTTTTGACCATGTAAATCTATTCTCTATGGTGTCAAATTTGGTGTCAAAGGTGGCAACAAAGTACCCTGGTCCAAGTGGCTTGTATGCTTGTTCCAGGGTGTTAGGCTCCAATGGCAAAAGCCGTAGACAAGTCTACAATACCATTTCACGTTCTTCTTTAGGGTCTGTACTTTCGTTATCTTTCTGGCTACTTCTCATCAAAGCTTCTTTATATTCTTGTATGACCGGTACACCTGACTCTGCAACATTGATTATGAAGTTTCTTGCATGAGTGCTTGACGGTACTTCTGTGAAGCCCTGTTTTAGAATTCGTATTCCATCGGGTGTATCGCTTCGTGCAAACAAAGTGTCGATGGTAACGCCTCGTTTTCCTAAATCCACAAGCACGCCCATTAAGCTTGCAATAAGATGTGCGCCGTATGTTCGTTTTTCTGCTAGACTTAATCCAGGTGTCACCCCTATTCCCATCATATAAATGCTCAATGGCTTTCCTGGTTTGAACTCTTCTATCTCGTCGGCATTAACTTCCTGAGAATATTCTTTTCCATTGAGTATATTTTCTACCTTTTCCCTTTTTAGTGGAAGCATGATAGCGTAACCAATTACTTGTTCCTCAGATTTAAGAACATATAGTATTTCAGGATTTTTCTTGACCCAGGTTAGGCGTCGTTGCAGAGTGGCTTCTTCGCTGTCTCTTAGCCCAAACAGAATTCTTGTGAGTTCTACAGATGCTTTTAAGTCTTTTATCTCGTTTTCTGTAACTCTTGTAAAAATGCTGCTGACTTTGTTTCTTGCAGCCATAAATGCTTGTGTTTCTCTTGCCAGCTTATCTATTTCTGTACGTAGATAAACGCCCTGTTTTTTCCCTGGTGGGATTACAGGCTTTAATGTTCCGTTACGAACATAGTTATATAGCATTCCCTGCGTGATGCCTAGCTTCTCTTTGACTTGTGCAGCAGTGTAGTATTGGTTGCTGATTTTCATTTGTGGCATTGTTTCTCTCCTCTTATTCATCCGCCCAACATCCTCTTCATTACATTTCTTCAATTGTAGACGATTTTTGCATAAATTGCAAACATTCTTATTATTGCTATTCTTGATTACCTTATTAACCAATTTAATGACTTTGATAAAGTTGATTACTTTGGTCTTGACAGACCCATTTATCTTTGGTATAATCTAATCAAGTCAATCAAAGTTATCAAATATAGCAATGATTGATTACATTGAATGGCAAGCTGTTAAGAGTGAAAGGGGTACGCCGATGAGTTGGAAAGCGCAACAATTTACAAAACGTGAACGCAAGGTGCGTCATGCTCGTATTCGTCTGACTGTTAATCAGTGTGAGGATTGTGGGTGTGAACTTCACGCAACACATTCGGTTCTTCTGTTTGGTGGTCGGTGCCGTGTCTGCTTCGATGCGTATAGCTCTGGTGCTGTGCTGGTGCTAGGTCGCGCCTCCTAATGGGGATGGCAAGTGAGCGTGTTTGTGGGTTGTTGTGCGTGGGTGGTTGCTCATGGCTTGCCGTTGGGTTGTCTTTTGTAGTGAGGTGTTTGGTTGAGTTAGGGGGTGGCGCATGAAGAGTCGAAGGTATGGGCGAGGAATGGGGCCAGATGTGTATTCGCACGACTATCATCTGTCTCGCGCTGTTCGATGTGTGGACTGTAACACACCGTTACACAAAACGCATCATTATGTGTGGTACGGCAATCGTTGTCGGCCTTGTTATCAGGCGGTGCAAGTGGTGAGCGGTGATACTCGCTCATAGAGGAGGTGGCGTATGACATTTTTGAGTTTGGTAGCTTCGGTTATAGCTACGGTGGTGATGGTTGTGCTGGTGGTGATGTTGGGATTTCGCTTTGACCGTGTGAATGTGGGATTGCTGATACTTGGTGCGGTGGCGATTGTGGTGGTGTTTGCGGTGATGCCGCTTCACTAGGTCGAGCGTGGTGGCGGTGATGGTCGTAGGGAATGGATGATGTGGTGGTGTCTCCTGGCGGGTGTAAGTATGCATCTGTCAGGAGACTGGTAGCGAGGGATGGAGGTGGATGGTATGCAGGATTGGCAAGCACAAGGGAAGACCGTTCATCATACGTGTGGATATCCCTTGTGGGTACGGGTGGCGCACCAATTTGAGGGGGTTCGTGATGGGTCGGTGGTCTCGGTTGTGGGTCGTGGGGATGTGCTGGTGGAATATCGAGACCTCTCAAAAGGGGATGGATTGATGGTGTGGATGTGTCCAGAGTGTTATGGTGTGCTTCCCCTGTGGTGGGATTCGAATGGGCCGTGGGTTGGTCCCAATGAACCGCGTGAATGTGTTGTTGATGGGTCGGATGTATTCGACGGTGTGATGATGAGTGAGTAAGGAGGGTACGCCTATGATGTTAAATGCAACAATTCTAAGTACGGATGTGAGTGAAAGCACGTTTTATGACCAAGTGACGGGTGCGCCTCGTTTGGGCTTTACCGTTGGGGTGACTGTGCTTGATACCGATACCGACGAAAAATACGAATGTCAGTTTACAAGCGGCTTTGTGCGTCTGGATGAAATTAAGGAACTGCGCCGACAAGGGGAACCAAACGACGCGCTTCGTCAGGTTGCTGACCAATTACGGGCTGAATTGCCTACCCTCTTGCCAAAGATGTCCCAAGTCACGTTTGAGGTTCTCAAGTTTAAGGGCAAGAGTGCGGGGTACATCAAGTTAGTGTGTCGCTTTATGCAAGTGGCTGCATCGGCTGCGGCCTAAGTGGAGGTGATGCATGGGTTTGAAACAATTGCAATTCTGGAAGCGTGAGGCTCCCAAACCTCTACGGCAAGCCATTGGGGGACATGGGCAAGAGAGCTGGGTGTTACAGGTTGAGCATGGGTTGTTACGTGTCGTCTCGCTGGTCTTTTCGTTCGGCTCGGCGTATGCGATTGCGCAAGTGTTCGCGCCACACAATGGGGACATGGTACGGCTTGGTGTTGACATTGGTATTGCGGCTGGGTTCGGGGTGCTTGGCTACTTTTTGAGTCGGAGCATTGCCTACCGCTTGATGCAAGGGCAGACGGTGTGGGCATACCTTCCCATTTGTCTGGTAGTCGAGTTGGTTGAGATTTTTTGTAACTACGTGATGGGGGTGTCTGAGGTGCCACATGCGGATTGGTTGCAAGCAATCCCACTAGCTCAACGTCCCGTTATCACGATTATGGCGTATGTCGTGCTCTCGATTATTCCTGCGGTGACGTTGTTCCTGGCGGTAGCGGATATGGACCTTGAGAGGCGCAAAGTGCAACCACAACTCAAGACACCCCCTGCTTCCACGTATCCACAAGGAAATCAAGGGTATCAGGGTGGGTATCAAGGGGTGCGTCCGAATGGTCCACCGCCGCAACGTCCAGCACAAGGGGGGCAAGCGGTGAGTGTCCCAAAGCAAGGGGTGTCGGGTCAACCGGCGATGGGGATGCCTGGGGTGGTGACGCAGTAGGGTTTACCATTGATGCTGATACGGGTGCGGTAGTGGTCGAGGATGTGCGGCGGTTGAGCAAGCAAGGGGCGGCATGGGTACGGATGGTACAGGCACAAGGGGTTGAGGTGGTGTTTGCAGATCGGCATCAATGGCGACATTTTCAACGGCATCCCTAGTGGATGAGTGATTGGGTAGTGAGTAGCAAGGGCGCGTGTGGGGCTGGTGGGAGCTGGTGACACCGCGCTCTTTGTCGAAGGAGGTGGCCTATGAGTTTTACCTATGAGGAGCAGATTGATTATGAATGGATTAAGCGTTCGGCGAAAGCACAGGGCGTGTCGGTCACAGACTTGATTGTGCTGGCCCCGCAAAACGACCCGTTCTATACGGGGACGCCAAACGATTGGGCATTAGGGCAATGGTTCGCCAACTTATGGCAACAGTTCGGACTGGAACGGGCGCACATTCGCCGTGTGCATTATCAGATTGTCAGTCAAAAACCGCCTGTGACACTGCCAAATGGCAAGCCATACGAAAACACCGTCGAGTGTTGGGACATTTTGAACCTTGCGTCAAAGTCGGCGCGATACCTACGATTGGTTGACCCTGGCGCGTTTGATGACCGTCGCACTCCGAGCGTGATGCTGTACGCAAGTGATCGGGGTATTGGCATACCAGAAGTGTATGCATCGGGACAAAGCTATGCACTTGGCAAAATGAAGCTCCCTGAGTTTCCACAATTGCCAACGTTCTCCATCTATGGCTATGAGTCACCACAACCGTATCACCTGGAGGTGTGGTGTGAGAAGTCCACCATGAATGATGTGCTTGCGCCTTTGTGTGAGCGGTATGAGGCAAACCTGCAAACGGGCATGGGGGAAATGAGCATCACGGCAACCCTCGCGCTGGTGCATCGTTTACAGCAAGCCAATAAACCTGCACGTATCCTCTACGTGTCTGACTTCGACCCTGCGGGGCAGTCGATGCCCGTTGCGGTATCGCGCAAAATCGAATACTTTGAGCGTACCCTGGGTCTTGGATTAGATATTCGTCTCTTCCCTGTGGTGTTGACGCTTGACCAAGTGCAATACTACCAGCTTCCTCGCACTCCTATCAAAGAGACTGAGCGGCGGCGTGGAAGTTTTGAGGTGCAGCATGGTGAGGGGGCAGTAGAGTTGGATGCGCTGGAAGCGTTGTACCCTGGGCAACTGCAACAGGTGTTGAGTCAGCATTTAGATTACTACTATGATTGGACGCTTGCTGATCGAGTTCAGGAACAACGTCGCGCCCTGGAACAAGAGTTAACGGGCATTTGGCAACAGGTGACAAGTCCCTATCAAGCGGATGTGTCGTTGTTGCGTGGTGAGTATGCGGCGATACAACAATCGTTTGATGCTCGTATGGTGGCCTTTAGTGAGCAGTTACGCGCCGTATGGCAAGCCATGACAGAAGCGTTAGATGGCTATACCGGTGCTGTCGATGGCTATCCAGTGCCGCAAGCTTACGTCGGTGGGGAACTTGGCGATGGTCTCTACAACACGAAGCGTGAGTATGTCGAGCAAATTGAGTCGTACAAGCAGTTTCAGGGTCGCATGTAGGAAGGGGTGAGGGTATGAATTGCGTAACAGTGGGACTCGTCGAGCGGTATGCGTCGATGTTTGTGCATTGTTGGGATTACTATGCCGTCCAACAAGGGGATGGGTCGTATCGGCCTTCCTATCAACGGCTCTCACTGGCACGTGTGCAAGACCATCTGATGGGGCGGTATACGTTGGGGACGTATATGGTTGATGCTGTGGGCTATTGCTCGGCGGTGGTGTTTGATGCGGATAGTGAGGATGGGTTAGGGCGGCTTGTGTTGCTGGCTGGGGAATTGGCAACACAAGGTATTTCTTCGGTAGTAGAAGCGAGTCGGCGTGGTGGGCATGTGTGGGTGATGTTGGACAAGCCGATGCAAGCGAGGGTGGTACGTGCATGGTTGATGCCCTATGCGGTGGCCTATGGGGTCGAGTTGTATCCCAAACAGGATGCACCTCGCGCTGGTGGGGTTGGGTCGTTGGTACGGTTGCCACTTGGAGTGCATCGAAAAAGTGGGGGATGGTATCCGTTCGTGATGGAAAGTTCTCATGGCTTGCTGGTGCCTGTGGGGGAAACGGTGGCGGCGTGTTGTGCATGGCTCAGCACACATGTTGAGCGGGTAGCGGTTCCTGTGGATGTGGTGGTCGTGGATGAGGATGCGTTGGATGTTCCTGGTAGTGAGGGTATGGGTGGTCGTGATGAGGGTTATGGGGCTATTCGGCGGTGGTGTGCATCACAGGATATTGTGGAGGTGATTGGACGGTATACGCGCTTAAATGGTCGGAGTGTTGGGCGGTGCCCTCTTCCTGACCATCACTATCGAGGGGATGTTCATCCAAGCTTTCAGGTGTTTAGTGGTGCTGATGCTCATTGGTACTGCTACACCTGGGGGCGTGCGGGTGATCTGTTTGATTTCCTGCGCTTCTATTACAGGTTGACCGTGAAGGAGGCGTGGGAACGCTTGCAAGCGGGGACGCTATAAGGAGGTATGTGGATAACTAGCGGGTTTGTCCACACAAGATGTGGACAATTTAGGAGGATGACTACTAAATGTTGTGGTAGGAGGGGACTATGAAGAAAACATTTGACGTGTTTTTGTGGTCAAAGTGGATGACGTTCGGAGTAACAACGCTTATCTCTACTCATGATTGTATTCAATCGTCGTCAGCGTTTGCGGCTGTCGAGAAGGCAATGAGGGCACATAGATTTTCGGTTGTTGGTCATGCAGTGGCTGAGGTTGTCAGTGGTGGCGGGTCTCTCCTCTATTACCGGGCGTATGGTGTGCGGTTGGGTGTTGTAAGTGCTCCAAGAAAGCAAGAGATGGTAGGTGCGAGGGCATTGCTCTAATGGCTTGTCATGAGGAAGGGAAGGTGATGCGTATGGGTTTCGTGTTTATGGTTGTGATGCTGCTTGGTGCTGGGATACTCCTGCGTTCGTTGCGGTTGTGGGGATGTATTGAGTTCGTGTTGTGGGTAGCGTTGGGTGTGATGGCAACGTGGTTTGTGCTTCAATTCGCGTCAGGTGGGTTGCGGATATAGCGTGGAAGTGGCGCGATGAAAAACAGGGAATTGTATCCAGAGAATTGGGAAGCATTATCGGCGGCGTGTAAAGAGCAAGCTGGGTGGCGATGTGAGCATTGTGGCATAGCGCATGGGTCGCAAGCGGTGTCAGAACGGACAGGAGTGGTGTACACGGTGTATCTGGCGGCGGCACATTTAGACCATGACCCCTGGAACACGCGCCCTCGACTCGCTGCCCTCTGTCCAGCGTGTCATGGTCGCTATGATTATTCCTGGTACGAACGGCAACGGTGGCTAGCTTTGGAAGATATGCGACATCGGCTTTGGGTAAATGAGTACATGTATGGCGGGGATGATCGCGTGGCAAATTGTGACAGGTGATCGGTCACGGAAGTGGAGGTGATCGCGATGGATGAGGGAATGAATGTGTACTGTTTTTGCGGTGTGTTGTTAGATCGAAAGATGAGTGGTCGGCAACGGCGGTATTGTTCTGATGCGTGTCGGAAGGCGGCACAACGATATCGAGAGAATAGCGAAGAGGCTGTGCGAGAGTCAAGCGCACGCCAAGAGATACGGAGGCGGTGTCAAGGAGTTCCATCGAACGTTGTGAGGAAGTTGGAAGACATTGAGCGATACTACGGAGTTTGGGCGGCGTATGAGGCGAGTGATATTGTTGAGATGTTAAAGAAGGTGTTTTGGGGTGATTGTTGTCCTGTATGTTTGGGGCCTGTTGAAAATGTAGAGTTTCTGGTGTGCTCAGCGTGTAGTCGGCTGCTCGAAGCTGAGTAAGAGGGAGGTGGTGCCTATGTTAAGCGAACACAAAACATTGTCAATCTCGTTGGTTGTGGCGGTAGTGGTCTGTTTGCTGCCTGTGATTGGGTTTGTGCTGTATGCGTTGTGGCCTGTGCGGGTGCTGGTCTCCTGGCTGCTGCTGGCGACGGTTGCACTGGTCGTCGTGGTGTGGTTGGTGCTACGAATTATTCGCACGACAACGGCGGCATCGGTGGCGGTGCAAGAAGAGGCGTTACGACCTGGGCGTCTGTATGCCAATGAACGGCTTGTACCGCATGAGGCGGGATACTCGCAGGTGCCTGGGCAACAGTTGTATCAACAGTACCAACAGGGCTATGAGCACCCACAAGCCTCCTATTCTGATGATATGTCGTCTCAATACTACTCTTGAGGTCTAGTAAAGCGGTGTCAAAGCGTCAATGGCAAGCCGTGAGCGGTGGTGGGGCGTCCCTCGTCGGTTGCGGGGCATGTCGGCGAGTGCATCCCCTTCTTATACCCTCATCTCTCGCCCGTTTCTCGGTGGTGGGGTGCGGTTGTACGCGCCGCACGGCTCGGTGTGGGGTCTCCCTACACCCCGCCGTGCGGACGGCGTACCAACCGCTTGGGTCTTCCCTTGACCCTTATAAGCAGATATCACACAAGTACTGAAAAGAAGATAGCACGTCTCTACTAAGTGGTGGTTATGACCGTTCCTGGTTCCATAATTGTAGACCGTAGAATATGAGGCCCAAAAAAATACCAATTAACACTATCACAATCACAAGGTAGGAGTATGAGTAAGGAAAAACCTTGGATGTTGAAATTTCATTGATTATCTCTACGAGGATTAGAATGGGGAAAGCGGCATTCAGTACGCTCGTAGAGCGTTTATACCACACCACATGCTTCCCCTGAGCACGCTCACGAGACATCCTTTTGAAGTCACGGTAAATACTAATAAGCATAGCAATAATGCTAAGAAGGATGAGGATAATAGTAACAGTTTCTAACGTAGTTTGAGGATATACAAACGAATTTGCTCCTGAGGCCAGATTGAGAATGCTCATAAAAAGATGCCTTCTTTCTGCACACATGTAAGTGCATGAATATATTATAGCATGAAAGAAAGCTTAATGATGCGGAAGTGAGAGACGAGGAGGTGATGCATGGTAAATACAACAACGATACAACGCGCTATTCCTGTAACTATTCCGTCTTTGGAAGAACGGGCAACCCTCGCCGAAAAGCGCAAGGTGGATAGTCTCCTGATTTGTCCTGACCCGTGGGCGTTAGGGCATTCATGGACCAATAAAGAAACAGGTGAGGTACAACGGGCGCGATGTAACCGTTGGGAGTGTTTGCACTGTGGACCTCGCAAGGTTGACTTATGGCGTCAACTGGTCAAGATTGCGGAACCAACGCTGTTTCTCACCCTCTCGAAAGCTGGCAAGACAGTAGAGGATGCGGCGCGTGCCTTGACCACATTTGTACAAGCATTGCGGCGTGGGTCAAAGGGTAAAGGTCCCAACCATGTCGGGGCGCGTCCTGCGTATCTGATTGAATACTTTGCAGTCCTTGAACGGCATGAGGACTTTGAGCGGCTTGGGTTTCACTGGCACATTTTGATACGAGGCGTAGACAGCATTCCTTATAAGGAAGTGATACAACCGCTGTGGATGTCTGCAACGCACTTCAATGAGGAAACGGGTGAGGGTGCGAAGATTGGACACATCGAGCGCATACGCAATGCTCGCGCTATTGGCTATGTGACCAAATATCTCACGAAAGCAGTGGCGGTGGGTGAGCGTGGGACGCGTGAGGTGCAGCGTGAACGGGTCGCGTTGGTTCGAGATGAGCAGGGCGTATGCACTTGGGAATGGATACTGTGACTGAGCAAGTGACCAGTAAAGCGCATCGTATTCGTTATTCTCGGCAATTCTTCCCTGAAAGTGTTGCAGAACTGCGTATGCGCTTGTTCGCTGGGATAGAGGGTGCGGAAGATGGCAAGCCATTAGAGCAAAATGAGGGGGATGAGGAAACGGAAAAGCGTTCGCCCTGGGTGCTCGTGGACCATCGGACAAGTACACAGGATGAAATAGAGAACTATAAACAACGTCGGGCTACTGAGGTGTTGAGTGAAGTTGGGGAGATGTATGGGAATGAGGATGCAAGCGTTCGTGAGGAGTACGAGCGTGAAGCACTGCTAACAGTGCTGGAAGAAGTCAAGGATGTAGCGCGAACTCTTGCGGGTGAGGGTTATAGGCGTCGAAAACGTCGGGCATTAATGGAGGCATTGGAAGAAGAACGTAGCATCTCACGGCGAGTGATCCATGTATGGCATATGCAACGGCACTACTCAAACGTTGCGGCGTAAATGGCTAGCCAGCCGTGAGGTGGGATGATTGGAGGTGGCCTATGAAACTTACTGGTGATGATGGTGTTATCAATCATTTTTTGTTAGATGTGGAAGTGAGAAAGCGTTCTCCTCTTACGTTAGATAGATATCGTCGTTCCTTAAAGCGTTTGGCTGAATTACTACAATCCTTTGCTGTTACTGAACTTGAGCAAGTAACACTTATTCATTTACGTCAATGTGTTCAACGTTTGATGGTTGATGTGCTTCCATCAGGAAGAAGTCATAGAAGGCCGTTGAACGGTTCCACGCTTTCTACCGCTTCTATTCGTGGTCATATTCGAGAGTGGAAAGTCTTCTTTAGTTGGTGTTTGGAAGAGGGTTTAATAGAAAAAACTCCTGCTGCTCGTTTGTCCCTTCCTAAACCAGAGAAGCGCATCACAATAACTTTTACGGATGAGCATATGCGGAAGATGATTGCTTCCTGCGATACTACTACTGAAATAGGTTTTCGGGACTATGTGATTTTGCTGCTACTGCTTGATACGGGGATGCGTCTTTCTGAGATTGCTGGTCTTCGAGTGTCAGACGTTTATGATAGCTACGTCAAAGTGTACGGGAAGGGTCGTAAGGAACGAGAGATAGGGATACATCCATTGGTGGGAAAGTTGTTGTGGAAATATATTAACATGTATCGCCATCCACTAGATGAAAACGAGCAAGCGTTGTTTATGGGTGCTAGTAGGTCCACTGGCAAGCCATTAGGCTACGGTGGTATTAAGCAAGTGTTTGAAAAAATAAAAGAGGCAACTGGTGTTACTGATGTTCGTCTGTCGGCTCACACCTTTCGTCATACCTTTGCCAAGATGTACTTGGAGGAAGGGGGCGAACTGTTTAAGCTTTCCCGTGAATTGGGACATAGTGATGTACAGACGACAAGAATTTATCTTGAGGATTTTAACAGTACGAATGCACGTAAGGAACATACGTCATTTTCTCCCATTAATCGCTTAGGCTTAAAGAAACAAGCGAAGAAATCTGACAAGAATGTGCAGTACAAAAGGAAGAAAAAGCAAGAGTGATGTAGGGTATAATGGCATATTCAACGTTTTAGTATATGCTAGTACATCTCTAAAAAAATGGGTAAAAAAGCCGTTGAGAGGGTAAAATCTTCGACGGCTATTCGTGTTGGATTGGCTTTGTGCCTTGTTTAGTGGAGTCTAGCTTGCTGGGGTAGTTATTCTAGGGGTATTCGTTCATATATGCTACTTCTGGCAATTCTGGCATACAATTTTTTCTCTTTCCCTCTATCTGCTATACTATACACTTAAGATGATAGTACACAACGGAAAGGCGTAGCAATGCGGCGGTATTTCCAAGCATGGCAATTGCTCATAGGCATTTTTGCAGGCTTTTGGATACTTTTTGCCATCGTGATGATCGTGGGCAATTTTCCCTTTTTTATTATCAGCATAGCCCTGACAACGATTGGCGCACTTTCCGCGCTCATTGTAGCGCTCGCATGGGCTTTCCAAAACAATGTTTAGCTAGGATACAAGCATGATCGATATTTGTCTACTAGGAACGTGTGGCATGATGCCGCTTCCCAACCATTGGCTCTCGTGCGCGCTGGTACGCAATGGCTCTACGCTTACGCTTATAGATTGTGGTGAGGGTACGCAGATACCGTGGAAATCGCTGGGCTGGGGCTTTCGTCAGTTGGGCGCAATCTGTCTGACACATATGCATGCCGATCATGTTGCTGGTCTTCCTGGCGTTCTCTTTATGGTTGCTCACGCGGGCCGAACTGAACCACTCGATATCTATGGTCCCGTTGGGACAACCTATGTCATCGAGGGACTACGACGAATTGCCGCAGAACTTCCCTTTCCAATTTTCATTCATGAACTGAAAGGCGGTGAGACATTTGACCTGCCCGATAACTTACACGGTTCCTGTGTAGCAGCGGCACATGGTATTCCCTGCCTTGCCTATCGCGCCGATCTTGCACGCAACCCTGCTTTTCAGGTTGAAAAAGCACAGGCGCTTGGTCTACCAGTGCAACTTTGGTCACGCTTGCAATATGGAGAAACACTTGAGTATGATGGTCAGATCATCAGACCTGCGCAAGTACTAGGTGAACCCCGACGCGGCATCTCTTTTGCCTTCATCACTGACACGCGCCCTACAAAAGCACTTGCGACGCTTGCCCATGACGTTGACTTGCTCATTTGTGAAAGCATGTACGATAATCCTGAGGACATTCCGCTTGCCCGCGCCCATGGTCATATGTACGCAGAAGAGTCCGCCAGCATAGCACGAGACGCTGGTGCTCATGCCCTCGTCCTGACGCACTTTAGCCCCAAGATTAATGACCCTTCTCAGGCAGAGAAGGCGGCACGACGCGTCTTTCCTGACACGCGTGCCGCTAGAGATGGTATGGTCATCACATTAGATTTCAGGGCACAATGAATTGTGACCTTTATCGTCTATGGGCGCAGTGAATTGTGGCCCCTACCGCTAGCTTGCCGCTGAAAGGCTGGTCTGTGACTTGTTTTCTTTGAGGTAGCGATCAAGGAAACCAATGACGCGCTTAACGTAGGTTACGCGATCCTCAAAGTAGATGCCGCAGTGATCGGCATTCAGCTCTAACCATAATTCTTTGGGTTCATGAGCAGCGCCGTAGAGTAGTTTTGCGTCATCTGGATTTACTATAGTATCTTTCAATCCATGAATGATCAGCACAGGACGTGGCGCAATACGTCCAATATCGCGTAGCGGCTCAACTTGATTAAGACGATAACCAGCACGCAACCACAACAACAGGTCAGTAAACCAGTCGAATAACACAAATGGCATGTGAATTGTACGACGCACTGCGTACTCAATAGCACTTCTATGAGTCGCGAAGCCACTATCTGCTACCAATGCCTCTATTTCAGGTGTCCTGGCAGTTGCCATGATTGCTATCGAGGCTCCCATCGAATAGCCAACAACACCAAGGCGTGTTTGTGGAGCGCGTTGTTTCGCATATGCTACCGCGCCAAGAAAATCGTTCATCTCACGATAGCCAAGCGTTACAGGTGTACCTACAACTGTACCATGACCATAATATTCAAATGCAAGGACGTTATAGCCTGCTTTCCATAACTGTCCACTCATGCCCAGCACGTCGGAGCGGCGTCCACGATAACCAGGACACACAAGCACTGTTGCCGTTGCCTCTACGTGTGGAATATACCATCCGCTCACCTGATGATCGTCATGCAAAGAAGGAAATGTCACCTCTTCGGCAGGTAAATTCAGTTCAAATGGAGTAAATGTGTACAGTTCTGCAAAGTTCTCAACCTGCTTAGGACGCGTCAGCGTTTCTACGATGTACGCCGCAACTCCTAACAAGACGCTAATGACACCAACACTTCCACCTAAACTTCCAACAAAAATTTGTTTCAATGAAGGACGAGGAAACCGTACATTCTGTATCGGGAACATAATATCGCCAACCTTTCTATTGCATGATTGGCATTTTAACCAATATGTTTAATGCTATAGTATAACAAAAAGCTCTACTCTTTTATGCCCTACTCCCCTTAATAATACTCTGCTCTCTCTTATAAACCTCAATTTTCCTCTCATCGACACGTTTGGAAACGCTTATTTGATATATTTACAACACATTCTTTAAGTTTATCAAAATCATAGAAATCATATATTGGACTTATAAAACGAAACACCCTATACTTTTGTTGTAGGAATTTTGCTGAAGAAACGTTAGCTCCTTTTGAACTGTTTCCCTATATAACCTGTTGAGACATAAGCAATGAAAACGAATACACCCCATCCAGTTCCTTTTACCGTCGAGGAAGCACAGGGACGACAACAGCAGGAGACGAAAGCAAGCGTGTTTGCGACCAATGCTATAGGGTGGATACTCCAGGGCGGCGTTATCATTAGCGCGTCAGTTATTATTATCGGATTACTTCTGTTACCGACTCAACCGGGTGGCCTGTCACCGGAACGATTGCTCAAGTTTCCGCAAACACTGTCTCAAGTAACTACAAATGTACTCGCTCTACGACCACAGAGTATTATTACACTTGGACTTCTGCTCCTCATTGCGACCCCTGTCCTTCGCGTAGTTGTTTCCGTTGTCACGTTTGCGCTTGAACGCGACCGTAAGTACGTAGTTATCACCCTCATCGTTCTAGCCATCCTTTTGTTTAGCATTTTTTACCTTGGTAGTACGGCAACGAGCCAACAACGCGAGGTTCAGCACTTTCAGTTCTCCTTACTAATTCTTATATTGATCTTCGTTGGTTCAATTGCAGCAGGACTACTTGGTTCACTGGTGGGATTGGGTGGAGGTGTACTCATCGTTCCCTTGCTAACACTTGTCTTCAAATTGCCCATCTCCTTTGCTATTGGTGCCAGCATCATCTCTGTTATCGCTACCTCTAGCGGTGCTGCCGCAGCGTATGTGCGCGATCACATGACAAATATGCGCGTTGGTATGTTCCTGGAATTGGCAACTACTATTGGCGCAATTAGTGGAGCATTTTTGGCTGGCTTGCTCGCACCTGGATTACTCTCAATCGTCTTTGGTATCATTCTTCTCATCTCTGCTGCACCTCTCGTATTCAAGCTTGGAGAAGAATTGCCTGGCGGTGTAAAAAATGATCGCTGGGCCACCTGGCTTCGGCTCTCAAGTTCTTATCCCGACCATCACCTGGGCAAGAATGTGCCTTATCAGGTCACACATACTCCGCTTGGTCTAGCGATGATGTATGTAGCGGGACTCATCTCAGGACTTCTTGGCATTGGGAGCGGCACCTTTAAGGTTCTGGCACTCGACACGCTCATGCGACTACCACTCAAGGTCTCCACAACAACCAGTAACTTTATGATTGGTGTCACGGCTGCGGCGAGCGCGGGTATCTACTTCTCACGTGGAGATATTCCACCACTCGTTGCTGCTCCTGTTGCACTTGGCATTCTCATTGGCGCATTGTCTGGTGCACGTCTGCTTTCGCATTTGAGCAACAAAACACTACGTTTCATTTTTTTGCCGATCATAGCTATTAGCGCACTTGAGATGATTTTACATGGCGCCGGAATCGGTTTGTAACAAAGAGACGAGATGGGGATACGTTACATTCCACTTTTTCTTTCGTTCTATTATGTGAGAGGCCAACACTGCCTCTCATGATAACAAAGCGGATTTTGTAGCATTGAAAACGCTGTAGTGCTTGCTCGTATAACGTATTGTGTAGGCAAAGCGTGTTCGTAGCATAGTATTTCGTAGTCCGTAGATTATTTCGGGGTAGTCAAAGCAATTTGGCTACTCCGTTTTTATTTTCTGCCATTGTGAAACTACTTTCCTGCATAGCTTTTAGTGTCTCAAATAAAACGGAACATTCTTTTAGTATGAAGCGTATATTACAGTAGCGACAAGCATAATGTATTCCAATGAGCGTTTTCTACGAAGCGACAATAACTAGTATGAGTACAACATCACCTTCGATCAAGCAGCGACGCAGTCAGCAACTCACGCCATTACTATGGAATTTGCTCTCTCTATTTGCGGCATTAATTGGCGGCTATCTTCTCTTTGCGAGCAGCATTAATACGAGCCTCACCTCTACTATTATCGAGATAGGACTAGACCCACTACGCGCTCAACTGACAACAGCACTTGTACTTACAGTAGGCGCGGCTCTGATTGGCGCGTTTGTAGGACGCCGTAAGGTTGGAGCTTTGCTTGGTGCAGGTATCGTTTTCTGCCTCGATTATCTTGTAGGCTTTATTCGGCTTGAGCGTCAGCCTGTCTATGATCCAGGTGGACATTTGGAACTCCTTAATAGCAATGCACTGCTACATACTTCGTTCGTATTAGCCGCGCTTGCACTGCTTTGTGCCTTTATTGGTGCTGCCGTTGGTATAGCACTAAGCAGTGTTTTATTAGACCCACCGTTTCTCTTGTTTCGTACAGCCCTACAACATCGTGCGGATCAACAGGTTGTGCCGGAGAAAATAATATATCATGAGCCGAGAAAAACGCTTATGAGCTTTATTGCGGGCTGGATTGGTGCGGCAGTAATGGTGGTACTTATTGTGGTTGCCAGCAGTTCTAGTACGCTGTTTCTTTTCTCGCCTGATGTAGGACTGCATATGCCGCCACAAGTTTCAAGTCATACGCCAGTACAAGGGACGGTTATTCAAAGTAGTCTTATAAGTTCGGCATTACACGGACAAGAAAAGTCCTTTTTGGTCTACCTACCTCCTTCATATAATACGCCACAAGGAAAGACAAAACACTATCCTACGCTGTACTTACTTCATGGTTCTCCTGGCAAGGACGACGATTGGGTGACAGGTGGGAAGGCAACAGACTCTGCCGATACGCTCATCGCAACAGGTAAAATTCCTGAACTCATAATGATTCTTCCTGACGGTAGTGGACGCTCGGGAGCGCCAAGCGAGTGGGGTAATAGCTATGACCGGCACCAGCATATCGAAACATATGTCACAACCGACCTGGTAAACTATGTCGATAAGCATTATCGTACTATTGCTGATGCTACTCATCGCGGTCTTGGGGGGTTGTCCATGGGCGGCTTTGGAGCGATGAATATTGCTATACATCATCCTGATGTGTTTGGAACGGTTATCGCACTCGGTGGTTACTATCGTGCTGAGGGTTCAGTTTGGGGTAAAAATCCAACATATATCAAAGCCAATAGTCCAGCAGATGTTCTGCCGAAGAACAAACAAGCGTGGAGGCTACATATCTATCTTGGTGCGGCAACTAACGACCAACCATACTATAACGACGCAAAGCAGTTTGCGCAGGAACTACATACACTTAACATCCCCTATACCTTTGACCTGCAAAAGGGTTATCATTCATGGCATGTATGGCAAGTGCAGATGTACAATGCGCTCACGTGGCTGCAATGGAGTTAAACACGATTGCGGCTGTGGACATGAGTTAGAAGGTATGATATACTCATGGAACAAAATGGAAGTATTTGGTGTTGTCATATATTGAGGAAACCAAGAGAACTTGGCAATTCGGATCGACAACAAGCAGAAGAATAGGCGAAAGGGGTCCATAATCAATGCCTAAGAAGGGTGAACTTTCAAAGACAGCACGTGCCTCACTTGCGAACCGTGAAGAGGTCAATCACTTGACCGCTCGTATGTGTGCAAAGTGTGGTGAGGCTATCATGCTTAAAGAACTTCAGCCAGTGAAGGTTCTTGGCAAAGGCATGGTCTACTACCACAAGGGACACTACAACGTACAATAAGGCGTTGCGGTAGATAGAGCAATATACAAAACAAGCCTCATAATCGAGGCTTGTTTTATTTTAAAATGTTGTTATGACAGGGGCAAGCCCTGTCATGCTTCGGGTGCTTCCCGCTTGACAATCCTCGTACAAGCTGGCACAATCGACACAGTATTTAGACGAGGAGAACAACAAAGCGTGGTACAGTCAACTCATCAGCACGAAGAACAACCAGCCTCTACTCAGCAGCAGCATGTGCGCGTAGCCTTTCAGGGCGAACGTGGCGCGTATGGAGACGAGGCAGTACAAACATATTTCAAGAAAGCTACTCATACCTCACCAGAGCCGCTCCCCTATCGCGGTTTCAGCGAGGTATTTCGCGCGGTGGCAGCGGGTGAGGTCGATTTTGGCCTTGTGCCAGTAGAAAATTCGCAGGCAGGTAGTATCAACGATGTTTACGACCTGTTGAGGCAGCATGACCTTTTTGTCGTCGGCGAGATCAGTCATCCTGTCAATCACTGTCTACTGTGTTTACCTGGACAGACACTTGGCGATATTCATCGTGTTATCTCACATCCACAAGCGTTAGCGCAGAGCGATGTTTTTCTGCGCGAACTTGGTGTTGAAATTGTTGCAACTTATGATACCGCAGGCAGCGCAAAGATGATTCGTGAAGAACATCTCGAAGGAGTGGCAGCGGTGGCAGGCCGAGGTGCGGCAGAACTCTATCAGCTAGAAATATTAGCTAGTGGTATTCAAACCATCAACGATAACTACACACGCTTTATTGCGCTTGGTCGTGAGCCTGCACCGCGTCGAAGTGGACACGCGAAAACAATGCTTGTCATGGCAACCGCGCACCAACCTGGGTCGTTGTATCAATGTCTTGGCGTCCTTGCTAGCAACAAAATCAATGTACTCAAAATAGAGTCGCGTCCCTCGCGGCAACGTGCCTGGGAATACGTCTTCTATCTCGACTTTGAGGGACATCGTGAAGACTCAGCGGTTCGTGCCGCACTCGCCGATCTTGCGGGACACACCACCTTCTGCAAAGTGCTTGGCTCATTTGAAAGTGGTTTATAACAAGTAGACATAGAACATGGGCGGCTGAGGCTCAGCCGCCCATGTTCTATGTCTACTTGTTACCTTTTTACCTTGAGAGTGTTAACAAAGTTTGCGGCGAGTGTCTCGTATCCCTCAGCGTAATACTCCTCGACACGACCTGAGTCACAGAGTGTTGTCAGGCTGGAGTCGATGGGAAGTTGTGCCAGCAGGGGCGCACCCGTCATACCCACGAGTTCTGCCCCGTTGCTTGGTCCAAAAATCTCGTAGTGTTCACCTGTAGGAGCCTCAAAGTATGACATGTTTTCCACCACACCGATAATGACGCCCTTGAGTTGACGCACCATGTTGATACACTTCATCACAATCATTGTTGCTAACATTTGTGGCGAGGTCACAATGACGATACCGTCAACAGGGAGCGATTGTAACACCGTCATAGGCGCATCCGATGTGCCAGGAGGCAGGTCTACCAACAGATAGTCGAGATTGCCCCAGGAAACATCACTGTAAAATTGCTTGATCGCACTGGATATCATTGGGCCACGCCATACCACAGGATCACTGTCCTTCTCAAGAAACATGTTCATTGACATGATCTTGATACCGCCCTTGCTCACCAATGGCTCAATACCACCGTCAGCCGACTTTCCAGGCTGGCCTTTCGTTCCGAACATACGCGCTATACTTGGGCCAGTGATATCACCGTCGAGAATGCCGACGCGCTGTCCCTGACGCCTCAATGATACTGCGAGTAAACCAGTGACAAGAGACTTACCAACACCACCTTTGCCACTCATTACCGCAATGACCTGCTTGATTTTGCGCTCAGCAGGTGCTGGCGACATTTGTAGTGGTACACCACGTCCAACGGGGGCCTTCTTGGGAGCAACTGAAATGGGCTGGTTGTTGATGACTGCGTTCAGGTCTTTCAACAACAGGTCCTGCTTCTCAGGAGTAAAGCGATGTGTGCGAGCACCACCTGCCACACTTTCACGTGAGCCAACAGCACATGCGGTACACGGCAAACCATGTCCGTGAAACACCTTGACCGTCGCAGGGTATTTGCTCACGACATCATGAATAATCATATCAGCACTAATTGTTTCCGCCATGTCTTATCCTCACAGTAGCACAAAAAAAGATCTACTCGTGCTACTCTTCGCGTCTTGATATATTTTAGAAAGATGCGAGATACTATGCTAATTCCTACTTATGTACTCTGATATATTATAGCATACACAGCACCTTCTCTGTTCGTATGTTATGCAGTTTTAACCGATGCAGCTTTTTGCAGACCTAATTCTTCGGTGGATTGCTGACGCATCTGGTATTTCTGGATTTTACCTGTGACAGTCATGGGGAACGAGGTCACGAACTTGAAGTAGCGTGGTACTTTGTAGTGAGCGATGTTGCCCCTACAGAACTCACGCAGTTCCTCCTCGGTCGCCTCCTCTCCTGGCTTGAGCATGACCCATGCCATGATCGCTTCACCGTATTTCTCGTCAGGGACACCGATCACTTGCACGTCACTGATCTTAGGATGCGTATAGAGATACTCTTCAACTTCACGCGGATAAACGTTCTCACCGCCGCGAATAATCAAATCCTTGATACGTCCAACGATGTTTACGTAGTACTCTTCATCCATTACCGCAAGGTCGCCCGTGTGCATCCAACGCGCCCTGTCGATAGCAGCTACCGTTGCCTCGTCATTGTTCCAATAGCCCAGCATGACGCTATAGCCACGAGTACAAAGTTCGCCCGTCTCGCCGATTGGCACAATCTGACCCGTAGCAGGATTGACGATTTTGACTTCGAGATGCGGATGTATCTGTCCAACTGTACTCACTTGCTTGTCTAAGGGCGAACCCATACGCGTCTGCATTGAGACCGGACTCGTTTCGGTCATACCATAGCAAATCTCGACATCACGCATGTTCATCAAAGTTTGCACCTTTTTCATCACCTCAACCGGACAGGGAGAGCCTGCCATAACGCCGGTACGTAGACTGCTAAAATCAAACTTGGTAAAGTCGGGATGATTTAGTTCTGCAATGAACATTGTTGGCACACCGTAGAGCGAGGTACATTTTTCTTCCTGAACCGTCTGTAACACGGCCAGTGGCTCAAAGCCTTCGGAGGGATAGATCATTGTCGCGCCGTGTGTGATACAGCCGAGATTGCCCATGACCATGCCAAAGCAGTGATAAAGGGGAACAGGAATGCAGAGCCTATCCTCATGCGTCAAGTTTTGCAGACCCACCACAAAGTACCCGTTGTTCAGAATGTTGTGATGGCTGAGCGTTGCACCCTTAGGAAAGCCCGTTGTACCACTTGTGTATTGAATATTGATGGGATCGTCGAACTCTTGCTTCCGCTGCCGCGTCATAAGTTGCTCATCACTCACACTTGTTCCCATAGACATCAATTCGTCCCAGGGAAACATACCAGGGATTTTTTCAGAGGTCATACGAATCACGGTTGTCAGTTCGGGCAGCTTTTCGGCTTTGAGCTTTCCGAGTTCGCAGTGCTGTAGTTCGGGGGCAAGAGTTTGAAGCATCTCAGTATAGTTTGAGGTTTTGAACGCGGGTGAGATGATAAGCGCACTACAGCCTGATTGTTTTAGTACATATTCTAATTCGTGCAGACGATATGACGGATTGATGTTGACGAGGATGGCACCAATCTTGCTGGTCGCGAATTGCGTCACACACCATTCAGCACGATTGGGCGACCAGATGCCGATGCGTTGTCCCTTTCGCAGTCCCAACTGCATCAAGCCTTTCGCACACAGGTTGACCTGCTCTTGCAGTTCGCGGTAGGTCAGGCGAATATTTTGCTGACGTGCAATCAGCGCGGGATTGTCGGGATAGGTTTCTGCGGTCAAGTCAAACTGATCGCCAATAGTCAGGCCGAGTAATGGAATATCGCTCGTGCCACTCGTATAACTCCATCGGAGGGCAGACTGCTTAGTGGAAGCAGTAGACGGACTTTGTTGCGTCACTGTCATAGTGGTGTACTCCTCTAAGGTCTCATGCTGCTTGATAGCGAAATTGCAGGGTCTCGTATTAGATTAAGAGTAACCGACACACAAGCAAAAATCAAGTTATATATTGTTCATCAATATGTTACCTTTGTGTCTTCATCTGCGTGATACGATTAAAGGGTCTTTTGCTCTTTTCAAGGATTTTCTTTGACTATTCTCATTCGCTGCACGTATAGAAGAAAGAGAGAATCAATGGCTGTTTTTGCTTCTTTATTTGGTAAACTCGCTGAGCGCCTTACCCCAGGCGCGGTTGGTGAGACACTACGGACTCATGTTGGCGTCGTGCCTAATCCTCTTAGTGAGCGTAGTAAGCATCTGCAACCACGCATTCATGACGCGAAAATGTTTAAGAGCGTCTGCCCTTATTGCGCGGTTGGCTGTGGTCAACGTGTCTACGTCAAGGATGGCAAGGTCATCGACATCGAGGGCGACTATGATAGTCCTATCAGTGGCGGATGTCTCTGCCCCAAAGGAAGTGCCAGCTACCAGCTAGATATCAATAGCCGTCGCTGGACAACGGTCAAATATCGTGCTCCATATGCTACGGATTGGGAAGACAAGCCCCTCGACTGGGCAATGGACCGCATTGCCCAGCGCGTCTATGAGACACGAGAAGCGACCTTCCAAGAGACAAACGAAGAAGGTAAACCGATCAACAACACAACGGCAATAGGTTCGCTTGGTGGGGCAACACTCGATAATGAAGAAAATTACCTGATCACCAAGCTCTTTCACTCGCTCGGTCTGGTGGCAATCGAGAACCAAGCACGTATATGACACAGCGCTTCTGTGCCGGGTCTCGGTGCAAGCTTTGGGCGCGGTGCCGCCAATACCTTCTTACAGGATTTACAAAATAGTGACTGTATTTTAATACAGGGCAGCAACTTTGCCGAATGTCATCCCGTTGGTTTCCGTTGGGTCATGGCTGCGAAGGAGCGTGGCGCGACAATTATTCATGTCGATCCACATTTTTCGCGTACCTCACAGATGGCTGATATCTATGCCCCTATTCGCGTGGGTACAGATATCGCATTCCTGGGCGGTCTGGTTAACTATGTGCTTCAGAACGACCTCTACTTTAAAGAATATGTGCAAGCATTTACGAATGCATCATTTATCATAGGCGATGATTTTCAGGATGCAGAGGACCTGGAAGGCGTCTTTTCTGGCTTAAATGCTGATGGTAGTAGCTATACAACTGATAGCTGGCAGTACAAGATGACAGAAAAGGGCGACTCAGACGAACCAACGAAATTTGAGTCGAGTGAGGCCTTCGCTTCAAGCAAGGAAAATAGCAGTCATCACGATGAGCAACAAATCATGCCCGACGCTCAAGAAGGTCAAGGCATGGCCGCTCATGCTCATCCAAGCCAGATTGAGCGCGACGAGACGATGCAAGACCCACGTTGCGTTCTGCAGATTCTCAAACGACACTACGAACGCTACACACCAGAGATGGTTGAGCACATTTGTGGTGTTTCCCAAGAGATCTTTCTCAAAATCGCGGACACGCTGGTACAAAATTCTGGACGTGAGCGCACAACAAACATTTCCTACGCGGTTGGCTGGACGCATCATACAGTTGGTGTTCAGATAATCCGCACATCAGGCATTTTGCAACTTCTGTTGGGTAATATTGGGCGTCCTGGTGGCGGCATTATGGCCTTACGTGGTCATGCCAATATCCAGGGTTCGACTGATATTCCAACACTGTACAACTTGTTGCCGGGATATCTTGTTACGCCGAGTGCGTTACGGAATGAATTTGATTTCCAGACATATATGGAGCATAACAATCAGGATGCGGGATGGTGGGCAAACTATCCTAAGTACTTTGTCAGTTTGATGAAGGCATGGTATGGGGACGCTGCCACAAAGGAGAATAACTGGGCCTACGACTACCTACCCAGAATCGTTGAAGATCATTCAGATTTACCCATGTTCATCTCGATGAAGGATGGGAAGATGAAAGGCTTCTTCCTGTTAGGCCAAAATCCAGCGGCGGGAGGTGTTAATGCTGGTTTTCATCGAGCAGCAATGGAAAAATTAGACTGGCTGGTGGTACGCGACCTCTATGAAATAGAGTCTGCGTCCTACTGGAAACGCCCTGGTATCGACCCAACTCAAATTCCTACGGAAGTCTTCTTCATACCAGCAGCCTCGCATGTCGAGAAAGAGGGTAGCTTTACCAATACGCAACGCCTTGTACAGTGGCACGACATGGCAATAGAGCCACCTGATGAGGCGCGTTCCGAAAACTGGTTCATAACTGAACTGTGTCTGCGTATGAAAGAACTCTACAAAGACAGTACAAGGGAGCGTGACAAGCCTATTCAAAATGTCACCTGGAACTATCGTCGTGAGGGGGAAATGCAAGAACCCGTTGTTGACGATATCGTCAAGGAGATAAATGGTTACACTATCGCTGATGGCAAGCTGGTCAAAGACTATACGAAGCTTAAAGACGATGGAAGCACTGCTTGTGGGTGTTGGATTTTTAGCGGCATAATGCCTGAAGAAGGCAATAACTTGGCACGAAGTCGTCATAGTGACAACTATGTTAGTCTGGGCTGGGGCTTCACCTGGCCTGTGAATCGCCACATTCTCTATAATAGAGCCTCTGCCGATCCTGATGGGAAGCCGTGGTCAGAACGTAAGAAATATGTTTGGTGGGATGCCGAGCATGAGAATGAGGATGGGACAAAGGGCTGTTGGGTTGGGTATGACGAACCCGACTTTCCCGCAACCAAAGCACCAACAACAAAGGCAGACCCGAATGGTCGAGGCATAGATGCTCATTCTGGCTCTGATCCATTTCTTATGAATAGCGAAGGTCGGGGCAGGCTCTTTGCGCCAAGCGGTATCACCGATGGTCCTCTACCTACACACTATGAGCCGGTAGAGTCGCCTATGAACAATTTGCTCTATCCCAAGTATGCTAGTAATCCAATTGTGAAACGTTGGGAGCGACCAGACAACCCTGAACATGGAATAGACAATCCACAATTTCCGTATGCCATCACGACCTATAGGTTAACTGAGCATCACGTCGGTGGTGCTATGTCACGCTGGCTGCCCTGGCTCTCTGAATTGCAACCAGAACTCTTTGCAGAGATTAGCGAAGAACTGGCAGGGGAAAAGGGAGTCAAAAATGGCGACTGGATCACCATCTGGACGAAACGCGGTGAGATTGAGGCAAAAGCACTCGTCACATCACGTATACAACCGCTCAAGACTAAAGGGCGGACGGTTCATCAAATTGGACTGCCCTATCACTGGGGCTATAGCGGTGTAGTGACGGGCGACGTTGCGAACGACCTGCTGCTCCTGGTCGCCGATCGCAACGTGAGCATGCACGATGCAAAGTCGTTCACATGCAACATGCGTGCAGGTCGCCGCTTTCATCAAGGGGAAGATGGCAGTAACGTAGGACGTGAAATGCCAGTGAAATCTTATTACACTGAGCCTGAACAGGGTAAAAAGTAAACTCCACAGGATACGCTAGTGCAGTTTCACTACTGCATTAGCGTATCTATGTCAGAGAAAAGGATAACAGTGATGGCTAAGATGGGATTTTTCACCGATACTACGCTCTGCATAGGATGTAAAGCGTGTGAGGTGGCGTGCAAACAATGGAACCAACTGCCTGCCGATGGCTATAAACTATCGGGACACAGCTACGACAACACTCTTGCACTCGCCTCAACTACCTGGCGCCACGTTGCTTTTGTTGAGCATAAGCGACCAGCGGACGGTACGGGTAAAACGGTAGACTGGCTGATGATGAGTGATGTATGCAAGCATTGTACACATGCAGGCTGCATGCAGGCATGTCCAACAGGGGCTATTATCCGTAACGAGTTTGGAGATGTATATGTACAGCCAGACATCTGTAACGGCTGCGGTTATTGCGTTCCCTCCTGTCCCTTCGGGGTGATTGGTCGCAATCACGATACTGGAAATGCGGCTAAATGTACTCTGTGTTATGATCGGCAGAAAGATGGTATTGAGCCAGCGTGTGCCAAAGCTTGTCCAACAGACTCAATCACCTTTGGGGATGTGGACGAACTAAAAGTAAAGGCAAAAAAACGCGTAGAGATGCTACATCAGCGCGGCGAAAAGGCGGCTCAGTTGTATGGAGTTGACGAGGATACCTCTGTCGGAGACCTCAATGCATTTTTCTTGCTCATGGACCGTCCTTCTGTCTATAACTTGCCAGAAAAGCCTAAACTGCCCCAGGAAAATGTCTTGCCGGGCTTTGTTGCAAGCGCGGTAGCAGCAACGTTCCTGACACTTGTGACCGCCTTTTCATTGTGGAAAAGAAAGTAAATAGTTATGAATAGTTCTAACGGTAAAACACCAAAAAGTCTTACTGTTATTCAATCTGACGCTGGAAATGCTAAAGCGGGACAGAATGAACAATGGGAAGGCAGGCAAAGCACTTATTATAATATGCCGCTTATCAAAAAGGCACACTGGGGTTGGGAAATTATCGTTTATTTCTTTCTTGGTGGCATCGCAGGCGGCTCATTTCTTGTTTCAACACTCGCTGACCTTTTTAAGCAGGATCAAGATGAAAGCTTGATTCGCGCAGGTCGCTACCTCTCGTTTGTCTGTATTCTCGCTAGTCCTGTGCTTTTGATTATGGACCTGGGGCGACCAGAGCGATTTCACCATATGCTACGCATTTTTAAACTGCGTTCCGCTATGTCGCTTGGTACCTGGGGAATTACCTTCTTTGGTCTATGTTGCGGTTTGACTACTGCATACCAGATGGCGAAAGATGGGCTACTGAACTGGTTTCCGTTCGCGGCGCGGATATTTAAGGCACTTCCCGTAAAGGTGATTGAGGGACTTGGTGCATTTTTTGGTCTCTTTGTGGCTTCGTATACCGGTGTCTTGCTCTCTTCTACGGCTGTACCGATATGGGCGCGCGCCAAACACATTCTAGGACCACTCTTTCTCACATCGGGTGTTTCCACTGGTCTTTCTGCGCTCACGTTGATGCTCTCACTAGGTCGGTCTAAGCATGATACGCTTGAGCGTTTAGATTCGGCTGAAATGATTACAATGAGTACAGAGCTAGGTTTGATTGCCTCTCTTATCCCTATACTGGGACCACTTGGCAAACCTCTGCTTAGAGGAAAAACAGGTTGGACCTTTACCGCTGGTACAATAGGTGCAGGGTTGCTCTTGCCTCTACTGCTCAAGGTGAGCTGGAGATTGAGTGGAAGAAAGACTTCTCGCTCAATGGGACTTCTTACCTCTACGCTCGTCTTGCTCGGCGGAATTATTCTACGTACCGAGTGGATTCTTGTAGGTCGCACCTCCGCTGATAATCCTCAGGATACACATCGCTATAATGCGATGGAGTGGGCAGAAGGGAAAAACTCGGAGAAAGTGTAATGAAATAAGGGTAATTTAAAAGTTAGTGAGCATGACGGGATTGCCCCGTCATGCTCACTAACTTTTAAATTACCCTACTCCCAGAACCTCATATCAATTGCACGTTGAGAGTTGGTATGCTATTATGCGAATTAAAAGCATTCAAGGACAGATAGCAGAAGGAGGGCATATTTTTATGGAGGTTGGCAACGAGACATCTTATCTCAAACAGGTGACGTTATTTGCGGGTCTCAGCGACGATGCACTACACGAGTTAGGCACAGTTGCTAAACGACGTACGTTCCGCTCTGGTGAGGTTATTTTTCATCGCGATGACCCAGGACAGGTACTCTACGTCATCAAAGAAGGCAAGGTCAAAATTTGCCTGATTAGCCCCGATGGACAAGAAATTTCGCTCGTTGTCTTCGGTAAAGGTGAATGCTTTGGCGAACTGGCTCTGCTCGATGGCCTACCACGCTCCGCCGATGCTATTGCGGTGGAAAAGGCCGAGTGTTATACATTGCAGCGTAGCGATTTTCACAATGCGATTATGAAGAATCCGAAGATCGCTATTCAGGTGCTAGAGGTTATTTCTAAGCGGCTGCGCAACACCAACGAGCAGGTAGAGGACCTGATTTTCCTGGATGTCTATGGACGAGTCGCAAAGAAATTGCTAGAACTCTCCGATGCACATGGGGCAAAGGTCGAGGATGGTATCCGTATTGAGGTGCGTATGACACAGCAGGAGTTGGCGTCAATGGTTGGAGCCTCGCGTGAAAGTGTCAACAAGGTCATGGGCTATTTTACGGATAAGCAGTATATCAGTACTGATAGACACAGAATTACGATACATCGTATGAATGATTTGAAGCGGCGCATTTATTGATCCATTATGAAGAAATATGGATATTTCCGGTAGGAGTAGCACTTATACTTTTGGACAGACTGTTACTTGTCATTCTCTTTACACGTCCAAAAACAAGTAATAGTCTGTCTAACGTTTGCTTATTATGCTGAAGGGATAGAGCAACTCTTGAAGAAGGTATCTACAACGCAAGAGGATTCTGTAGAGGATTCTGTACAGGTACGAACAGCACCAATTCATAGAGATAATGAGACAAGTACACTAGAGAAAGTACGAGCTATTGTGAGGGCAATGCGTCTTCGGCAGTGGACAAAAAATCTTGCCGTCTTTGTAGGTATTGTCTTTGCACAACGCTTGCTCAATGTGCCATCACTTGAGCGTACTGGACTGGCTTTTGTGACGTTTTGTCTCGCATCGAGTAGTGTCTATCTGCTCAATGATCTGCTCGACCTGGAAAATGATCGTCAACACCCAACAAAGCGGCATCGTCCACTTGCCTCTGGTCGTTTGCCAGTCTCCTGGGCCATTGCCGCTATAGGAGTGCTTCTCCTGGGATGTGTTGGCTTAACAACCTGGATTTTCTTTGTACCAATCGCGCCGTTACAGGATATTTATGCAACATACGGTGGGGCTAATCTCATTTTTGCGCTCACGATTGCTACGTACTTAATTCTAATGACGCTCTATAGTGTACGGCTCAAGCATGTGGTACTCATTGACGTATTCATTATCGCGAGTGGCTTTGTCTTACGCATTCTAGCGGGTGCAGTGGTCATTCCAGTTTCAATTTCAGGCTGGTTGTATCTTGTTACCTGCTTGCTATCACTTTTCCTGGCATTGAGCAAGCGGCGACATGAACTGGTACTTTTGCAGGGGCGGGCAAGCGTCCACCGACAGATACTGAAAGAGTATAGTATCCCAATGCTCGATCAGATGATTACTATTGTCGCCACGACTACGATTATGGCCTATAGCCTGTATACTGTGCAAGGCACAACTGGCAGTCATCGATTGATTGTCACCATACCGTTAGTCCTATATGGTATATTTCGCTATCTCTATCTCGTCTATATGCGTATGGAAGGCGGTAGTCCTGAAGAGGTTCTTCTGCGTGACCGCCATATGCTTGGAACCGTTATGCTATGTACCATCCTAATAATTGTTATCTTGTATATATTGCCTCAATAAGTGGAGCCTTTGTTTGTTTACACGTAATATCCGTACAGGAATAGTTTTTTCACTACTTCTCGCCTTTGTTGTCATGACGGCAATAGCGTTTTACTCGGACGTACCACACATGGTTGCGGTGGTGGCACATTTCCGTTGGGCGTATCTGCCTCTCATTCTGGGTTTTACGCTGTTTAACTACTTGTGGCGTTTCGTGAAATGGCAATACTATTTGAGGCGTCTGAAGATAGTACTTGACTGGCGAAGAAGCCTGCTCATATTTCTCTCTGGTCTCTCGATGGCAATTACTCCTGGGAAGGTGGGGGAACTCCTAAAGTCGTATCTCTTACGGCAGGCAACAGGAGCAGCAATCAGTCGCACATCGCCGATTATCGTAGCGGAGCGTTTGACCGATGGTATCGCAATGCTTGGTTTAGCGGCAACAGGGCTGGTTTTGTATCGCTTTGGCTGGCAAATTCTGCTCCTGTTGCTTGTCCTGGGCACAGTGGGTATCTCGCTCGTACAAAATCGCACGTTGGCACTTAGTTGCTTAAACATGCTTGAACGCTTGCCTAAATTGATGCGTGTTACTACCGCTATTCGTGCGTTTTATGAGAGTTCCTACGTCTTGTTACAGTGGCGTCCGCTTCTGCTGGCGATTGGCATTGGTGTCATATCGTGGTCAGGTGAGTGTGTTGCGCTGTACTTTGTCTACACAGGACTTGGCATTGCCGCCAGTTTTGACTTGTTTATCAAATCTGTCTTTATCTTAGGAGTCTCATCGCTCATTGGTTCAGCATCTGGTCTACCGGGAGGGCTGGGTACTGCCGATGGTAGTATGATAGGACTTACTCGAGTACTGATCTCACCGTCCGCGACAGTGGGAGGAGCAGCGACATTGTTGATCCGCCTCTGTACACTCTGGTTTGGCTTGGTACTTGGAGTAGTGGCACTACTCGCATTTCGTGCCGTGCAACGCGTTGAGGTTCCACGAGAGGATGTGGTGGTGGTGGATTGTGAGGGTAACGGATATACGAAAAATAATAAGTTGCCTGTTGCTGAATATCCATCAGGGGAAACACCTGACTTAAGGTCTGCATCGGCAAATAGTGGAGAAAAAGTGAATGAAAACACTCATCATTATTCCAACTTATAACGAACGTGAAAACTTGCGTCCACTTCTGGACGAGATATTCGTCAATGCGCCACAAAGCGATATTTTGATTGTGGACGATAACTCGCCCGATGGCACCGGAAACCTTGGCGATCAGATGGCGGAAGAGGATACACGAGTACATGTACTACATCGTGCCGGAAAACTCGGTCTCGGCACTGCGTATATCGCGGGTTTCAAATATGCAATTGCCCATGGCTATGATGCCGCTTTTGAGATGGATGCAGACTTCTCGCACGATCCACGCTATCTACCTGATTTTCTCAAGGCCATCGAGAGCGCAGACCTCGTGATCGGCTCACGTTATGTGAAGGGTGGAGGCACGCCTAACTGGTCACTGCTACGCCGCTTCATCAGTGGTGGTGGCAACATCTACACGCGCCTCGTGCTTGGCTTGCCAGTTCATGACTGCACGGCGGGCTATCGCTGCTATCGTCGCAAGGTGCTGGAGTCTATCGACCTGGATACTATTCGTTCACAGGGTTATGCCTTTCAGGTAGAGCTTGTGCATCGTGTCCTGCAACACGGCTTCAAGATCGTCGAAATTCCGATCATCTTCATGGATCGACGGGTTGGCAAATCCAAGATGTCACGCAAGATTTTTATCGAGGGTTTCCTGTCCGTGCTGCGCATTCGCTTTGGCAAACAGAAACCTAGCATAGCGAAAACACATGTTACGCTTCCACCAACTACGGTATCATCAATTGAGAATGCTAGTGGTGAATTGGGGGAAGTGCCTTCGGTGGTGCAGAAGTAACAAGGTCATTATAGTCGTGACAGGGCTTGCCCCTGTCATGACGCTCACTTGGCCGATTCAAGAGTGAGTTGGACTCAATGGGGCAAGCCCTGTCATTGCCTAAGCCGCTTTATAGGCTGATGTACAAATTTGTTTCACTAGATTATCTATGGCGGCGTTTTTTCTTTTTCTTGCTGTATGGGGGACGATAGGATGTTTCTTCGTCGTCCTGGTCTTTGCGAGAGGGGTCGAGGCCGTAGATGTGACGTGCGATTTGGCGGTGGGCGGAACGGATGGCGACATCTCGGGGGGCGGTATTGAGTTTTGTGGTAAGTTCGCGCGTGGAGAGGGGGCTTCCACCATGTTCAGTAATAGCTTGACGAACCTCTTCATCGTCACTATACATTACTACGTCGCGTCCGTCTTTGCGTGCCTCGGCAGCAAGGCGCTTGATGACGTTATCGGCGGTCTCATCGTGACGCGAATAGATGATACGAATATGATCCTGATGACTCACCTGCTCACGCGCACCATCGCCATCGAATACGACAATAACGCGATGTAGTGTCTCGCGGTACTTGTTGTGCAGTTGTTTTACAAGGAGGACGCGGGCATAGGAAAAATCCTTGATCTCCATTGCCTGAAACATCTCGTTATTCTTTATCACATTGTAACCGTCAACCAAGATGTCGCCCATAATCGTATCTTTGCTCTCTGCTATTCAGCCTAATGAGGTTGCTGGATTAGTTGCAAAAGATACTCTATCTCCATGCGAATGTCAACATGCAGTACATGCACGATTATCGTATTAGCTTGTTCTGAGAATAAGGCTACGACAATTAATATGACTATAAGAGACACGATTATACCCAAAAGAACAGTCGCATTATGCTCGATACGTCGTACGATATACGTAATATTTTTGCGCTCTTGTACCGACGTAGAAATTGCCTCATCCTGTATAGGCACTTCGTCTACCTCTTGTTGTTGCACCTCAGAAACAGACATAGTAACGTTTACAGACTCAAGTACACTCTCTGTTTGAGAGGCGTCGGCATGAAAGCGTCCTGGGCGCACACAGACGAGTGGAAAGGCTGCAGCATGATGTTGTTTTGTTTGTGAAGATGAAGATATGAGAAGCGTGCTATTGAGCGGGAATGGTTCTCCTTCCTTCCGAGATGGAAGATGCACATCCTCTACGCATGCTCCACAAAGACCATGCACATCATCCCAGCAAAGAGGACATGCAGGACGGCGGCAACGAAAACAGAAATGGCACATGCTCATAAATGCTGACTCCGACGCAAGAGGTGGAGCCTGCAAAAGGTATGCATGTGCTTGAGATGGCCCATAGAGAGCGCAACAGATGGCGCATGTCACTGTTCCAGTGTTAGAATGTGCCGTAGTACGTTGAACCGACTGCTCTGAGTCTTGAAGCGACGGCATAGTTTTGACCATCAGTGCCTCCTAGAAATGCTAGATTACGTAGTACCATTTTTAGTATATCAAGGCACATATAATGAAGTGATTTCCTGTTCTTTTTTACGTAGGGCCCGCTCGGGGTGTGACGATAGTTCTGTATGCTGTAGAATAAACGCTTTAAAGGCGCGGGCCGTCGCGGAGAGGTTCTTCTCTTTTAAGTGGACGAGCAACCATTTACGCATGAGAGGAAAGCCCTCAACGTCGAGGATGACCAGGCGATTTGTTTCCAACTCCATTTCGATGGCGACGCGTGAGATCAACGCGATACCGAGGCCAGCAGCGACGCTTTGTTTGATCGCACTATTGTTTCCCACCTGCATACTCACTTGTAGCGGAAAGCCAGCTTCACGGAACGCAACTTCCAATGCAGAACGAGTACCAGAACCCATTTCACGCATCAGAAAATGCTCACGTGCCAATTCCGCAAAAAGTACCTTTATACCTGCAAGACGATGCGTTGGCGGGGCGATCAGGACCAGTTCGTTAGAGGCGAATGGAGCGGCAAAGACAGGTGCATCATCGGGAATTCTGCTCATGATCGCCATGTCGATGCGGTTGTTGCGTAGTTCCTCGAGGAGTGGCGTTGGATTGACCACTTCAAGCGTAATCTCGACTTTGGGATAGATTTGGCGGAACTTGCCAAGCAAATTGGGAATGACATAGGTGCCAACTGTTGTATCAGCACCGACACTGAGACGACCCGAATATGGACTTGCCAATGCACTCATTGTATCTAACGTCTCGTCGATCAGCGAAAATATCTTTTGACTATAAAGGTATAGTTCCTCTCCCGCCTGTGTCAGATGCGTTTTACGTCCAATCTTATCAAAGAGTTTGACGCCCAGCGACTCTTCAAGCTGGTGTATCTGTGCGGAGACGGCGGGTTGACTGAAGTGTAGCTCTTCAGCCGCACGGACATAACTACAGTGTTTCGCAACGACCTGAAAAGTTGCGAGTTGATGCAGGTTGATGTTGTGCATGGACTTCCTCGAATGAAACGGTACTGCTTCTCTTTACTATAACATGCAAAAAGCGGATAGTCTATTGAGTTAAGCCTATTCCCAAGTATCTCAAACATTTGCTATAGTATGAATGAGATATTCACAGGACGCGACACGTCGAACGCTTAAGAGGAAGATGGGGCAATGTCTGAGCAACAACGGCAAGACGAAGACAGTGAGCATCATACACATAGCAGCACTATTCTCTATAAAAAATCTACCCAAATACCTAAAAATGTGGCAAAGGTACACAAGGTAAAACGGCATCGCAAGAGGCACCAGAAATACTCATCTCTCTCCGCTGTACATCGTACATCGCAAGTAGTTGTGGATATGGAAACGATTGTGGACACTCCTCTACCTCCTTCGATTGGAGAGGCAAAAGAGACTTCTGTCACTATAGATGAGATTGAGCATGAGACCGATGCCGCGCTACCTGCTGTTTCAACTCTTCACGTAGCAAAACCAGTTGTACCAATAACACCACTTCCAGTAGAAGACGTAGATACAGTAGGGCAAAAGCAACGTCTCCCCTCGCGGCATACACTTCTGGTCTACACCCTTCTCGCGCTCCTGCTCACTAATATGCTGCTGCTCTGGCAAGACCTGACGTCTACACATGTTTTGGTCAATACAATTGATGCAAAAAATGGAAGTTTACGTGTTCAACAAGACCTTGGTGGTTATCGCGATGCAGTTCATCTGACAGCCCCTCTTTCTACCCATACAGCATCAACCAAGAATATCTTACTTGGAGCATATGCTAGCGATACTCGTGGCACACAACAACTTTTAATGCTAAATGGAACAACGTCAACACTTTCCTTGCAACACTCGGTTTCGCTTGCAAACGGAGCAATCACATCTGCGGCTAACGGTCAGCTCCTTGTCGAGAATGCGAACGGTCTGCAAGTATTGACTCAAGACGGTCAGGTCGTATGGCAAGTGCAGGGCGAACAACCAATCCGCGGCGTTCATCATTTTCAGCCTGTAAGCGATACCGAAACAGTGTATAGTGTCAGGTCGGTTATACACTCGCAGGTCGCTGCATACAACCTTGGCAATGGGCAGACACGTTGGGTGCAAACGCTCAATGACACATTGAATTATGCACCTCCGTTTCTTTTGGATGGCCAACTGCTTTATGTCGCAAGCGATCATCATGTCTTTGCGCTTAATGTTCATGATGGCAGCGTACTTTGGGAAAAGCCCTTTGCATCACGCACACTTTTGCTAGAAAATGAGGGACAAAATCACCTGCTCATCGCACTTGGGGCGCAAGGAGTACAGGCACTCCAAGGCGCTACCGGAGAGATTGCCTGGTCATTTCGGGGCAATCCTGGAGAAAGTGAACTTCCTACACAGTTTTATCAAGGAAATGTTGGTCGTGTTTCGAGCATAAACGGCAACATTATTTACGCGACAGGTGTTGTATGGCAAATGCCGAACGTGCGAGAGTATGTTTGGCTCTATGCAATTGATGCTGCAACAGGTGAGATGCGTTGGTCACGGCAGGTTGCATCGGGCCTAACTGCTGCTGATGCAGGCCGTGAACTACAACCGCTTCTCGATAGAGACAACAGAATCATCGTATTGCAGCGTGCAGGAAGTGGGGATGAACGCGAAGTCACAGCGTACGATGCAAATACAGGAACACAACGTTGGAATACGCATATTGCAGATATTCATACCTCATCTCCTGTAGTGTTTCCAGCCTCAAACAGGATGCTCGCTGTTTTCACGACAACGACGAATAGCAAGAACATCTTTTGGACCCCTTCTCTCTACCGCACTTGTTCAGTGCTGTTGTTACTTGGAAGTGTTGGAGGACTACTCTTACTTTTGTTGTTACCACCAGAGCAGGGGAGACGGCGAATACAAGGCATCGCACAGTCTATTCGTGCCCTGCTTACATCGATACGTCCGCGTTGGCATTACGCGTATACGCTCTCTGCGCTTGCTGTACTCTGTGTTTGTATAGGCGTCAGTATCTTTGCCTATATGCGTTCAAGTTCGCCAACTCGTCAACTGCTCACGATTGACACACAAGGAAGTATAGTAACAACCAGTACGGGTGCCAACATGCATCAACTCGAGGCTCTCAGTTCTAATGGGACAAGGGAATGGAAGCTGTTTAGCAGTGAAGGCGCGTTCTCTATTCCTAGAGTACAAGCTCATCAAGCAGGGACGCTTTTAGTTGCCTTACACGGACATGTAGCGGGAAGTTATGTTGTCGCAGAGGATGATCCGGCCTATCCTCGCCCGCTTGACTCTATTCTTGCGCTCTACCTGCTCAACCGTACAACGGGACACATACTCTGGCAACAGGTGGTGTCTTATCCAGATGAGCAGCAAAATGCCGAGGTTATAGGGGCGGATGCAACGTATATTTATCTTGCTGGTGAACACACAACTGTATCCACACAGCCGGGAGCAAAGAGCATAAAAACATCCCAGCTTTTCGCGGTGAATCAAGCGACGGGGGCGGTTGACTGGCGAGTCTTTGGACCAACACAGTCCGACTCCAAACGACATACGCATAGCACGCTTCTCACAAAGAATGGGCAGGTGTTTTGGCAGGTCGGCGGAACAGTTTTCACGATAGATACGAGCGTAGGACAAATTATAGCGCGAAAGTGAGCTTGGCAGGGGCAAGCCCTGTCATGCTCGCTGTCAGAAATTAAACCTCTCTTGCATCTCTCTGGCATGGCGTTGTACGATAGAATTTATAGGAAAAATATAGTATCTTTCCATCTTATAAGGATCAGCGAATGGTACATCTCTTTCAAGAATCAATACAAACCAATACTACACAAGTCTTGCCTGAAACAGCATGGAATAGTGAACCATTACCGTCTGGCACGCCACCAGAGGAAAGAGTAGTTGTTACTATTGCACGACAATTTGGTAGTGGTGGAGCCGAGATCGGACACATAGTCGCGGAAACGGGTAAGCTTCAGTATGTCGATTATGGCATCATTGAAGAAGTTGCACGGAGACTTGGCGTCGATGTTCAGCGTGCTGCACGCCATGACGAGCAAACGGCGGGCATGGCGGGTCATATCTTAGAAGCTATTCGGACCAGCAATCCATTTATAGTCAACTACAGATCGCTCTTCGAGCAGCCAGCCATTCCTACACAGTCAAAAGAATTAGCACATTTACGACTCACGCAACGCGTCGTCTTGGAGCTGGCGACACGGGGAGATGCGGTTATTGTTGGACGTGGCTCACAATTCCTTCTACACAATGCGCCACGTACGTTACATGTCTATATCTTTGCGCCACTGCCCTACCGTATCAAGAAAGTGATGGAGCAATTTCATCTCAATCATACACAAGCTGAGCGACTTATCGAGCAGCGTGATTACGAGCATGATAGCTACCTGCGTCGCTATTATGGGGCGGATGGACATCAGCCAAGTTTGTATCATCTCCTCATCAACACGAGTCTCTTTTCATTAGAACTTGCGGCGGGTCTCATTCATCAAGCACTACCTCTGGTGAAGGAATTGGTATAGAACTACTAATTCCTTCACAACTTTTTTAATGAAGCTCAAGAGATGAATTGCTGCTCCTACCGATTTTTTCACCCCGTCACTTAGCGTGATATAGTGTATACCATCAGCAGCACATTTTTTAGGTACAGCTAGTCCAAAGAAGGATTGTATATGAGTATTCGGTCAATTAATCCAGCGACAGAAGAAGTTATTGAGACTTTTGAGCTATATAGTGAGACACAGGTCCGTCAAGCTCTTGATGAGGCACACCGTGCGTTTTTAAGTTGGCGTAATACCTCGTTTGAGGAACGGAGCGCATTGTTACATCGTGTGGCCGCTTATCTACGTGAGCACAAGGCGCGACTGGCACAGATCGCTACCCTAGAGATGGGCAAGCCTATTGTGGAGGCAGAGGCAGAGGTTGAGAAGTGCGCGTTTAATTGCGATTTCTATGCGGACAATGCAGAAAAGTTTCTTGCCGATGAACCCGTGAAGGCGAACGCGACAGAAAGCTATGTTGCATTTCGACCATTAGGGGTTGTGCTTGCCCTGATGCCCTGGAACTTTCCCTACTGGCAAGTCTTCCGCTTTGCTGCTCCCTCAATAATGGCTGGCAATACGGCGGTACTCAAGCATGCCTCGAATGTTTCGCGTACCGCCCTGGAGATCGAGCGTGTCTTCCAGGAATGTGGTCTTCCACAGGGAGCATTCAGAACCGTACTCGTTCCTGGTGCTGAAACAAAGCCCTTAATTGAAGATTCTCGTATTGCGGCGGTAACGTTAACAGGCAGCGAGGAGGCAGGTGTTGCTGTAGCTGCCACTAGCGGGCATGTATTGAAAAAAAATGTCCTCGAACTTGGTGGCTCGGATGCGTTTATCGTACTTGAAGATGCCGACCTCGATGCAGCAGCGCAGACCGCGGTGCGAGCACGTTTCCAAAACACCGGACAAAGCTGTATCGCAGCCAAGCGCTTTATTGTCGTAGAATCCGTCGCGGATGCGTTTGTACAGAAGTTTGTTGAGGAGGCTTCAAAGCTACAGGTTGGCAATCCGCTTGATCGCAAGACACAAATAGGTCCGATGGCACGCGGAGACCTACGCGAGTCGTTAGAGCAGCAGGTACAAGCCTCTGTAAAGATGGGTGCGAAGGTTCTCCTGGGAGGCAAACGCTTAGAGGGCAAAGGCTACTTTTTTGCGCCGACCATCGTCGCTGATGTAACGCCAGAGATGTCACTTTTCCGCGAGGAGACATTTGGTCCAGTCGCTGCCATTATTCGCGCACGCGATGCCGAACACGCTATTGAACTGGCAAACGACTCCCTTTTCGGACTTGGGGGCAATCTGTGGACACGCGATATCGAACGTGGTCACGCCCTTGCTCGTCGTCTTGAGTCTGGTGGCGTCTTCATCAATGGAATGACCGCATCAGATCCACGTCTGCCATTTGGCGGAGTGAAGCATAGTGGCTATGGCCGTGAACTCTCCTCGTTCGGTATCCGTGAGTTTGTAAATATTCAAACGGTCTGGATTGGCCCAACCGTGGCTCCTACAACCACAGCTCCTAGCGAGTAAATTCTGTAGGGACCGATGTATCACGTCCTGGTCCCAATCGATTGGGGACCAGGACGTGATACATCGGTCCCTACTAGTCTACCAATCGTCATTTGATGGGACCCGACATACAGGCAAACGGTGATTTCCTCTCTCTCCTTCTTGCCAGAAGCGACATAGCATGTTAGTATCAGAGTGGTAAGAATATATTCTTTACTGGATATGACGGCGAGCAGGACAGGAGGCGAAAGGTGCAGGAGCGTCAAGTTTCGGATGAACAAAGAGCCAAGAATTGGTGGGCGGCGGGGGATACGCCTGTGCGCACCGATTCGCGTGTTACCTATCTCGTGGATGGACGCACAGCAATGCTGGAAATGTGCATGTACTTTCTTAAAGCGCAAAAATATATTTATCTAGCTAATTGGGGGCTTACTGCAAGCATGCATATTGTGCGTGGAACAGATCACCGTGCAGGCCCCGATGGTAGTCCAGAGCAAGAGGCGCTTCTTGCTACGCTACGAGCTGAAGGGTTACAAGGAGCCGACATTGAATTCTGGCGTACGCATGAACTCACGGTCCGTTCTGTCCTCGGCTATGCAGTGAGCAAAGGCGTGGAGGTGAAGGCGCTGATCTGGAAAGGTGCGCCAATTATCGCTGTATGCAGTGCCGAGGAAAGTTATGAAGAACTGACTGCTGAACACGTGGATTGCATTCTTGACGATAGCTCGTTTGGTATTCTGCACCATCCTGTCGAGTCACTGCATCAAAAAATCTCCGTGATTGATGGGACATATGCATTTGTCGGTGGAGTCGATCTGCTCATCGAGAGTAGTGGCGACTTTGATCGCTGGGATACGCCAGCCCATTACTTCAATGCACCACTGCGCACAAACGCAGATGGGACAACGCCGCATCCCTGGCACGACGCGCATGCGCTGATCGAAGGACCCACTGCCGCCGACGTAGAATACAACTTTCGTCAGCGTTGGAACGATGTCGTGCATCATCATCACTTAGATAAGAGGCGTTTGGTAAGTGAACATACTGTTGCCCCTGCTGTTGAAACACAGACTGTTGTCCAAGTCGCACGAACCATTCCAGAACATACCTATAAGTTTGAACCGCTGATTGTGCAAGGTATTTCTCAACTCTATGCGAACGCATTTGGCAATATCGAACGGTTTGTGTACCTGGAAAATCAATATCTGTGGCTACGTGCTTACATAGGCATCGACATTGATTTTCTAGCGCAGGAAAGTCCCGAAATGGAGCAAAACTTGCGCGAGCTGGGCAATGCATTGGAACGTGGTGCAAGTGCTACGATTATTCTGCCCGATCATCCAAATGTCGGTCGTGTGTTCAGTGATGCAGGGATCGAGCAGTTGCGCACAAAGTCTCCTGATAGTGTCGAAGAGGAACGCTTTGAGGCATTCTGCCTGGCCACATCATATCAAGATAGCGAAACAACTCATTATCGTCCTGTATACGTGCATGCAAAGGTTGCGATTGTTGATGATATTTGGTCTACCGTTGGGTCTGGTAATCTCAATAACCGAGGGATGCGTGACGACACCGAAATGAATGTTGCAACATTAGACGCCAACCTCGCCTACGGCTTGCGCCTTATGCTGCAAGCAGAGCATCTTGGTCTCGCAACCGCCGAAGAACTATTCGCGCTTTCACGCTTGCTGGGCAAGCAACATCAACTCCAATTCGAAAAAGACGAAGCACAAAAGGTGTTCCACCGCCTGGAAGAGCTGATCGGAGATCCTGGACTTGCGCATCGCATGATGCATAATTGTGCATGGGAGAATCTACGACGTTACAAAGCACGTCTGCCTCTTATCGGGCATCTGCTACCTTACCTGTCAGAGGATGAAGCGACGAAGCAAGGTCTGCAAGTAAACGGTAATCACGGTTGGATAGAGGAGAAAACACAATAAAGAGATAAAGGATGCTTCTCTACAATTTCACCATCCAGCGATGCAGTCAAGATTGCTACTCGGTACCCCTCACGTCGAGCTTCCCTGAGAGGTGCAAGAGTTATTGCAGGGCCAATTCCTCTATGTGTTACTTCTGGCAAAGTAACCACTCCACGCTACGACTACACATTATTTGCCTGCTGACTTGCCGCCGTGGGTGGTGTATTCGCACTACTCACAATAGCGTCTTGTAGCAAGAGGGAGTTGGGAAGGGAGATAGTACTTTGTTCGCCTGCTTCGTTTGTGACTTCAAGCACAGTGTATGTGCCGAAGGTGGTACGCACAGTACCATTATAGTTGGCGTAAGTTAGGCGTTGACCGGTTGGGAAGGCTTGACGCACATAGTATCCTGCAATCACATTACGGGCAGACTCACGCGCACCGAAAGCAAAGGTCAACGCAAGAGCAAGACCAGCGGAAGCAATGATGATGGTGAGGCTTGTGGTAAGAATGGTTGTATCAACGCCAAGAGTGGAGATGGCAAGGACAATCACAAAAGCCACAATAGCATACTCGATAATCTTTCCAAGCGCGTTTGCGTAGGTGATGTTCACGCTGTCGGCAACGGAGGTGATAGTGCCGCCGAGAAAGCGTGCCAGCATGGAGCCAAAGATAACGATCAGAGCACCACTAATCGCTCTCGGCACAAAGGCAAGCACGTTTTGTAGAAGTACAGCGACGGTGGTCAGGTCCATTAACTGCATGGCAGAGGTAGCAAAACTCAGGACAAGAAAGAAAAAGGCGATTTGGGCAAGAATTTCTGAGATGGAAGCGCGTACTCCCAGGCTCTGTAGTGCTGCAGTCACTCCTGCGCGCTGCGCAAGTTGCTCTAGTCGCACACTACGTAGCACGATACGCACAATCCACCTCACAAGCGCACTGACAAGATAGCCAACGATAAGCACGATGAGGCCATTGACGAAACGCGGCAGGAAGTTCAAAATATCAGTGAATATCTTCGTCAGAGCTTCAAGAACAGGTTGGAAGAACATACAAGACCTCACTAAATAGCAACAGTAAAAGATTTGCTGTACAGGTCTGATTCATTCCACCCTCTTTCCATATTGTAATACGGAAAGAGGGTGGAATGAATCAGACCCGTACATGTTCTTGTTACACAAAATTATGCTCCCGCTGGTCGCGTTGACCTTGAAGCAGGATTAGGTACAATCAAACCACCAAGCAGATTGATAAACTCGACTAACCAGGCGGTAAATGTCGTGCAGGAAAGATCAAGCACGTCCAGACCTGCACTGCGCTGACGCACACGTGCAAGGAGTCGTGCCTCAAAGCCTGCTGGCACAAGTAATTCGGGATAATCCTCTTGTAAAGTTGCAAGCACTATTCTAATTTGGCGTGCGATCTCAAGGTCTCGCTGTGCCTCTGGATAACGCTGTAATGCAGCTTCCGCCTCGATGCGTATGTCATCAGGAAGTGTTCCATCTACAAGATCAGGCAAGAGTTGCGTTAATTCTTCCAAGTTCATTGTTATCCCTTTCTCGTCTGACCATCGCCAGGAGTATTTTGATTTGCAGAGGTCGAAAATTGCAGATACGATGCGCCACAAAATTGGTTGAAAATCTCTTGAAAGGCTAACCGTGCACGATGAATACGCATCTTTACCGCACTCAACTTGGCTTGAAGTACATCAGCAATCTCATCGTAACTCAAATCTTCAAAATCCCGTAACAAGAGGACGCGCCGGTGATCGAGTTCAAGGTTTATCAATACACGATGGATACACTCGCGCAACTCCGCTTGCACCACTTTCTCCTCTGGTCCTGGCATTGGTGATTCTTGTAGGGTCAACGCATCAACCGCATCTTCACCATCAGCACGGTTGCTTACAATAGCGGTGTTCTTACTGTGCTTTTTGAGTTTATCGAAGGCATCAAGCGCGCTATTGGTAGCTATCCGATAGAGCCATGTGGAAAACGAGGATTTCTGATCAAATTTCTTGAGGCCATGAAACACCTTCACAAATACTTCCTGCGTGATATCCTCGGCCTCCTCTTTGTTGTTGACGACCCGATACACGATGCTGTACACGCGGTTCATGTGGCGCTGCACCAGTTGTTCATAGCTTCGCGTGTCCCTGGGAAGTTCTGCTTTGCAATACGTTACTAACTCTTCATCCGTCAAAATCGCAACGCTACACATGTTTTCTGTCTCCGCTTCTCTCTTGGTCGAAATCTAGTATACAAGCGTTACAGTTCATTGTCTAGCATCACTATTTCCTGTAAAACTTTTTTTGCATGTAGTAAAGATGCAAAGTATTGACGGGCGACCACTGCCTTCATCATTCACCGAATGCGGCTTCAGGATCGCCCCTACTATACAAAGTTACACATTCAATAAGCATAATATAGTAGGGAAGACCACAAGGGTCTTCCCTCTGTTCTCTACTTCTTTTGTTCTCCTATTCAACAGCCCTTTCTGCAAAGACATCCAATTAGACGGTAGAGAAAAAGAATAGTCACTTAGGAGATGAGAGCGATTCGCTTATGCAATTCCGGCGCGAGAGACGTATTATGAAAAGTTTGCGCCTTGAGCATATCTTGCCACTGCTTGCGCAGGTCATCTAGGTTCATATGCTTATCTTGTGATGCCCTATATACAGGTGGCACACTCAAAGACCGTTTAGAGCAAGGCACATTGGCGCTCGAAGAGGCTTATGCTATTTTCATTTATACGTTTGTCACAGATGTTGACGGCATAGACAAATATCGAATAGTATAAACAGCATAGTTTGATCTTTTTGCTGTATAATACGTGTGCTAACGAATTTCTCAGCATAGAGCTAGCAGGTAAACACTATAAACAACCTTGAGAGGATGGCGTGATGCGCAAAACGCCGACAGGCGGTGACGAACAGGGCAATCAGTATTCACCGAAAATGTCAACACAGCGTCCTCAACGTCCAGAAAAGCAAACATACGTTCAGCGACGCAACAATAGAGGCGAATCAACAGGTGTTGATACGTATCATAGCGATGAATATCCTAGTGTACCCAAGGTACGGCGTGCCTCACGGTTTGTCGAGGAGGAACAACCATTTCCTGTCGTGACTAATAAATTGCCAGTCGTGAACGAAGCGGAAGAGGAGCCAGCCGAAGTAGAGGAGTACGTCCCGACAACGCGTCGAGAGACAACTAGCAAAATCATGGTGTCACCGCAACGTCGTCGCCCCTACGTGTATGAACTACCATCCAATCCACGCTCTTCCTCAACAAAGGCGCGGCGCAGCATGCAACGGCCTGTCCGACCTGCTGGCAATGCCCGTCTTCAAAAGGGTACACCTGCACGTCACCCACAAGAGCAATATGCACGTTATGGTAGGCATGAGAAGCGACAGCAAACACGCACGCTTTTGTCTGCATTGCAAGATTTTAGTCACAACCGCACACTCGTAACGATCACTATAGGTGTATTACTCGCACTTATTTTTGTGCCTATTCTGATCAATGTTACAGTGAACGGTACGCTAAGTACATCAAGCGGTATGATATCAGGTGTAGGTCAAGGCAACAGTAGTGGTAATGGCACTTCACAAGGTGTTGGACAACAGCCAACCGACCCACATGAACTTGTGATTACGCCACCGGAAACTGATCACCCAGCACCACCAGTGTTTGCAACTTCAGCATATTTATTGGACGCTGATACAGGAGCCACGCTGTACGCGCATAATCCGTTCATGCATCTGCCTATGATGAGTACGACCAAGCTCATGACCGCGACAATCGCCATTGAGAGAGGTAACCTTGACCAGAAAGTGACCATCAATGACGCAATTGCAAGAGATCTTGGCACACTTTCGGCAGATAGCTCTCTGATGGGTATCAAAAAGGGCGAGACATACACATTACGCGATTTGATGTATGGCCTCATGCTGGTCTCTGGTAATGATGCTGCAATTGCAATTGGCGATACTATTGGGGAAAACTTGCCAAGTTTTGTAGCAATGATGAATGACAAGGCAAGAAGTTTAGGTCTCCTCGACACCCACTACACCAATCCACATGGTCTACTTGCAACGGGTCATTATTCGAGCGCACATGATCTAGCAGAGATGGGACGCTATGCGTCGAGCCTACCAAAGCTACGTGAGATTGATGGTATGCGAACCTATGATATTGCGCAAAACGGAAGTCATCCCGCACACCATATGTTCAACGGCAACCAGTTCATGTGGTGGTATCCTGGTGTTGATGGCGGCAAGCCAGGGTGGGATGGTGGCAGGAATTTTGTGCAGGTTATCTCATGCGTGCGTAACGGTCATCATCTCATTGGCGTTGCCATGCATACGAACAATTGGTGGACCGATATGCGCAACCTGATGAATTGGGGTTTTAATACCTTTACCTGGATTTCACCTTATGATATCGATTTACACCAGTCCGTTCCCTATGATAATCTTTGGAACAACTTCAAGGACGACAAGAAAGATGTTATAGTGCCAACCGCCGATCAGGGTCGCTATTACATCTACACGGGCTATAGCGTCTCCGGTCTCGTTCTGAGTTACTTTGACTCAAATGGGGGGCTCGGCAAGTTCGGCTATCCTACAGGCTTACTCACAACAAATGGCGGCTCAACTGTGAGCCAGAAATTTGAGCATAATACCATTCAATGCGATATAACATCGAAGCAGTGTCAAGCGGTATAAAATACTATTGTGCGCAGCTATACGCAAAAGTCATTGCAGCCTGCGTTATGGACATGAGAGGGACAAGCCCTCTCACTCCTGTGCCCCACTCATACCGCGTGCGCGTGCAGAGCAGTGAGAGGGCTTGTCCCTCTCATGCTCCCACCTGACTTGTAAATCACCCTTACCCATATAACTGTATACTTGCTCATATACCTAAGTTTTGCTATACTGCTCACGTTCTCTATTAATAAATAATGACTAGATATAAATTTTTGAGGGCTTTATGGCAACAGAAAATATAAACATAGAACAAATCCCTGTTCCTACAACAACAACTCCTCCTCCTACAACGTCACCCTCTAGCTTTAGTCGAGCACGACTTGCGCTCGCGATATCAGCAGGCAAACTAGCAGGTGCTTCAGGACGCTTTTTGCGCATTGGTGGTGGAACTAGTTTGCCCGGCATGATCGCGCGTCGCATCGACCCGAACGTACTTAAGTCGGTTGTGGGCGCAAGCAAAGCGAAGAAAATTGTGATTACAGGCAGCAATGGCAAAACGACTACTGCTCGTATGACCGCTGCAATTGCTAATGCCAATGGGAGACGCGTCTCGCAAAATCGTACAGGGTCGAATCTATTACAAGGTATTACCTCTGTTGCCGTCAACTTCGCGGACCTGTTTGGGCGTCTTGATAGCGACGTATTACTATTTGAGATCGACGAGGCAACTATCCCTTTGGCAGTTCCTGAAATTCAGCCTGATGTGGTCGTCATCACCAACATTTTCCGTGACCAACTTGACCGCTATGGCGAATTGTACGCTGTAGCTAGAGCGTTGGATATGATGCTAGAGAGCTTGCCGGAAACATCCACCATCCTGCTCAATGGTAACGATCCGCAGGTCGCTAGCTTTGGACAGAACGCTAAGGCTAAGCGTCTTTTCTTTGGTTTGGAAACGGTGGAAGTTGGTACACCAGTACCAGAGCATTCAGCAGACATCATTCGCTGCATTCAATGTAACGAAGACCTGGATTACAAAGTCGCATATATGTCGCACCTCGGTATCTACAGTTGTCCCAACTGTGGCTACACGTTGCCAAAACTTGACATTGCCGTTACCTCGATCAAGCTTGCTAGCGATGGTGTGGGTCCCACACATATTAAGATGCGTACTCCTCAAGGTGAGATGGAGTTTGATATTCCCTTGCCTGGCTTGCATAATGTCTATAATGCAGCCGTTGCTGTAGGTGCAGCGCTCGCGGCTGGTTTCTCTAAAGAGAAGATGCAGGCAGGGTTGAGTGGCATTAAAACGGCGTTTGGACGCCTTGAGAAAATTCAGGCGGGCGACAAGGCCATCTACCTTTCCTTTGTGAAAAACCCAACGTCGTTCAACCTGATGCTCCGCTTGATTGCACAGCGTGCTGGTGATAAGCACCTGTTGTTAGCGGCGAGCAACACCGTTGTTGATGGAGAAGATTTCGCATGGCTCTGGGATGTGGAGCTTGAAGAGGTGGCTGATACGATTGTTGATGTTGTGTGTAGCGGCAATAAAGCGGAAGAGCTTACAATGCGTTTAAAATATGCAGAGGTACCAACCGACAAAGTGACAATTGTGCATGACCGTGAGGTAGCGCTTGACACGGCACTTAAGCATGTTGAGCCAGGTGGAACGTTATATATTATGTGTGGCTATACTCCAACTCATGAACTGCGACGTGTCATGCAGAAGCGCGGCTGGGTCAAGCACTTCTGGGAGGAATAGGATAGAATGATGAGTAAAGACATAAAAGATACTGGTATGGTACTTAAAATCGGGCATCTCTACCCAACATTAATGAGTGTCGCGGCTGATCGTGGCAACCTGTATTCGATAGAGAAACGCTGTAAGTGGCGGGGTATCGCCACCGAGGTTGAACAAATCTTCGTTCGGCAGACACCCGATTTTACTCAATATGACCTCATTCTAGTTCATGGTGCCGCCGACCGTGAGATGGAGATTGCCTCGCTGGATATTCAGGCAAAGGGACCTTCACTGATTGAAGCCGCTGAAGCGAATGTTACTTTCTTAAGTGTGTGTGCAGGCTTTCAACTGCTTGGTCACTACTACAAACCGTTTGATGGACCTGAGCTAAAGGGCATTGGTCTGCTTGACCTGCATACCGATGGTGGTGACACGCGTTTTATGACGCATATGGCTATGGAATGTTCTTTTGAGGAGACTGGAACAAGAGTGCTTGTTGGCTATGAAAACCATAGTGGACGTACTTACCTTGGCTCAAAGGCGCAGCCACTTGGGAGGGTACTTGCTGGTTGGGGTAATAATGGTAAGGATGGTGGAGAGGGTGCAATCTACAAAAATGTCTTCGGAACCTATCTGCATGGGCCAGTCCTGCCTAAAAACCCCTGGTTTACCGACCTTATTATTCAGCGCAGTCTGGAACGCCGTTACGGAAAAATTGAGCTAACGCCACTGGATGATAGCACGGAGAATGCTGCTCATGACGCCGCGCTCAAACTAGCCATGGAGTTCAAGGGTACAATGTCGGCTATCGAGGCCGTATCCTGGAAAAGATAACTATTGTAATACAAAACATGCTTCGGCAATGCCAAAGCATGTTTTGTATTGTTTTTGCTATGAATAGAAAGATTTATTGATGCTTCCTAAAAATTTCTATAAGCTATGTCTACTCTTTATATTGCTTTCAGGTACATTACTAGCATGCAATCTCTCTTTTACAACAACATCTAACACTAGTACACCTGTTGTCACTGCAACGGCTTCATCTGGGACGCCTGTACTTAATCAATGGATTACGGCATCATCAGGCGTCGAAATGCGTTATGAGGATTGGAAGAGTCCAGGGAATAATGAAGATACAGTTACTATTATGCGTTTCGATCTTAATAAGGTGCATCTTAAAGTCGGCTATCGACCTACAAAACCATTAGCAATAGATGCATGGATGGGGCAGGAGCAAGCAACGGCAGTTATTAATGGTGGCTATTTTGACCAGAATAATACATCAACAGCCCTTGTTGTCTCTAATGGGCAAGCATACGGCACCTCATATAATGGCTTTGGAGGGATGCTCTCTGTTGATGCACAAGGCAACGTTGGTTTACGCTCGCTCAACCAACAGCCTTACAATCCTAACAATGAGCAGCTTCAACAGGCTACACAATCCTCCCCTATGCTGCTGCTTAATGGCAAGCGCACACAGTTCAATGCGAATGCTGCAAGCCAGCGTCGGACCGTTGTAGCGCAGGATACACGAGGACGCTTATTATTTATCGTTAGTCCTGGTTCAGCTTTCTCACTCGACGAACTCGCTGATATTCTAGTTGCATCTGACCTCTCACTAAAAACTGCGCTCAACCTCGATGGTGGTGCCTCCACAGGTTTGTATGTCAATGCAGGCAATCAGCATGTTGCAATAGATGCCGTAACGACGTTACCCATTGTGATTATTGTGAAGTAAGTCTAGGCGGCATATGTTGCCTCAAAAGTGGTTACGAGCGGACGACCAACATTTGGCAGAGGAAATTCTTCAAGGTAAAGCTCAGTAGCTTCCTTTAGATTAGCGAGAGCCTCTTCAATCGTGTCTCCTTGACTTGCGGTACCTACTTCAAGACACTCGGCAGCGTAAAGTTCCTCTTCTTTGTAGAAAAAAGCAGTAAACGTTCGCATAGACATGATAATACCTCCTTTACTTACATTTTATCATACACATTCGTTATCACGTCGTGTATTCACCGTTGATACGCACATACTCGTAGGATAAATCGCAGCCCCACACTGTCGCGCTTGCTGCTCCCAATCCTAGCCCAACGCGAATGACGATCTCTGCCCCTTGCAAATATGCTTCCAACTGGGCTAAGTTGTCTTCGCCAAGACTTTTTCCATCGTACACGAGGATATCGCCAAAGGCAATTGATACCTTTTCAGGAGTGATATCTCGCTGCTCATCACACTTACCGATTGCCATTGCGACACGACCCCAATTAGGGTCGGCACCAAAGACCGCAGTTTTGACGAGTGGCGAATTGACGATAGCTTTTGCCACTCGTTTCGCTTGCTCAAATGATGTTGCGTGCTCTACTGTGACCTCTAGCAATTTTGTCGCCCCTTCGCCATCGCGTGCAAGGTCTTTTGCAAGGTCTATCGCCATTGTACGTAATGCTTGTCCAAACGCTTCAAGGTCTACCTCACCTGCTACGCCGTTTGCCATAATCGCAACCGTATCGCTGGTACTCGTATCGGTGTCTACGCTTACCATGTTGAAGGAGACAGCAACGACTTCTTGCAACAACGCTTTTAGCGTGTCAGGGGCTATCTGTGCATCAGTCACAAAGTAGCTGAGCATGGTTGCCATGTTTGGCTCAATCATTCCTACGCCTTTTGCCATGCCCACAAGTACCGCGTTTCCAATCTGACAAGTATGTATCTTTGGACGTGTATCCGTCGTCATGATTGCCTGAGCCGATAGGTCCAGCTGCCCCTCGCGCATTTCGGATTTCAGCCCTCGTATTCCCTGGCGGATGCGCTCCATGGGTAGCTGGCGTCCAATCACACCTGTAGACGAGATAAGTACGTCCCCCTCTGCAATACCTAGCTCTTTCGCCACGAGATGCACAACTTCGCGTGCATGCGCCAGACCCTGCTCACCTGTTGCAACGTTTGCATTTTTGCTTGTAATCACAAATGCCTGTAATTGCCCATCGCTCACCTGCTCACGACTCACAAGAACTGCTGGACCACAAAAGCGGCTCTGTGTAAACATCGCGGCGGCAGAAGCGGGAATGTCTGAGGCAATCACTGTGAAATCGTATGACTCGTCCTTGATGCTCACATTTTTGGCACATGAACGAAACCCTTGTGGGTACAATAACGAAGTGTTCATACTATACCTCCTAAAACATTTTTCCGCCTAAGGGCACTTCTGTTGTAGGACTAAGCAGTACAACATTTCCATCATCATCAGGTAAGCCCAGTGTTAACACTTCAGAGATGAATGGCCCGATCTGTTTTGAAGGAAAGTTTACGACGCACACGACATGCATACCTAGTAGTGCCTCTTTGGTATAGTGCTTTGTGACTTGCGCAGAGGAGCGTTTGGTTCCAATTTCTGGACCAAAATCAACCACTAATTTGTACGCGGGCTTACGCGCCTGCGGAAAATCTTCCACTTTGATAATCTTGCCAACCCGAATATCCACTTTGTCAAAATCGTTGTATGTAATCATGTGCGTCTCTCGTTCTTTCATGGTATTGAGGAGATTTCAACTTTGTGCATCCTCATAGGGATGCACAAAGTTGAAATCGCATATTTCTAATATGCGCGGGCGAATATGGCTTCACAGGTTGCAGGCTTGCCTGTATAGATACATTTGCCCTGTGCTTCAGGTTGATCGAGGGGAATGACACGCAATGTAGCCTTGGTCTCTTCCTTGATAGCCTGCTCTGCCGCGCTATCTTCTGCCCACTTGACACGCACAAAACCGCGATTTTCGGCGATGATCTGCTTGAACTCTTCGTAGCTATCGGTATAGTGCATGTTTTGCTCGCGAAACTCAACGGCACGTTGGAAGAGTGCTTTCTGCACCTCCTCTAGCAGTTCGGGCAGGCGTGTTTCTAGGGCGTCGAGCGAGACAGACTCTTTGACACGATTGTCGCGGCGTACCAGCATGACGCTGTTGTTCTGCGCGTCGCGTGGTCCAATCTCCATACGGACAGGTACACCACGCATTTCCCACTCGCTATACTTCCACCCCGGCGTATTCTCGCTGTTGTCGGTCTTGAAACGCACCTTGCCCTTGAGCATTTTTTGCACACGCTCGACCATCTCGCCGACAGCCGCCTTTTCTACGTCCTTACGCACGATAGGAATAATCACGGTTTGGTAAGGTGCGATACGCGGCGGTATAATCAGACCTGACTTGTCACCATGTACCATGATGACGCCACCGATCATACGTGTACTCATGCCCCAACTGGTAGTGGCACAGTATTTGCGCTGGCCGTCGGCATCAAGATACTGCATGTCAAAGCCTTTGGCAAAATTGGTACCGAGATTGTGGCTCGTACCTGCTTGTAGCGCTTTGCCATCGCCCATGAGTGCCTCAATAGAGTAGGTACGCAACGCGCCTGCGAACTTCTCGTTCTCGCTCTTACGCCCTACGAGCACGGGCATGGCGGCGTCCTCTTCCGCGAATGCACGATAGACTTCAAGCATCATCTTTGTGCGCTCCTCAGCCTCTTCAAGTGTGCGGTGAGCGGTGTGGCCTTCTTGCCACAAAAATTCGGAGGTACGCAGGAAAAGCGTTGTACGCTTCTCCCAGCGCATGACGTTGTTCCACTGATTGATGAGAATTGGGAGATCACGATAACTCTGAATCCACTTGGCGTAGGTATGACCAATGATGGTCTCGCTGGTTGGGCGAATGGCAAGCGGCTCCTCAAGTTCCTCACCTCCACCTCGTGTGACCCATGCCAACTCAGGCGCAAACCCTTCGACATGCTCTGCCTCGCGCTCTAAAAAGCTGCGCGGAATGAGCAGTGGGAAGTAGGCATTTTCGACATCAGTCTCTTTGAAACGCGCATCCAGGAGACGCTGAATATTTTCCCAGATCGCATAGCCATAAGGCCGAATAATCATGCAGCCACGTACCGGCGCGTAATCGGCAAGCTCGGCCTTACGCACGACCTGGTTATACCATTTTGAAAAATTGTCTTCCTGATCGACAATATCTTCAACGTACTTTTCTTCGTTTGCCATAAAACAATTCTCCTAAAAACAAGCATAAAAAAAACTCGCCCTTACGAAGGACGAGATTTCACCCGTGGTACCACCTCTTTTGAACCATATAGGGAGCACTATGTATTGGGCCCTACATTGATTCCTCTCATCTGATTAATGAAAGGGCGTAATACACTATAGCCCCTACATATAACCATACCTCTGTGATAACGGTGAGGGTCCGGTCAGCTTTTGGTTGATGACACTCTCAGGTGGGTTCGACGTGGTATCCATCTGCCGTCTTACACTATCACGGCTCGCTACTTGACTACGCCAACGTGTAGTAATCCTGATCTGCGCGTTCTCTGTTTTGCTTCATGCCAAGAATAACACTACAGTGTCTCCCTGTCAAGCATAAATATCATAATAAACCAAGATGTTCTAGTGGACAATAAGAGCGTGTGATAAAATCAGACCCATATAGTATTCTTCTACGGAGAAAAATAATGGATATACACGAAACACCATTAGGTGTGCGCGTGATTAAGCCGCAGCAGTTTGACGCAAATACGCCGCAGACGCCTGGAATGCAGCGTGTCGCGGCAGTGTCACAGCAGTTAGCTGGCTCCGTCGGCATTTGGGCTGGCGTAACTCTTGTCGAGCCACATGTGGCGAGTGGCAAACATCATCATGGCGAACTCGAAACGGTAATTTATGTCGTTTCGGGTCATGGACAAATTCGCTGGGGTGACAAATTGGAATTTTCCGAGCGCGTTGAACCAGGGGATTTTATTTATGTGCCACCCTTTGTGCCACATCAAGAGATTAACCCATCAGATGAGCCATCACAATGGGTCATTGTGCGCAACTCACAAGAGCCAGTTGTCGTCAATCTCGAACCAATGAGCACGATACAGCAAGCCGTAAATGATGCTACCCACAAATTTTAAAGAGATACACTAGACCATCCAACGGTTCATGAGAAACACAATGCTGAGTATTGCCAGAAGAGGAAGAGAGACAAGCAGTATTGTCTCATGCAGTTTTGGATGTTTCTCAGCTACTATTGCTAACATGATAAAGCCGGGAAAGAGTTCCAATACGATACGCTGGTTTGAAACAAGAGGATCCCCTACCGGAGATGCATTGACCAGAATGAGGAGCAGCAGACTGATATTCCAAAGCGTAAAACTGCAGGGAAGAAGACGCCATCCTAAAGCACTAAGGAAAAGAAATCCAAGTGTAGCACAGAGGTCTAACAGAATGTGAACCTGGTAGAATGAGCCAAAGGGTTGCACCCAGAGTTGGTACAACGACAGCCAGATGCCTTGCCACGGCCACGTAGCGTGTCGGTCCCAGCGTATCTGAGCCGCGGCAAACATAAATGGATTGCCTGTTGTACGCAAACAATAGTAGCTGTAGAGCAGGATACCAACTGGTACGAGGCACACAGGGAGCAACCTGAGAAAAAACCTCCAGGAGCGCGTCGGCGTTTTTTTTCGTGAGAGCCACCACTCGTAGAGATAAGGAAGCACAAGCAGGATGCCAGCAGAGCGTGTTCCCGCCGCTAATCCACCGAGTATCCCCGCCAATAGCCAACGCTGACGACGCATGGCGAGAATTGCACCTGCCGAGAAAAGCAGGAAGAAAGATTCGTTGTACGCCGCAAAAAAGTAAAACGCAGTGGGGAAAATACAAAGGTAGAGCAAAGTTCGACGTGCGACCAGTTCACCTGCAACATCCAAGGCCAGCTGGTACACAATTATTAATGCACCAAGCAGTGCTAGATTGCTGAGTAGCATACCAACAAGCACATAATTACCAATGAGATGACTAATGAGCCAGATGCATGCTGGATAGAGTGGGAAAAATGCGAGATCGAACACATACTGATAGCCGTACTGCGCAATTCGTACATAATTTGACGCATCCCAATGATTCCAGGCAAGCAGCAGGGTATGAAAATAGGTAGGTGTGCTTGAATACTTTGGGGCAGTGAGCAGAACTACACCAATATACGTCACGAGTATCAGCAATATGCGCGTAGTGGTAAAAAGCCCAAACATATAGCGGTATGGAAGTTGGGAAAAGCGTTTTGTTGGCATAGGAAGAGCTTCTAATGGCGATGTATATTCGGTCTTATCCATATGTGACTGAACATGTGTAAAAGAGACTTCTTTTTGCATGGCTGCCATTTCTTCAATAATGTGTTTTGTTACTGCTTGCAGAGTGTCTCACAACGGTCTACGTTTGTCTAGCATACTATGTCTTCTGTCTTATCACAATCCCTGAATTTTGTTGTTAATGTTCATTGGGAGCAATATATGGGACATTTACACCATGTGCGAAGTCGGTAGCACATGCTATTCTGTATGCAACAAAAGGGATACAACCAAGCGTCTATACATCTAAACACTTTATGAGAGAGAGAACAGCATGCGGACAGATGAGATGACTGGGAAGATAATAGGACACTATCGTATAGTGCGTCCTCTAGGCACCGGGGGAACATCGACGGTATTTCTTGCACAGGACATTCATTTGCAACGCGATATTGCACTCAAGATGTTCCAGCCGCGTGAGGGTGAGACGCAAGACTTCTTGCGCCGCTTCGCTCGTGAGGCACGGGTGGTGGCACAACTCGATTTTCCCAACATCTTACCCGTTTACGACTATGGCGAAGAGCAGAACCGCGCTTATATTGTCATGCCGCTGATGCTAGGAGAGTCGCTTCGCGACCTTCTGCACACAAGAAACGTACTTCCTCCACAAGAGGCAGTAGCCCTTATCGCGCCAATTTTACAAGCGCTACAATACGCGCAGGATCGCGGCTTAGTTCACCGCGACATAAAGCCAGGGAATATTTTGTTCAAGGCCGATGGCACACCAATGCTATCCGACTTTGGGCTGGTAAAGGTCACATCAACTCCCTCTAACGATGCTACGGCAAGCCTGAACGAAACCGAAAGTATCACAGAGCACGCCTTCGCGGGTACACCCGATTATATGTCGCCTGAACAAATCACAGGGCAGGCTACACCCGCTAGCGATATTTATAGTATAGGCATTGTGCTTTATGAAATGTTGACCGGTATGCGACCATTCAGTGCAGATAACTACATGGGCGTGCTGGTGAAGCAGATGTACGAGCAACCACGTCCACTTCGCGATCTCAATCCGCAAATACCTTCAGCACTGGAAGATGTTGTTCTACGTGCGATGGAGAAGGAAGCTTCTAAACGCTATCAAAGTCCCGAAGACCTGCGTCAGGCATTGTTACAAGCGACCTCAACAAATACAAACGACTCGGTAGTAACAGTCTCAGCGTGGCCTACTGTAGAACATTCCGTACTGCGTAGGCAACAGAGTGGAGAGCAGCAGAGGTTAGTTGGAGAACAACTTCCCGTAAGCCCTACAAGACAGACATACGAAGAGCCTCAATATTCGACACCTGCTACACCTTCTGGCAATGGGCAGATCTATAATCAGTCTACGCCTGTCAGCATGCCTTCTATTATGGCGGAAGGGAAACTTGTACCTGCAACAAGAAGACGTACACCCATTGCTCTCGTTATCACGGGCTTCCTGGTTACGCTTGTCCTGCTTGGAGGCGTAGGAACAGTTCTTTTTGCGCCACAAGCATTCGGCATTAGACAGCATAGAGGAAGCATAGTTCCTGCTACGGCAACACTCCAATCTAGGAGTACCCCTATAACATCAGGAGTGGTACCTATCACACAGAATGTACCACGCACTACTACAGCATGCCCTGCAACAGGCACAGCACGGGCTGTAGTCCTAGCTCCACTTATGCTTGGTTCACATCAAAATCTAGTGTATATTGTCAATGAGTTTAACCCATTGCAAGGCACCATAAAACGGCGTGACGTGAACGTAGACCATAAAGGAGTTGAGATTGTGAAGATGCCGAACGTCACCATTAGCGAAACGCAGGTTTCACAAGATGGGCAATGGATGCTCTTTGTTGCTCGGCTTGGAAATCAAGAGCAGATACGCATGGTGCGCGTGGATGGGCAAGGACTGCAAACACTTTATTGTGCTCCTGTCGGTAGCATTATCCTCAGCAGTCAATGGTCGTTCAACCAGCAGTCGGTCATCTTCGCTATGGGACCAGGTGGAGCAGTACCTACAATCAACCTACTCAATGTAAACAGTGGAACAGTTCAAGCAGAACTTGTACCACAGGGGAAAACAGGCTACTTGCCACGCACCTGGCTAGACGCCACACATGTTTACCTGACGAGCTGGCTTCCCCAATTCCGGAGTGCAACACTCCAAAACCTGTATCTTCTCGATATACAAAAGGGGATACATCAGCATGATGGCGACTTGCAGCAGGTTGTCGTGAGCAAGCAGTACTGTACAAACTTCGACACAAGCTATGATGTGAAGCAAATCTACCTCAGTAGCTGTAGTGGAAATGGAAGTGCTGACAATAATTTCAATGGACCAAGTAGTGTCATGGTGCAAGATGCAAAAGGTGGTGCAGCAAAAACGATTTTCACAAGCCCGATAATGGCAATCAGGACGGTGCGAGCAATTGGACCAACAACGCTTCTACTCATGGTTGAAAATAGTGCGGGCGATACCAGTCAGAATGGCTTGTGGCGCATCAATACCGATGGCACAGGGCTGACGCGCCTCTCGACTGATACAGCAAATGCACAATCACTATGCCAATTTTCGCAGTATGCATGGTCGAACACGTCACTGGATCACACCTTTTATGCATTGCAATCTCTACGACAAGACACTCACAACTACGGTATGTACTACGGCTCGCTCAACAGCGGCGGCCCAACCCAATTCGCGGATATCAGCGATGGTACACAATTGTTCCTCGCAGGCTGGACAAAAATGTAGGTTTCACCAACATTTATCAAGAAATTGCATTTTCGTTTAGGCGAAAATGCAATTTCTTCGTTGCAATTAATACCTGATGTAAAAGTTCAGGTAGACAGAGCAATGGGACAGACATATAATCCCTGTAGAAGCGTAAATGCAAAACATTGTAGAATTTTTTTAGGAGAGCAGCATACCATTTCATGAAGAAAATCATTTTGAGTCTTGTAGTCGTAGGTATAGCAACCATTGTAATTGTCGCTTGTAGCGGTATTGCAGGAGGTAGCGGTAGTCAACCGAATACGGTGCATATGACCGACTCGACATTTGGACAAAGTTCCATCACTATTGCAAAGGGTAGCAAGTTGACGCTTGTCAGTGATGCTTCACAGGCTCACATTATTGACAACGGGACTTGGAGCAGCGATGGACTACCTCATGCAAAGGTAGAGCCTGGTGCACCTGTTATCAAAGATGAGCAATTCTTGGACAATACCCCGAAGTCATTTGGCCCATTCAATACTCCTGGCACATTCCAACTCTATTGTACTATCCACTCCAATATGAACCTGACGGTTCATGTGAAATAAATCCATTGATAAGAAATCGATCTGGCTGGATTCTCTCATGGGAGAATCCAGCCAGATCGATTTCTTTACGAACGCATTCCCTTACTTTGTAGAGACTACCACGTCATCGATGAAGAAGGACGTAGTGCGCTGCGTGTAGCCAGTGCGACCATTGAAGATCAGTGTCACTGTTTGGCCTGCGTACCGCGAGAGTTGGCTACTGACATTGAAAGTCTCCTGCTTCCAATTTGATGAGGCATCGGTGTTGCAGATGTGTTGCAGTTTACCGATGACCTGACCACTGCTGTCAAGCACTGAGACGGTGAGGTCATCAACACAACTTTGTGATTGATGCTTTGTGGAAGCCTGCCACCAATAGCTGATCCTGACATTTGAAGCATTGCCAGGAATTGCGAAATCTTGCGAGACCACGTCGTCACAACCGTTATAGCCACAGAGATAGGCTCCGTACTTTCCAGTGTGTGGATGCTTCACGTCAATCAGTTCGTAGCCACCAGCCGAAGACTCTTGCCACCCATTGGTGCCACTCTCAAAACCGCCGTTCTGCACAAGTGAACCTGTGAATGGAGGCGGTGTCGCAGTGTCTGTTGGCACAGGCGTATCTGTTGACACGGGTGTGTTCGTTACGGTTGGCACAGGAGTATTGGTTGGTACTGTTGTCGCCGTCGGGCTTGGGCTTGGCTTACCAGGTGTGGGCGATGGCACAGGAACATTGCCGCCAGCGAGGTCACGAGCAATGTTGTAGATATCAGGTGAACCGATACCGCTTCCCTCGTCGTAGCCTGCGGTAGCGGGATAATACAGATTGTTGCCGCTCGTCACATCGTGAAATGGCGGATATTGCTGCTGTGAATTAGCTAGAGCGTAGAGCTTTGGACTGACAAAACCCGCGACAGGCTTGTTTTGCGATTGCAGGTAGTTGTTAATCATCGCCATGCTGCCTGCCCACAGGGGTGCGGCGGCACTTGTACCGCCAACGGTGACGTTGCCTGTCGGGGGACAGCCAGCCGCCGAGACGGTACAATATACAGCGTAGCCTGTAGCTGGATCAGCGTCGGCAGAGACATCGGGTACTTCGCGGTTGCCGTTGCTGTACTGGTTTTTGACCCCAGGACCAACTTGCCATGATGGTTGTGCAAAGGTTCCACTGATACCACCACCACCGCCAGCACCCTTTGGACTACGCTGGGTATCGGTGGGATTGCTCCATACTGACTCACTACCATAGGCCCCACCACTGGTTTGCAGGTTTGTGCCACCGACGCCAATGATGTAAGGGTCGCTGGCTGGTGAGTCAACAGCAAGATTGCTGTCGTTGCAGTCATACGCGCCGGAGTCGCCAGAAGCCGCGAAGAGCGAAATGCCTTGTGCAGCACCCTGTTTAAAGATGCCATCCAGTGTTTGCAGTTCGGCGGCACCAGATTGTGTTTCACACTCGCCCCAGCTAATCGTGGCAATCTGGGCCTTGTTGTCGGTCACGATTTTGTTATAGGTGTCATTGACGCCTTGCGTCGAGTTCGGTCCCTCGTAGACAATCTGCGAGGCGGCGGGAGCCATTGCAGCAACGATCTCGATATCGAGTTCAACCTCGATCGCACCAGCACCAGCCGCACCACTGGCACCATCGACAAGCACATTTGTGATACTAGGATTGCCGAGATTGTAGGTTTGCAGGTACTGCGTGATATCGCTCTGCTGGTAGCCGTCCAACTCGAACACGGCGACGGTCTGGTTGTTGCCCTTGATACCTGCTTGCTGTAAGGCATTACCATCGTAGGCTCCTAGCAGGTCAGTTGGTCCGAGGCCAGCTTGAATGTGTTTAATGCTGGTTGTGTGAGTAGCCTTCTTACTACTTTTAGCTTTAAGATGGTAGAGAGGGCGCATATGTGTACTGTTGTCCATGCCGCCGATAGAGACGATAAGTGAGGAAACCGTGCTGGGAACGGTCGGTGCGCTGGCATTAGCATAGAAGGTACGCGCGCCAATTTGATAATTGTTAATTTTGACGGCGAAGGCAGCTTCGACCTGCGCCACATCAGCGCTAGCGTCGATGAGCAGGCCATTAGATGAGACATGTGTAACTGCGAAGCCTTGACTATGCAGGTAATTGACAACCTGCTGTTGCTGGGCCGCAGTTGGGCCAAATTCGGCGGCGAATTGCTGCGGAGTGAGATAGTGATGATACAAGGACGAATGAGAGTTGTTCAGGTTTGCCAGCAAGACATCCAGTTCTTGCCGATTGCGCATCTGTAACCCAACCGAGAGGTTAAGCTTCTGTTGCCCACTGGCGGTCCCAACAAGACGGGCTTTACCGATGAGAGGAACGGTTTGCCCAGTAATGGGATTACGTGAATCTTGTCTGGCACGTGCGATATGCGAGATACTAAAAATGCCGACGCCAACAACAATCACGGCGATAGTGGCAAGTACAAGCTTGTGTACGACGCTACTACGTTGCATGTAGTTCTCCGAATTCCATACGACACACTACGATAACGAGTAAATCAAATGTCAGAGCCTGTATAAATGACAGGTTTTCGTAGGGACCATAATAGACTAATATATTGAACTTCTACATCGTGTGATGCTCTGACATATAAAGATAAACGCTAATGTACGTATGCTTCGTGGAGTTCGCAGTAGGCTAGGACAATTGGTATGAACGGCCAGGAGAAAAGGTGTAGGATGAAATATCAATGACCGTTTAGGGGTCATGACAGGGGTAGGAGTGGTGGAAGCATAACAAGGGCAAGCATTTTTGAGCACATAAATTCGTCTGATGGTTGATTTTTGCTAGGGCCAATGGAGCATATGTAATGCGGAATGGCCTACTGACCTAAGGCAAGCGTTTGGTTGTACGTAGCTGTTCGATGAAACGCTCGAAGCCTAGTTTGTCTGCAATAGCACGCAAGCGACGATAGCCCTCACCATATACCTGATTAGGGTTACGCTCGATGTTTTGTGCGTGATAGAGACTTTCGGGCGTGTTCAAATCGGTATAGAAACGTTGTGAGAGTAGTTCACAGAAGCCTTCTTCAGCCCACATGGGCAAGTTGTTTATTCCTTGTACAATGAGCCAGACATGGCCTAATTCGTGAATGGTGACACCCTGAAATAGTGCTGCTGGTAGGCCGTGCAGGACCGCAACACCGCCAATCTCTGTCTGCACCACGCGACCATCTTGTACGTATGTCGAACTCATCGTCGCGCCAAGGGCATGTGGCTCGATGTGAGTGCTCAGGTAGTGTGCAAGCTGTGCGCGATCCACAAGTTCAAGGCTCAACTTCTGGTTGTTGTATCTCAAACTCTGCCGACCAATCCACTGAATACACTGTCGAAACAGTGGTTGTGCATCGTCAGTGGTCTCGACAGCAGTGGAGCGGCAGATGGGGCAACGCATACTTTCAGGAGTACCGTGTTCTTGCTGTTGTGGCGAAACCAAGCGTCCACAGAAGTCACAGTGTGGGTATTGCCCCTGGTGCTCTTTACAAAATTTTGTACCCCAGTGATCGACCAGATATTCGCCTGTAAGCGCTTTGCCACAATAGGCACAACGAGGCGCAACCTGATTACGAAAACATGCTGCATGATATGGCTTGCCATCCTGCATGTTAAAGCTTTGCTCGTGAATGGGACGACCACAAGCAGCACAGATAAAGTGTTCAGGATGCCATGTAGAGCCTAAAGCGGTAAGAACGTGGCCTTGAATAGGTTGATGACAATAGGCACACACGGATTGTTGCATAGGTATTCCAAATGAGTACAAGAATATATTTCCTTACATGGATAGACTGTAATAATCGTAACTACTGACTTCTGTGAAACCACAGGATTGATAGAGCGAGAGTGCATTTTTGTTTTCGGTTGCGACCTCTAGCACAATATGATTTTGGCCCGTTGCCTGTATTTCACGAATGGTTTGCGCAAGTATTTGACGCCCATAGCCATGCCCTCGATAGGGCGGAAGGACACCAAATCCAGCGATATAGGCTTCGCGTTCGTTAAGGGATACATCAAGCTTACCAATATACGTCTCGTCAAGCATGGCAATATAGACTCTATTTTTCGCATCCTTCATCTTTCGTTCAGCGTACCAGGTTACATCTTGCTCAGGCATATCGAAGGAGACGGCGGTAATATGGGCAAGTATAGGAGCCTCGTCGAGTCTTGCGAGCCTAAGGTGTAGATGTGGGTCTAGTTCGGGTAACGTCTTGACTTCGGTTAATCGCATTTGATACTCGGAATGCTGATATCCTGGTTGTAATGATGCGGCGAATCCCTGTCCCGATTTGGCATCATGTTCAACAATGAGCAACAAAGTTGGAATATTACGGTGTTGACATTCTTTGCGTGCAACAGTAAAGAGTTGCGTAAAAATGCCCTTACGTCGATACAGTGGATGTACCATACCACTCACTTCACCCTCTAGTGAGTTGAAGCTAAAGCAGGCCAGGAAGCCAACTAGAACACCGTTTTGGTAGTAGAGAAAGTCGTTGCTCTGGTCCTTTGGGCGTGAGCGCAGCGTGTCCCAATTGAGCTTCATATGAAGATGCTCGTATGCTTCGCAAAGCGCGGCAAGCGTCTCGATTTCGGCGAGTTCTGTCGGCGTTAAGCCTTGTCGCGCGTATAAGCCTTGTTTGTTTTCTATCGTCATGCCCATCCTTTTGCAGAGAAATACACTCTATAGTAAATACGATGCTTGACATGTGAGGTTGCGAAGAGAGGACATGACAGGGGGCACCATGACAGGGACAAGCCCTGTCACTCCTTGAGACGGAGTTGCGTGGCGCCAACCACGCCGTGGCATCGTCAGCAGAGGAGTGACAGGGCTTGTCCCTGTCACTCCTCTGCTGACGATGCCGATTGATGAATGAGTTGGAGTCAATGGGGCAAGCCCTGTCACTCCTCTACGCCGATGGGCGTGGCTTTGGCATGCCTGTGCTATTTTGTTATTCCACCTCGATCAGGACATCTCCATCGTCAACGAAGTCACCTTCTTTGACCTTGAGTGTTTTGACGGTGCCATTGATGGTTGATTGGACGGGTATTTGCATCTTCATTGATTCTAGTGTCACCACGTCCTGATCGACGGTGATGGTGTCTCCTGGCTGAACGAGGTATTCCAGGACGACGCCTGCCATGTTTGATACGACTTGTTTCATGATTGCTCCTTATATATTTCGGAAGGGGCCTAATTTATGAAAATCCGTTATACCAACGCAACAACAGCTACACCGGGTAGATCGGGTTGCGACGTTCCGAGAACTGTTCGCTTTTGGTTTGATAGATGCTGTAACGAGCAATCAATTCGCTGCGCAGCGACTCGAACGGGGTGATGGTATCGACGATGAGTTCGGAGGCGAGGCGAAAGATGTCGATGTCTTCCGCGTAACGCGCCTCCATCATTTTGCGGAATGGTTCGCGCTGATCTTCTGGCATCTCGGCAATCTGATTGGCAAAAACGGCGTTGATGGCGGCTTCGGGACCCATAACGGCGATTTGTGCTGTTGGCAGCGCGATTACGGAGTCTGTGCCAAAGGCTGGTCCTGCCATCGCGTAGAGACCAGCACCATAGCATTTACGCACGATCACTGATATCTTGGGGACAACGGCTTGCGAGACTGCCGCGATAAACTTCGCACCATGCCGAATGATACCAGCACGTTCGACGGCGGCTCCAATCATGAAGCCTGATACATCAGCAAGGAAGAGCAAGGGGATATTGAACGCGTTGCAGATGTTGATAAAGCGTGCGGCTTTGTCAGATGAATCGACGAAAATAACGCCGCCTTTGACGCGTGGTTGATTGGCTATCACTCCAACGGCATGTCCGTTTAAGCGTGCAAACCCTGTGATGATTTCGGGTGCAAAGAGCTTTTTGACTTCCAAAAAACTGCTGCCATCGACAAGTGAGTCGATGAAGTCATACATGTTAAAGGGTCTGTTTTGCACCTCTGGCACGATATCTTGCAGCGGACGGTTGCTAGAAGGTGGGACAGGTTCAGCGTCTTCAGGTTGACCGAGATAGTTTTGTGGCATGTAGCGCAAATAGTCACGGGCTATTTGAATGGCGTGTTCTTCATTCTCGGCGAGGAAGTCACCGAGGCCAGAGACGGTACAGTGCATACGCGCGCCACCCATCTCTTCGAGTGTGACCTTCTCGCGTGTCACCATCTCTGCCATGCGTGGCGAACCAAGATAGGCGCTGGCATTACCATCGACCATGATGGCGATATCAGCAAAGGCAGGGGTGTAGGCAGAACCAGCAGGCGAGGGACCAAACATGAGCGCGATCTGCGGTACGACGCCAGACATTTTGATTTGGTTGTAAAAGGTACGGCCTCCATGATTACGTCCTGGAAAGAGGCGTACCTGATCGGTGATACGCGCTCCCGCTGAGTCGATTAAATAAAAGAAAGGGATGCCCATACGCATCGCCATCTCCTGGATACGCAGACTCTTCTGGACGGATTTTTCGCCTGCCGCGCCTGCCTTGACCGTCGAGTCCGAGGCGCTGAACGCCACTGGTCGGCCATGAATACGCCCGACACCTGTGATGATGGCATCGGACGGGAGTTCAGGATTCTGGTTCTCAGCAAACATCCCGTCTTCAAATTCTATCTTGCCATCATCGAGGAGCAGTTTGAGACGGTCACGCGCAAATAGGCGATTTTGCTTACGGTTGCGCTCATGATATTTTTCTGGGCCGCCTTTTTTGATGCGTTCGATTTCCGCTTCTACGCGTTCTTCGTTAGTTGGCATGTACAATATGTCCTTTTCTGGTATGCAATGTTCTGTAATATAGAATCAATATTCTGTAACATAGGATCAATCTTCGGGTGATGTTGTGGTAGGGGCCGATGCATTGAATCCCACCAACATTTGTGTGTGCCAAGAGGGTGTGATGAAATCAGACCCGTACAGGTTTCTTTGATATTCAATTATGTTTCGATCTCCATCCTCAATAGGGCAGAGGCGAGGGATTTTCCTAACGAGTCGCTTCTTAAGGAACGAGATGCTCCCCCATTTAAGGCACCATGCAAGACGAAGTTGAGTGCGAGGACGTTGGGGGCCTCGAAGCGTTCGACTTTGCCTGTGGCGATGCCCTCGAAGTGGTGCTTGACACGCTCCGCCGTGACTTCTCGTAGGAGGAGCTCGTAGGTGGGGCGGTCAGGAGCGAAGATGGCGATGTTGGCTTTATCACCTTTGTCGCCTGAACGAGCGTGGACGAGGCGGACAAGTTGTGTTCTCATGCTCCTACCCCCTCGACGCTGACACGTACATATTCCTCGATGACGCCGCGTGGTGCGCGTGTGGGCCAAATACCAAGTAGGCCACGTGCAGGTGTGATGCCACCTGCACCACCGATGAACGGGGGACCACTCAAGCCCAAGGGAGTGAGTAAGCGGCCTAACTTGTCTGCATCGCGCTTTTCAGGACAACGAATGGCTATACGCAAATAGACTTCGTTAAGGTTCTCGATACAGGTAGGGTCGGCCAGGGGGCCATGAATGGAGTTATAGCCGATGTACTCAACGAGCGTTTCTTCTGGCTTGAGGCCAGTTTCGCTCATTTGCTGTTGTACAATTTGGGCTGCTAGCTGGGCTTTCGCAAGCGCGTCGGGCCAAGCATAGCCGATGGTAGCCTGTCCCATGTAGCCATCTTCGTAGCCTGCGACGATCTTGAATGTTTCGGGCGCGGGATGTCCAGTAGCGCCTGTGATCCGTACCTGATCTGGGCCGATCTCTTCTATGGAGAGCGTTGTCATGTCTACGTCAACATCTGGTGTAAGGTAGTGCGCGGGGTCGTGTACCTCATACAGTAGTTGCTCGCGCAGCGTGTCAAAGCTGACACGACCACCCGTATCAGGGGCTTTGGTAATGATCGCATGCCCGTTTTCTGAAACTTCAGCGATGGGATAACCGATGTGAGCAAGATTGGGAATAGAACGCCAGTCGCCGCCGAAGTTGCCACCCGTCGCTTGACCACTGCACTCCATCAAGTGTCCCACGACGATGCCCTGCGCCAGTTTGTCCCAATCGTTCCACTGCCAACCAAGCTCGTACACCATTGGAGCAAGGAAGAGTGCGGCATCGGCAACACGTCCTGTAAGGACAATATCGGCTCCTGCAGCGAGTGCTTCGACGAGTGGACGTGCTCCGAGATAGGCACTAGCGAAGAGCAGACGGTCACGCACTGTAGCGATATCTTGACCTGTATCCATATGCGCAAGTGAGACACCTAGCTCCTGCAACTCGTCGAGCCGCTCTAATATGGAGTCGCCTAAGATGACGCCAACGTTGAGTTTGACGCCAAATTTCTTGAGCGCAGTTACGAGTACTTCGCGTGCAGCCATTGGGTTGAGTCCGCCTGCATTCAAAATAAATTTGACGCCACGTGGAAGTGCAAATGGTAATAGCTCGGCCAGCATAGGTACGAGGTCACGCGTGTAGCCCAGATTGGGGTCACGCTGACGGTCCTTTTGCAGGATTGCCAGCGTGAGTTCCGCGAGGTGATCCGATGCCACGTATTGCACATTGCCACGTTCGATACTGGCCTTGATTGGTTGCCAGGAGTCACCATAGAAGCCAAGCCCACCTGCGATGCGTACTGATTTCATAGCTAGCCTCGTAGCCCTAACAGTTCGCGTGCAATCAGGAGTTGACGTATTTCGTTGGTACCAGCGCCGATTTCGCCGAGGCGGGCATCACGCCACATACGCTCAACTTCAAAGTCTATGAGGTAGCCCCAACCACCGTGAATTTGCAGGGCTTCGTTTGCGGCACGCGAGGAGGCACGCGCGACAAAGAGCAGTGCAGCGGCTGATTCTTTACTGACACGTTTGCCCTGTTGCGCTAGCCACATCGCACGATGGGCGACGTGTCGTGCTGCCTCTAAGTCTGTGTACATATCGGCGATCTTGGCTTGAATAAGTTGAAAACTAGCGATGGGTTGCCCGAATTGTTCACGCTCTTTAGCGTACTTGATGGAGATTTCAAGTGCGGCCTCGATACCACCAACGCCACTTACCGCGTAGAAGGCTCGTTCGATATCAAGGCCGCTCATCACGACTTTGTAGCCTTCATTGACCTTACCTAACACGCATTCGTCTGGCACAAAGGCATCCTCAAAGACAAGTTCGCCTGTGGGGGAGCCATGCATGCCAACCTTTTGCAGTTTGCGTGCAACGGAGAAGCCCTTTGTGGTTGTATCAAAGATAAAGGCTGTGATGCCTCGGCTTCCTGCCTCTGGCTTCGTTTTAGTGTAGAGGATGACTACGTCAGCAATAGGGCCATTGGTGATGAATACTTTTGTCCCATTGATAAGATAGCCACCGTCGACTTTACGCGCCGTTGTCTGAATACCCATTGCGTCGGAGCCAGCGTTTGGCTCGGTAAGTCCTAGCGCACCAATTTTTTCGGTGCTGGCAATTTTGGGAAGGTATTGCTGTTTTTGTGCTTCTGTCCCGTTGCGTAGAATATTATGTCCACACAGGTTAAGGTGTGCTCCGTAGGACATTGAGATGGCACTGTTGGCACGTCCAATGGCGCGTGCGACAATGGCCGCCATCATAAAGTCACCGCCACTACCGCCATACTCTTCAGGAATGGCGATACCTGTATAGCCTTGCTCGGCGAGCCGTGTCCAGAGCCAGGAGGGGAAGTCATCGGTACGCTCTATTTCGGCATTATGAGGTCGAATTTCATCACGAGCGAAGGCAAACGCGCTTTCATAAGCGAGTTGATGCTCTTCTGGTAATTCAAAGTCCATAGGATACCAGTCCTTTCTGACGCGACATTGCGTCGGGGACGTGGGTGCGATAAATCACACCCGTTCAATCACATTATGTGCGTGTTTTGGCGAGGAAATTCACGACGACATGCGCGAGTTCTTCGCCTTTATCCTCTTGTAGGAAGTGACCCGCACCGACAATGGTGGTATGAGGCTGGCCCTTCGTGCCTGGAACAGTTTTTTGGAAGAAGGTGTCGCCACCTCTGGTGATGGCATCGGAGTCGCTGAACGCGGTGAGGAAGGGCTTTTCCCAACGTTGCAGGACCTGCCACGCTTCGCGGTTCGCTGCTGAGGCTGGATCGTCGGGTCGAGTTGGTACAAGGGCTGGAAATTGACGCGCACCCGCCATGTAGCTATCGTCGGGATAGGGCGCGTTGTAGGCATCAATGACTTCCTGTGTTGGCTTTGTCACGCAGCCGCCTTTGACGATACCACCAGGATTGAAGCGGGGTGTTTCTTGTGAGTAGCATTGCCAGTTGAGAAATGCTTCGCCGGGTGGAATATCGCCAGTTGGCAGAAAGGTGTTTGCAGTGACGATACGTGCAAAACGGTCTTTGTGTTCTGCTGCAAGGCGTAAACCAATGAGGCCGCCCCAGTCCTGACAGACAAGTGTGATACGTTGTAAGTCGAGAGATTCGATGACGGCACGCATCCAGTCAACATGCTTTTGATAGGTGTAATCTGTGCGCTGCATGGGTTTGTCGGAGCGACCAAAGCCTACAAGGTCGGGTGCAATCGAGCGATAGCCAGCGATTGTGAAAATAGGCATCATTTTGCGATATAAATAGGACCACGACGGTTCGCCATGAAGCATCAAGATGGGCTCTGCGTCGCGTGGACCTTCATCAATATAGTGAATGCGGAGGTCGTCGGTTTCGATGGAGTGGGGGGCAAAAGGATAATCGGGAAGGTTAGCAAAACGCTCATCAGGTGTGCGTAAAATCTCCATTGAATTGCTCTCCTATCGTTGGACATGGAACACAAACTGACTGGTCTGCTGTGTATTGTATCATTTAAAGCTATTTACATGCAGGCTGTATTGATGTTATGTTGCTGTTGTAGTCGGTAATTTGCCAGTTGCCGCCATCGTCTTGCTGGAGGACAATGTGGATTTGATAGGGTTTTGACATTTTGCCTCTGTTAAGGGTATAGACATAGTCCAGGCTGTTGCCTTTCGTAGTTATGTTGTTGTCCATCCTCATATCTCCTGTTACTGGGCCATAACAGCTATCCTCTTGTTGCGCTTGCTGCATAAATTGGGTTTGTGAGGTTTGGTTGGTAATTGTCGAGCCCAAGTCACCATAGGCACGGTCATAGGTATGGTTTAGGAGAGAATTTACAAAGTCATCGGCCTTTGCTGCCGCTGCCGGGACACCACTGGTGGCAGCAGGGGCGGTGCTTTGCGTTGTGAAATAGTGGTATATTGCGTAACTTCCAGCGCATAGCCCCAAGCCGAGTAGCAGTAACAAGGTGAAGGATACAGCGATACCGCGACGCACGACACGACCTGTCTTCTGTATTATTGATGTCGTCGTTGATGTTTGTAAAGGAGAAAATGCTTGCATTCTCGACGACTGCAATGACTGCATGGCAGACGGAAACACTTGCTGAGTTGAGGGCGCTGGTGCTGATGCTGATACAGTAGATGCGTTCGCTGTAGATGATGGCAATACGACAGGTTGCCTTGGTGTTATTGGCGGGCCTGATGGAGAGACGAACGCTGAAGGTGTTTGATAGGCAAGTTCCAGGGCCTGAGCAAAATCTTGTACACGTGGAAAACGCTGATGATAGTCTTTGGACAATGCTCTCCGTAAGACTTGCTCAACAGCAGGAGGAACCTGTACGCCATACTCGGCAAAGGTGGGGGGAGGTGCAGAAAGATGTTGCGTGACAAGTTCGATATAGGAGCCACGAAAGAGTCTCGCGCCACACAGCCATTCAAAAGCAACGGCGGCAAGCGCGTATTGGTCGCTCGCTGGACGTGCTTTGCCTTGTATCTGTTCCGGTGCCATATAGGACATTGTTCCGATCACTACGTCCTCAGTTTGCTGATTGCGTGAGCTTTGCGAGACGAGTGCAATGCCAAAGTCGCTGAGAAGAACTTCGTTTTGCTGATTGAGCAACATATTGCCAGGCTTTACGTCACGATGAATTAATTTCAGGTCATGAGCATACTGCAAGGCAGAGGCAACCTGCTTGACGTAGGATACGACTGTGGCAGATGGCAGACGTGTGCCTTTGGTGTGCCGTTCGCGTAATGAACCATTGGGAGCATAATCCATGATGAGAAAAGGTTTGTTGTCTTCAACATCGAAGTCCAGCACACGTACAACATGTGGATGGATCAGGTGGGCAATCGTGAGCGACTCATTGCGGAATGCCTCGATACCCTCTTCATCTAATTGAGTATGTAGGAGTTTAATAGCAGCTTGTGTGTTGAGGTACACATGTGTGCCTAGATACACATCCGCGAAACCACCATGTCCTAAAAGGCGATCGAGGCGATAATTGCCTATCTGCTGTCCTACGCTATTCATGCTCTCAGTCATCTATCAGCTACTTTCCAGATTTGGAACGCAAGAGGGTGTGATACATCAGACCCGTATAAGCGTTTTGCGTTCCCTAGTGAATGAACCATTGCTCTAGGTTATACCTATTTCAATATTTTTATAGAATAGAAGCGTAAAAAATCACTAGAACCATAAGATATTGCATAGACGTATGAAAATGTCCCCTGTATAGTAAACGTTACACAGAAAATATCGCTTCAAATTAATAGGGAGTATGATTATATCATTACCGATATTACCGAAGGTGGGGAAGGTGAAACTGCATTGTATGAGTGCAAGAGGATGCGTTGGTGAGAGGTGTGATATATCAGATCGGTACAGGGTTTCATTACTGATATTACCATTATTACCTAGGATTGTGAGACGTGAGAGTACTGCTGCATCTCTCTATGGAGAGTATATCTGAAAAGGACGAGGAAATCAAGGATGGTGAGAATGCTAGAATGCTATGTGTGCATTAGCACTTTGCTGGTATCGTATTGGGCAGTGTCCCAATCGAGTACGTCGGCGAGTGCGGCGCGAAATGTTTGTAGGGCGGTCTCGCGCGTGGCTTCGTCGGGCATGACGGTGCCACGCCAGACAAGGAAGATAGCTACGTGGTCAGGAGCCTTTTCGCTGAGCGTGATGTAGCGTGCGATGGTGCCTGGGAAGAGATGTTCTCCACTTTGCCGAATCTCCTCTAGCTTTTTTGGCAAGGCTGCATGCTGACCAGTACGAATTCGGACAGTGATCGAGGTCATAAATTGTGTGTTGTCACCAGCAGAGACGCGCCAGCGCGGGATGCTTGTCCGTGAGCGTCCAGATGCTCCGCGCTTGAACGCTTTAACGTCCTCTAACGGAATCATAATTACGTCAGCAGCACGCACAGCAGGAAGCCGTCCTTCTGTAACAAACTCATAAACCCTCTTCACCGAGAGATCAAGAAGTTTAGCGGCTTCCTTTATAGAAACATAGCCAGGCATCATAGGAAGGTCTACATACTCATTCATATGTATAGCTTATTTACTATGTATCTCTTGTGAAAAATGCCTTGTTTACACGACTTCACAAAATACAGACAGCATGATATACTCATTATATCGGAGTATTGTTGACCACTATAGAGTGGTAGAATAGGGATATACAGAGTATGAGGAAGGATTCTATGACGGTGGCTGAGTTGCGGAATGCGTTTGGGGTGATTGAAGAGAAGGGCTATGATGTGCCTTTTGTGACTTTTACGTGGGAACGCTGGCAAGAGATGCAGACACAGATGTTGCTAGGGTTTTCGTATTTTCAGCGCGCGGTTTCGCAACGCCAAGCGCTGACGGCGGCTTTGATTGCGTTGGAGGTTCAGCAGATGGCAACGGATATGCAGAAGGAGGCGTGCGCGTTGATTGAGAGCAAGCCCTAGTAGGGACCGATTTATCACGTCCTTTTGGCCTCTCGATTGCTGACTAGGACGTGATAAATCGGTCCCTACAGCGCGTTCCCCGAACGTTTGTGATGGGGGCACAGGACGTGATAAATCGGTCCCTACGGAAGGTCGTTTGTCTGAAAAACCTACTGTTCAAAAAGGATATATTTTGTAAGGTTGTATGAATATGGGTAGCATTCCCTTTGTGATTGATAATCAACAGCATCGCATGGCGGATGTGCTGAATGCGTTGTTGGGGCAGTATGCCGGGCGGTCACTGGATGTAGCGACCGCTTATTTCAATGTGGACGGGTGGCAGGTATTGCGCGCTGGGTTGGATGGGCTGGGCAATTTTCGTTTGTTGTTGGGTGATGAACCAGAGGTGGGGAGCGACCTGGGGTTACGCGAGGTGGGGGCGAAACCGATTAAGGGGCTTATTTGTGAGTTGGCGGGGGCAAGTTTTAATCCGCAGACGCTGCGTTTGGTTGAGGACTTGATTACATTTTTGCGGCAGGAATGTGCGCAGGTACGGCGTATCGAAGATAACCGCTATCTCATCACTGCTCTGATTCAATGTCAGCCCGATACGGTACGCGTAGTGCCGAACGATATAGATATCTTCATGCTACAAGAAAAGGTGATAGAGTCCATTCTGCACGCTTCTCTTGAGCAAGTCGCAGTTGAGGAGGCACCTAAGCTGCTTGACCCGATACAACAAACAATTGCAACGGCGCTGAGGGGCTTTGTAAATAGTCCTGGGATGAATCGTAAAGAGATCATCACAGCTATTCAAAAAGTTAATGTGCCTCAGCCAAGGGTGTATATCAAGGCAATGCGTAAAGCCTATGAGACATTTCGGGTAGATGGACAGGTATCTGACCTTTTAGCGACGGTGCAGGCTATTAGCAGAGACGCGGAGGTAACGCCTGTGAAAAGCAGCGAGGTGAAGAGTCCAATTCGGCGTGAGGATTTGAAGTTGGTGTGCTTTGAGTATGTGTGGTAATAATATGTAGTATACAGAGTAGGAAGGAAGCGAGTTGTATGGCAACGATGCATGGAGTTGTGTTACCAGGGGACCGTCGTCTTGATATGAGGGAGTTTCCTGTGCCGGATCCGGGGCATGGGCAGGTGCTGCTTCGGATGAAGGCGTCTTCGCTGTGTGGGAGTGATTTGCGGGCGATTTATAGGCCGCACGATCAGGGGACAGGGCCAGAGGCATATCGGGGCGTGATCGCGGGTCATGAGCCGTGTGGTATTATCGAGCAGACGGGTCCAGGGGTGCGGCGGTTCAAGGTGGGTGATAGAGTTATTGTGTATCATATCGCGGGCTGTGGTCTCTGTCGAGAGTGTCGCAGCGGCTGGATGATTAACTGTACCGCCACGTCAGCGCGCGCAGCCTATGGATGGCAACGGGCAGGGGGACATGCAGAATTTTTGCTTGCCGACGAGTATACGCTGGTTGCGCTGCCCGACGAACTGACCTATCTGGATGGATCGATGGTAGCGTGCGGCGTAGGTACAGCGTATGCAGCCTGTTGTCGCGCAGGAGTGTCGGGGCGCGATAGAGTGCTGATTACGGGTCTTGGTCCGGTAGGACTGGGGGCGGCGTTGTTATGCCAGGCAATGGGGGCTAAGGTGGTCGGTGTCGAGTACGTGCCAGAACGCCGTGAACTGGCACAGAAGTTGGGGATTATGGACGTGGTGGGGCCGAGCAATGGCGTCGATATGAAGACAGTATTGGATGAGAAAACACAAGGGCTAGGTTTTGAGGTCGCGATTGATTGTTCAGGTAACGCTGATGCGCGTTATCTGTGCCTGGATGCGGCTCGTGAATGGGGACGCGTCGTCTTTGTTGGCGAAGGTGGAACGGTTTCGTTTGCCCCAAGTCCACTGCTCCTTCACAAGCAATTGACGCTGTACGGTTCCTGGGTGTGCAGCGTGCCGCAGATGGAAGAACTGGTGGAACATCTTGTACGCTGGGGACTGCATCCAGATGTGATGGTCACGGATCGCTTTACACTCGATCAGGCAAAAGAGGCGTATGAGTTGTTTGACACGGGTAAGACAGGCAAGGTTGCTATCGTGTGGGAATAGATAGATAGATGGTTTCTCCAATACTTTCATTTGTATAGTATACTGTTGATTAGTGCGATGCTAAGTTGCACTAGTTGAACAGGGTATTTTGAAAGTCGGGCGCGAACATGACTGGGATGGGCGTCGTGACAGCATGGGCGACATGACAGCGTAAGAAACACGACAGGGGTGGAAGCATGACAGGGGCAAGCCCCAATACGGTTCACATAAGAGGAATCTCTTGGCCGAAAACGCACGGACGCCCACAAGGGGCTACCCTACTCTACTCTGTTGCGTGCTACGCACGTTGTGTAGAGTAGGGTAGCCCCTTGTGGGCGTCCGTTGTGGGCCTATGTAGAGCATTCTTCTTATGTGAACCGTATTGGGGCAAGCCCTGTCATGCATGCTCTCCATACACGCTGCGGGCTCTTGTAGCAGTTCGTTGGAGTCCATGGGCTTGCCCCTGTCACGTTAACAACACACGCTTCAACAACCTTCAAAAAGCTCTGATAGTCAAATAGGAGAAACAGGGATATGCGTTTAGGATTACAGGTTCCTAATTTTACATGGTCAAATGGGCAGAGCAATCTTGGTGATACGTTCGGCCTGATAGCGCAGCGTGCTGAACGTGCTGGTTTCTATAGTTTTTGGGTTATGGATCACTTCTTTCAGATTCGCAACGTCGGACCAGCCGAGAACGAGATGCTTGAAGGGTGGGGCGCACTCGCCTTTGCAGCAGGACGTACAAACCGTATCAAGTTGGGGACGATGGTAACGGGCGTCACGTATCGCTATCCAGGTCTTTTGATAAAGACGGCAACTACGCTTGATGTGCTGTCACATGGTCGTGCCTACTTAGGTATTGGTGCCGCCTGGAACGAGGAAGAGCATGCAGGCCTCGGGGTTCCCTTTCCACCAACGGCAGAGCGGTTCGAGCGATTAGAAGAGACGCTGCAAATCGCGCATCAGATGTGGTCAGGCGAGGCAAAGCCTTATGAGGGCAAGCACTATCAGCTTGCTCGCACGCTTAACTCGCCCCAAGCGGTGCAGAAACCACATCCGCCAATTCTGATTGGTGGCACAGGCGAGAAAAAAACGCTGCGCTTCGTCGCACAATATGCCGATGCGTGTAATATTTTTGCACGTTTAGGTAAAGATGAACTGAAGCGCAAACTTGAAGTCTTGCAAGGCCATTGTCAAGCGGTGGGACGCCCGTATGAGCAGATCGAGAAGACGACACTCGATGTGCTACACGTTACTCGTGATGGCAGTGATGGCAGCATGACACCTGCAGCAGCTATCGAATACTTCGCAGGGCTTGCGGAACTTGGCATCGATCATGCCCTGTTCAGCATGCCCCACGTTGAAGACATCGATGCATTTGATATCCTGGCAACGGAGATCATTCCCGAAGTCGAGAAAATCAAGACCGCGGGACGCTAACAAGGGGTTTGCCCCCAATCCTGTTCAAATGAGAAAGTGTCCGCAGGGGGTTGAACGCACGCCCACACGCGGCACGACGGTTCATTTAAGAAGAGTGTACATCTATACACAACGGACGCCCACAAGGGGCTACCCTACTATAGACGACGTGCGTAGCACGCAAACAGAGTAGAGTAGGGTAACCCCTTGTGGGCGTCCGTTGTGAGCCTATGTAGAGCATTCATCTGCTGAAGCAGAAGAGATAACGCATTCGATTGGGCCATTGCTCTCTGGCTTTGTCCTTGCCAAACGCTATAAAATTGTTGAGCCGGTGACAGTTCTGGCCGGTGTGGTATTTAGGGTAAGGGGAGGGTGTTGAAACGTTCCTCACGTCCTCGAACACGGTGTGATAAAATCAGACCCGTACGGGGGTTATTGTTGTATTCGTTCGTCAATATTCGTTGATGGTCTGATGAGTTGGTCTTACGAACGAATTTACAGTAGGAGGATGATTGTGACAGACAGCGTGTATGAGCATATACGGGGCATGGCTCGTAGCAAAACAGAAGATGTCGCAGCACTGACACAGCGTATTTGTGAGGTACCTGCACCGACTGGCGATGAGGGCAAGCGGGCCGAGTTTGTGGCGTCACTCTGGCGCGAACGTGGCTATACACCAGAAATCGACTCTATTCGCAATGTCTACGTTCGTCGTAAGGGACGTAGTAGTGGCCCTGTTTTGATGCTACTTGCACATATAGATACCGTTTTTCCTGCCACAACATCTATTCAGGTTACGCGCGATGGTGATGTGATGCGCGGTCCTAGCATTGGTGATAATAGTCTGAGTGTCGCGGCAATGATCAGTATATTCACGCTGTTGGATGAATTGGGTATCGAGACCGATTGTGATATGCTCGCGGTTGCCAACGTGGGCGAAGAGGGTCTGGGCAATTTGCGCGGCGCACGAGCCGCTGTTGAACGCTATCGAAACGATCTTGGCGCGGTAATCGCCATTGATGGGCGGCTCGGTGTCATCGTCAACACTGCCGTTGGTTCGCAACGTTGGCGTATCACCGTGCGTGGTCCTGGTGGGCATTCGTTCGGCTCTTTTGGGCACCCAAGCGCAATTCATGGTCTGGGGCGAATTATTGCGGCTATCGCTGATCTCGACGTGCCAAAGACACCAAAAACGACCTTCAATGTTGGATTGATTGAGGGTGGTACGAGTGTCAACACAATTGCGCCAAGTGCTTCGGCCATTCTTGATCTGCGTTCGACCGATGTGGCTCTGCTGGATCAGCTTGCGAACAGAGTACGCGCCATTGTTGAGCAACGAGCAGGGGAGGGGTTGCAGACAGAGATCGAGGTACTCGGTGAACGTCCAGCAGGAGCGCGAAGTCAGACGGACCCACTTGTGCAGTTGGCCAGTAAAACTCTGCAATGGTTAGGTATTGAGCCAACCTACGCGGCATCAAGTACAGATGCTAATATTCCCATTAGCCTGAACATTCCCACTATTTGCGTTGGAGTCACCTATGCCGGACGCGCGCATACGGTAGAAGAGTATATTCGGATTCCACCTATTGCAGACGGTCTAGCGCAGTTGGTACGCCTGACCATTGAGGCATGTACATTGGTTGCGCAATAAATAGGGATTGTGAATGTAAAGACAATTATAGAGCGTGTTAAGCCTAAGCTAGTGTAAAAACAAGAGGACGCTGGTGCGCTGCGCACCAGCGTCCTCTTGTTTTTACACCTCTTTTTATTTTAGAGCGTAAGCGGTTAGCTTTCCGTTGTTGTCGGGGACGTAGACTTGACCGTTGACCACAATTGGACTCTGCCAGTGTAGGCCGCCGATTGAGCCACCAGCGGAAGCTTGTGTGCTGCTCCATAGGATGTTCCCTGTTGTGGGGTCTGTTGCGCGTAGGACGTTAGCACCCTGTATGTAGAGAACACCGTTAGCAATAAATGGTGAACTACCACTGTTGCGGTTCTGATAAGCGAATTGCAATGAGCTATGCCTGTTGGCATCTGTCGTAACCTTGAAGGCCGAGAAACCTGTGAAGTTTGCCACAAAGACCCATGTCGTGTTGTTGGCGTCGTTCCATGCAATTGGATGCGTATCAACATCGCTGCCTTGAGGCAAGCCTATCGCCTGTAACTCACCACCGACGTTATTGGGACCGCCCTTGCCAGACATATTCTGGCGATTGATCAGACGCAGTGTGTTGTCCTTACCAGCCTGGACAAACATATAAGGCGTTGCACTATTAGCCTGTTTCGGCAGCATCACAGGTGCGGCACTCGCAAGATCCTGGTCATTTGCCTGCAACAGCGCGAAGTTGGCAGGGGTGTATGTGTCAACGACTCTGGCGAGGTTGGGAGTTAACTCAATCACCGTATCACCATAGTTATGTCCACCGTTGTTTGCGTCAAACGTGCCATTGCCAGTACTGACAAACACATTGCCCGTTAGGGGATCAATGACGGCACCGCCACGCGCCCAAATGCCTGATTGCACCTGCGGGCAGGTTGTTGGGCCTAACAATTGTGTAATATTGGAACACAGTGAATTGAAGACTGTCATATTACCAGAAGCAAGGTTGATAGCCACAACGTGACCTTCGTAGTGACCGCCGTCACCAGGATAGCCGCTTGTCACCATATATAAGTAACCATTGCCAACATTGAGTGCCGAAGAGCCCTTTTCAACACTTGGCATCAATGTAATTGTTACAGGCCAACCACCTGTTGTTGTCTCAGTACCTGTACCGACAGCATACTTATGTATCTTGCCATCGACACCATATCCGTAGACAAACTGACCGGATGGGTCAATCGCGGGTGAACTGGTGGTGAAGCCTGGACCAGTTGTATTGGCATGCCATACCTGATTGCCTGTCGCGGCATCTACAGCAACTAGGCTACCATTCTTTGTCGTCACAAACAACAGGTTTTTTACGCCAGCAGGTGTTGTGACATTTGGAAGCTCGACGGGTGCGCCATCAGCCACGTTGGGTAAAGCCTGTTGCCATTTGCGCGTCAAGGTACCAACGTTTGCTGCTGTAATCTTTGTCTCGTTCGTATTGATACCACTACGCTGACCATTGCCATCAAAGGCAGGCCATGCAACCTGTTTTGATGCTACCGGGGTTGTTCCTGTTGTTGGCATTGGATTTACTGCTGTCGCGCTGGGCTGCGGAGTAGGGGTAACACCCTTTGTTGGTGCTGTTGAAGCCGCGCTTAGTGTAGCTGATTGCAGTGTTACATTACCAAGTTGATCAAAGCTTTTCCGCACAGTGAAGGCTACAGTTAATTTTTGTCCGGCAGCACTCCCTTTATAGGTAAGGGTATACACACCATTGCTGGTCGCACTAATATTTTCAAGTGCTTTATTGTTATATACTACATTACTTCCATTAATAGAAGCTTTTAGCGCGCCCTGCGCCTTCCATACACCGACATAGAGTTTGAGTACACGACTTGTTGTATCGGCGGGGACAGTAATCTGAAAACCATTATGTAGGCCATAAGTCCAAATGCCGGTTGTCGTACCCTTAACGTTCGCTTGTGGCTTGCCATTCGTCCAACTATATTTTGTTGGACTATCGTTGAAACGCGTAACCGGTGCATGACCTATGCGGGTGTAATTACTAATTTGCTGCGTGATGCCCTTCTTATGAGCAAAGCTGTTGCGGGTTTGCAAGCCCCAATGCGCCCAATCCAGTGTGCCTTGCTTTGTGAGGTTGACGCCCACCGCAGACCGTGCAAAGGTGCCGGAAAGCGCAGAGGTCTCAACATTTTGCCCAAGCGCCGCTTGCACTGAGGAGAAGTTTAAGAGTAACGGAATAAGTAGCATTACGCAGAGCACCGCTGCTAGCATAACCGCCACCCCACGTCCTCTTGTCCAGAAATAAGGTTGTTTAGTCATCTTAAGCCCTTTCAAAAGCTTGTTAGTTGTGGAAGAAACACCCCCACGAGTCTCTTCCTATCGTATTGAGAAAGAGAAACACATGAATACTTTGAAATATGATGAAACTTCCTGTGTATTCTTGCGCGCTCTTGGTATGATGCGATGTTAACACAAGATCAGATGTGCGCTTGCATGGTATTGAAAGGCATTAGCAGCAAAGTACCGAACACGGTTGCGGTTTCTCAACCGTAGGTCATCCATAGTATGAGGGGTAAGTACTAAAGCGTCCGTTTCCTGTGTTGACATGCAATTATCTTTGCGATAAAGACGACATGACAGGGATAAGAGGGGGAGTGACAGGGCTTGCCCATACGCGTTAACTTAAGAATTGATGGGTTTGTACCGACACATCGGGCCATGAGCAGGACGACAGGGCAAGCCCCAAGAGAGTTTCAAGACGAGTCCAACGGACGCCCTCAAGCGACCCACGGACGCCCTCAAGCGACCCACGGACGCCCTCAAGGGGCTACCCTACTATAATCTGATGCGTGCGACGCACGTCGTCTAGAGGAGGGGAGCCCCTTGAGGGCGTCCGTGGGTCTCCTGCCAAGAGATTGCACGTATTTGAACAGGATTGCCCCTTGTGGGCGTCCGTGGGTCCCCTGCCAAGAGATGGCTCTTCTGTGAACAGGATTGGGGACAAGCCCTGTCATGCCGATTACAGCACAGATATGAGGGAGGGACTGATGTATCGCGTCCTGCTAACATTTTGATTGTCAGCAGGACGCGATACATCAGTCCCTCCCGATACTTTAATGGTAAATTATGAAAATTTATTGCTGATTGAAGCGTGGTTTGCGCTTCTCTAAGAAGGCGTGCATACCCTCTTTGGCATCGGGGATTTGCGAGGTTGAGGCCATGACCTCTATCGCGTAGTCGTAGGCTTGCGACTGTGGCATCTCTATTTGCGCGTAGTAGGCTTGTTTGCCGATCTCTTTAGAGACGAGGCTACCGCGTGTCGCGGCTTCAATCAGGCGTTGTGCCTCATCTACAAGCTGATCGGGCGCGACAACACGATTGACTAAGCCCCAGTCTGCTGCCGTGTGGGCGTCTATCGCATCGCCTGTAAGCAGCATTTCTAAGGCTCGTTTGCGTCCGATGTTGCGGCTCACAGCGATCATTGGCGTGGTGCAAAACCAGCCGCCCTTGCCACCAGGAGTCGCAAACGCCGCGTTGGTTGATGCAACCGCAAGATCACAGGTTGCAACGAGTTGACAGCCTGCCGCTGTTGCTAATGCATGCACTCTTGCTAGCACAGGTTGTGGCACATCCTGAATCGTATCCATCAGGGCAGTACAAACTTTTAAGAGTTTGCGGGTAGTGGCAAGGTCACGATCTACCACATCGGCAAAGTCATGACCAGCACAAAAAGCTGGCCCGTTTGCCGCCAAAATTATGCCTCGCGCTGTACTTGCACCCACTTCGTTAAAGGCAGCAGTAAGTTCGCCCATGTGCTTGAGCGAGAGGGCATTGCGCCGTTCTGGTGTGTTCATCGTGATTGTGGCGATATCGCCTTCGTATTGCAGCGTAACCATTTCGTATTGCATATACCTCTCCTTCTGTAGGGACCGATGTATGGCCGAGCTTGCTTACCTTACTAAAATATGTATATCAGCATTTCTCAATCTTCATCACAGTGTATCATATTTGTTTCGTCTCACGACACTAACCACTTTTTTCATACACAAGAAGAATGGGAGAGGGAGAGATAGTTTTTGTCTGAGAGCGAGAGCGTTATCCGCGATTCGGGAGGGAGTCCTTATGGCTGTAAAGAAGCCAACAATAAAATATCAACAACAACCAGATGAGCAGGTAGTGTATATTGACCCGGAAGAGAATATTACGGCTGTGCGAGAGCGGCTTGAGCGTATTGTGGCACAACAGATAGCACTTGTAGTACCACCACAAACGCATTTACGTGGTCAAGTGGTTTGGAAACTGTTGTACACACGTGCAAAAGAACTGGGAAAAGAGGTTTCTATTGTAAGCTCTGACCCTCAAATTCGCGCCATGGCACGCTCTGCGCAGTTTAAGGTTGCTTCATAGTATTTTTGTGGCGTGGACACAATGGAAAAAGTTGGCGAACCGATACATCGGTTCGCCAACTTTTTCCATTGTGTCCACGCCATATGATACGATGGTACAAGAACTACTATGAAGAGTCAGGAGTACAGACAATCCTATGTTTCCCACATTTATACGCGCCTATCCACCGAGCCAACCTGCGTTAGATAGGACGTATTGGCTTCCTTTTGTAAAGAGTGAGGTGTTGGTAGAGCAGTATGGAAAACAGGTTTCTCTTATCGAGGCGAATAACCAGGAGATGCAGGCACTTCTAAAGCCGCAAGAAGTGCTGTATATAGGTACGTTCGATGGTGTTCCGTGTATGACATGCGAGGTGGGAGCGGATGTTGTCATGCCTGATGGGTGGCGTGCGCTTTCATTATGGGGACTTTTTGGCAGACTGGATGAGGTTGCATACGGTATCGTTGGCTATGCAACGCAACTGCTGTATTGGCGTTACACCAGTCGTTTTTGCCCTGTCTGTGGACATGTACCACAAGACGAGATAGGCACATGGGGGCGTCATTGTACTCACTGCGAACATACCGCTTATCCACATGTTACGCCCGCTATTCTTGCGCTTGTACATGATGGAGGGCGTATGCTGCTGACACATAAGCCTGGCTGGGGCAAGCGCTATAGCTGTATCGCGGGTTTTACGGAGCCAGGGGAAGCGCTTGAAGAATGTGTGCAGCGCGAGGTCTATGAAGAGGTAGGGTTAGAGGTCACGGACATACACTATGTAGGTAGTCAGCCGTGGCCTTTTCCACATCAACTTATGGTCGGCTATACGGCAAGGGCCGTAGGTGGCACGCTTCGCCTCGATCAGCAAGAGTTAGATGATGCGCAGTGGTTTAGCGTGGATGCCCTGCCTGAGATGCCACCGCCGCTGAGCCTTGCGCATTTCATTATCACAGCATGGGTTGAGAGAACACGCAAAAAGTAGCTAGACGCATCGAACAACATATAACAGTCATGATATTTAGTAGTAGAAAAGGGGAAACAATGCGAACAAATCACGTAAAAGCAAAATTGCGTAAAGGCGAACCCTCATTCGGCGCATGGTTGAGTCACTCAACGCCTCAACAGGCACGGCTCATGGCACGGCTTGGTTTTGATTGGCTGCTGGTGGATGCGGAGCATGGTGCATACAATCCTACACTCATAGCGGATCTCATTGCTAGCATTGCTGATGCAGGAACCGAGTGCGCTCCGCTTGTGCGTGTGCCGCATAATACTGTCGAATGGTTCAAGTGGGTGCTTGATGCAGGTGCATGGGGCGTGATTGTGCCAATGGTCAACACAGTAGAAGAGGCACAACAAGCTGTGAGTTGGGCTAAGTATCCGCCTGTTGGAACACGCAGTATTGGCGGGATGTTTGCAAGGCTAGCTTTTGGCACAACAGATGGCGCAAGCTACGCACGTAGCGCTAACGATGAAATTCTGGTGGTTCTACAAATAGAGAGTATGGAGGGACTGCGTAACCTCGATGCTATTATGGGCGTACCAGGAGTAGATGTTGCCTTTGTTGGTCCAAATGATCTGCACGCATCGCTTGGACTGCCACCAAGTAACGAAGGTGCGGAGCCAGAGTTTGTCAAGGCACTTGAACAAATCCAGGCGAGTGCGCGCCAACACAATATCGCACCTGGTATCTATAGCAGTGGTGGGGATGCGGCAGCGCAACGTGTGCGAGAGGGATTTCAGATGGTCTGCGCAACGACTGATCTTTCGAGCATGATAGCAGGGGCAACACAGCAGTTAAAGAATGCACAGAACTATCGGCAAGATAAATAGAAAGGCAGGAATAGAGTATGCCACAGCAAGGAACACGTCCAATTCGCTCATTTGGGGTATTGACCGGTGGCGGTGATGTGCCAGGGCTGAACACAGCCATTAAAGCCCTCGTCTATCGTGCGGAACCGGAGGGTGTTCGCGTCACAGGCTTACGCTCAGGTTGGGAAGGCATTACTTTTTTGGATCGGGCTCACCCATTGGAAAGCCTTATCTATAAGATAGAGGAAGCGAATACCTGGAAGGGCAACTATGTTATGCCCCTCTCGCGGTTGAACACACGCGCGATAGATCGGCAGGGAGGCACAATTCTACAATCCACGCGTACAAATCCCGCGAAGGTGCGTGTCGCGGACCTGCCCCCGCACTTGAAACACCTGGGAGACGGACATGCTTCGGATGACCGCATAGACCTCACAAACGAAGTACTAGAAAACATGAAATTTCTCGGGCTTGATGGTCTGGTTGTGATAGGTGGAGACGATACGCTGAGTTATGGTGCCGTACTTGCCTCGAAAGGCGTGCCTGTCTGGGGTATTCCTAAGACGATGGACAACGATGTTCCTGGTACAGATTACTGTATTGGCTTTCAGACGGCAATCAGTCGCGCGGCTGAGTTCATTGGTCGTATCCGTTCAACGGCGGAGTCACATAGCGAAACGATTCTGTTCCGTATGTTTGGACGTGACGCAGGCTTTACCGCGCTGGAGACCGCCACCGTTGCCTGGACTGACCGCTTGCTCATTCCAGAGGTTCCGGCCAATATCGACACACTTGCAGACCTGATCGCGCAGGATAGACGCAACCCACAAAGCTACTCAACGGTTGTACTTTCCGAAGGTGCCAATCTTGGTGTGCCTGTGCCAGAAATGGGAGAAGCGGACGCCTATGGTCATAAGAAGAAAGAGAATGTCGCGGAGTTTCTTGGAGAGCAACTCGCCACACGTCTACCGCATGTACGCTTCATTCCAATTGACCTGACCTACTTTTTGCGGAGTGGTGAGCCAGAAGTTTACGATAAACACATGGCAATCTATTATGCTAACCTCATCATGGCTGCTGTAGAGAAGGGGATGCATAGTGTAATGGCGGCACACCGACATGGGTCTTTTGTCTATACCGACATTCCTGGTAAAAATCTGTCCGCGCGACGCGTGGATCCCGCAGACTACCACACCGAGCGCTATCGTCCGCGCTTTGAGCACATTACGGGGGAATACGAACCGCAGGAGCAAGCCCAGTAACTCCAACTCATTCACAAACTGACCTGCAAAGTGGGTCCGGGCATGACAGGGGCAAGCCCCATACGCGTTCACTTCAGGCCACTCATGGGGACCAGGGCATCCCCTTGCGGGCAATCCTGTTCAGATAAGGACGAACGGACGCCCACAAGGAGCAATCCTGTTCAAATAACAAGAACGCTACATAAATAGCTACATAAATATACCAACGGACGCCCACAAGGGGCTACCCTACTCTACTCTGTTGCATGCTACGCACGTTCTGTCACGTTGTGTAGAGGAGGGATGCCCCTTGTAGGCAATCCTGTTTAAAGAAGTGCAATTGCACGCTCAAATTGACTGCTTCTAGCTCATCCTTATGAGCATGGATTCTCCTTATTTAAACAGGATTGCCCCTTGTGGGCGTCCGTTGGGAAACTTTTCTCCTTCTGTGAACAGGATTGCCCCTTGCGGGTGCCCTGGCTTGGAAGGTCCATCTCTTCCCCTTCAGTTACCGCGTATGGGACAAGCCCTGTCACTACGATACTGACCGCGCCACGGCTTGGCTTGCCCCTGTCGTGTTCCCAACCCATTCTGCAGGCTCTTCTATGGGTGAGTTGGAGTCAAGGGGCAAGCCCTGTCACCATATAAGGATAGAGTGGCAATGCTTCCAAAAACAAAAATCTGTACTATTTCTCTTTATTTATTCTCTTTATAAGGATAAAGTAGCTTCTTGTCGCCTTCCCAGCTTTCGCGTATTCCGGGTGCTGCGAGCTCCCAATCGGGTCTATTTTTGCGTGTGACCTCGCGTAGATCCTTACGAAGGTCTTCGGCTGACGGCCTACCCCAGAACCAGTAGCCGTTGTATATTTTGTAGATGAGCAGTCCTGGCTCTAGCACAAGAGTGTGGGGAATCATGGGATTGTGGAAGGGGTCGGTATATTCCTGGATATCGAGGTCTTGTTGTATCTTGCGTCCTGAGTCCGATAGGAAAGGCCATTGGGCACCTACAGCGTCGCGGAACTCATTGCTTTCCAGGATGTTGTCGGTTGAAATAGTCACGATCCTGGTATAAGCAACTGCAATCTTAGAATAGAATGCGGCCAGTTCGAGATGTTGTTGATGATCTTTTGGGCAAAAATGTCCACGCGATAGTAGCAAAATCATTGGGTCAATGCCCTGCAATTCGCTCAATTTGCGTCGTGTCTTTGTGTGATCGGTTAACTCGTAATCGGGAAAATGAGCACCTGGCACGATATCAGCACGCATAAAACTCTCCTTTATTATGCAGGCCATCCCTGCGTATAGTACGTTGATGTGCGTTATGCTAACGAGACGTTCTCTCAACCAGAACAAGCAGTAGTTGTAACATATTCCTAATGGATCTTGCCGTTTACGTGTCAGCAACTGTGAGAGTGCCACATTACACAACGTATGATACACAGAAAAAAAATACGAAGGAGTTACGATGAGCGAGGAACAGCGAGGTCCATTTAGCCACTTAGAAGAGGCCACCATTCATGATTTGCAAGCAGCGATGGCATCTGGTCAAGTGACCTCTCAGAGACTAACTGAGATGTATATCGAGCGCATTCGCGCTATTGATCAAAGTGGTCCAATGCTTCGGTCGGTTATTGAGATCAATCCTGATGCCCTTGACATTGCAAAAGCACTGGATGAGGAGCGTCAAATCCGGGGGTCGCGCGGTCCTCTGCATGGTATTCCCCTGCTGCTTAAAGATAATATTGCAACACTGGACAAGATGCAGACGACGGCAGGTTCACTCGCCCTTGTCGGCTCACGTCCACCACGAGATGCTTTTGTCGCACAAAAATTACGTGAGGCAGGAGCTGTTCTACTCGGTAAGGCTAATTTGAGTGAATGGGCAAATTGGCGGTCAACAACCTCATCGAGTGGGTGGAGTGCGCGTGGTGGACAGACGCGCAATCCTTATGTACTTGATCGCACACCATGTGGTTCAAGTTCAGGCTCCGCTGTTGCCATTGCGGCTAATCTAGCCGCCGCTTCGCTTGGCAGCGAAACGGATGGCTCAATTATTTGTCCCGCAGCCTCGAATGGACTTGTCGGCATTAAGCCAACGGTAGGGCTTACCAGTAGAGCAGGTGTTATTCCTATCTCACACAGCCAGGACAGTATTGGTCCCTTTGGACGCACCATTACTGATGCGGCCCTGTTGCTTGGAGCAATTACAGGAGTTGATGTTCATGATGCCGTGACACAAGAGAGTACAGGCAAGTTTTACAATGACTATACGCAATTTCTTGACGCCGAAGGGTTGCGAGGTGCGCGTATTGGTGTTGCACGCCAGACCTATTTTGGTTATAACAGTAAGTCCGACGCTGTTGCTGAAGCCGCAATCGAGAGGATGCGCTTACTGGGTGCTGAAATTATTGATCCTGCAAACATTCCTACAACAGAGCAAATGGCATTCTCAAATACAGAAATGACTGTCCTTCTGTATGAATTCAAGGCCAATCTGAATGCCTATCTTGCCACACTGACCGAAACGCCTGTTCGTTCACTAGCAGATGTTATTGCATTTAATGAGGCACATGCAAACGAAGAGATGCCCTATTTTGGACAAGAATTGTTTATGAAGTCACAAGCAACAACTTCACTTGATGATCCAGCGTATCTGTCAGCGCTTGCAGAAAATCATCGCCTCTCACGGCAAGAGGGGATTGACGCTGTGCTGAACGAGTACCAATTAGATGCCTTAGTTATGCCAAGTGGGGGTCCCTCCTGGTGTATTGATCTTATCACGGGCGACCATACGCTGGGGGGCAGTGAGCAAGCTGCCGCTCTCGCTGGCTATCCATTAATCAGTGTGCCAGCAGGCTTTACCTTTGGGCTGCCGCTTGGTATTACCTTCCTGGGGAGTGCTTATAGCGAACCAACGCTGATAAAGCTTGCGTATGCTTTTGAGCAAGCAACGAAGGTACGTAAAGCTCCGCGGTATCTGCCTAACACACCACAATTTTAGTTGTGTATTACATAGTCAACGTTCATAACGAATGGTGGTAGTAGTCTACCAACCGTCATATGATGGGACGCGATATGCAGGGAGACCGCAAGGGTCTCCCCTACATGTCGCACCGTTCCCAGAAGATGTAGGGGAGACCCTTGCGGTCTCCCTGGCCTCTGCAAACGGGGATTTCCTCTCGATTGAAGATTGGTAGACTAGTAGGGACTAGATTTATGCAGTTGTAAATATCATTGAATAATGGATAGTTGAATAGTAAAGGACTACGTATGTCAGATTTACATTGGTCACAGAGCATTCATCACGATGGTTCGCCCTATTATGTCTCGTTTGACCCGACTCGGTCACATACGCATATAAAACTTCGATTGCGTGCGAGCAAAACTGCTCCCATCACCCAGCTCTTTGTACGCACAATTCCAGACGGTGAGCAACATTTCGCGCCGATGCGGATAGTTTCAAGTGATGCTCTTTCTCATTGGTGGGAGGCAGAGGTACGCCTGCACATGTTGCGCACGAACTATCGCTTCTTTCTCAATACAACAGAGGGAAATTGGTGGCTCACCGCTAATGGTATAGTGCGGTACACGCCTACTGATGCCACAGACTTTAAATTTCTTAGCCGTTATTCCGCACCTTCCTGGGTACAAGATACTGTCTTTTACCAGATATTTCCTGAACGTTTTGCCGATGGGGACAGCACCAACAATGTACAGAGCGACGAATATTCCTGTTATGGAACTCCCGTTGTCGCTCACACATGGGGAGAGTTGCCAGGCCAAACGGGTGCGGCTGGCAATGCGCATTTTTTTGGTGGCGACCTGCAAGGTATCGTGCGACACCTGGACTATCTCACTGACCTTGGTATCTCGGCACTCTATCTTACGCCTATTTTCACCTCACCGAGCAACCACAAGTACGATGTGGCAAATTATCGCGAAGTTGACCCGCACTTTGGTGGCGATAAAGCCTTAATCGCTTTACGCGAGGCACTTGACGAACGTGGCATGCGATTGATGCTCGATATCGTTCCTAACCATTGTAGTTCGAAGCATGGATGGTTCCTTGAAGCACAGAGAGACGCAACAGCAGCAACGCGAGAATACTTTACCATTGGCACTACACCGGAGCAGTATGAAAGCTGGCTTGGTATAAGTAGTTTGCCCAAGCTCAACTATCGCAGCGAACGTTTGCGCGAAGAAATGTACGCGGGTGAAGCCGCGATTATGCGTTACTGGCTGCGTCCTCCTTATCGTATCGATGGATGGCGTATAGATGTCGCGAACATGCTTGCTAGACAGGGAGAAAGCCAGCTAGAACACAAGATTGGGCGTGGCATCCGGCGTGCTGTCAAGTCTGAGTCATCGTCAATGTACTTGATTGGTGAACACTTTTTTGACGGCTCGGCACAACTTCAAGGTGATGAACTGGATGCGACCATGAACTACCGGGGGTTTAGTCTACCACTTCTACAATGGTTGGTGGGTTATATAGATGACAGGTCGCTTATGCGCCCTAGAGAGAAATGGCCTTTGCTGCCAACAGAGGCGTTGATGGCACAATGGAGAGCATTCCTCTCGGCTATTCCCTGGCAAATTGCGATTCAGCAATTTAATCTGTTAGGTAGTCATGATACAGCACGTTTACAAACCATCGTTGACGGCGATGAGGCACTTGTACAGGTTGCCGCCACGCTCCTCTTCACATTCCCTGGTGTTCCCAGCGTCTATTACGGAGATGAGATTGGCTTGGAGGGTGGGCGCGACCCTGATAACAGACGCTGTATGCCGTGGGAGCCGCACGTGTGGAACATGACACGCCGCGCACTCTATCAACGCCTCATACACGAACGCCGTACAGCACTCGCACTTCGTGAAGGTGGCTTTCAGGAACTTTATGCCGCAGGCGAAACGCTAGCGTTTTTGCGTGAGTCTCCTGACGAGCGCCTGCTTGTGGTTGCACGTCGCAGAGACGATGGACTCAAAGCACTTCCTGTTCAACGTGCAGGGTTAGCAGATGGTACACGTGTACACGAGGTATTGACCGATACACAGGCAGTTATTATTGATGGAATGCTTCCTCTTGAGAGCTTACCACCGGTGGGTGCACAAATATGGCGTGTTAAAATAGAAAAATAATAACTCAAAGACACGATAGTAAGGAGACACTGTGATACCTGACTCAAACACCTCGACTCAGATGGCTTCAGAAGCACGCATAGGTGCATTACTTGAAGCGATGACCCTGGAAGAAAAAGTATCACTGCTAGCTGGGGCGAGTACATGGTCTACCGCTTCCATTGAGCGGCTGGGCATACCGACAATAAAGGTTTCTGATGGTCCGAATGGTGTCCGTGGAAGTGGCAGTTTCGCGGGTGGGAATATGACCTCGGCCTGCTTTCCCGTGGGAATAGCCCTGGCATCCACCTGGAATCCGGGCTTGATAGAACAGATTGGGCAAGCACTGGGCGAAGAGGCGCAGACAAAGGGAGTGGATGTGCTGCTCGCTCCCACTGTCAATATGCATCGTTCACCACTCAGCGGGCGCAATTTCGAGTGCTATTCTGAGGACCCCTACCTCACAGCACGTATAGCCGTTGCATACATTAGCGGTGTGCAAAGTAGAAATGTTGGGGCGACGGTCAAACATTTTGTCTGCAATGACTCTGAGTTTGAGCGTAACACGATTAGCTCAGAGGTCAATGAGCGTGCCTTACGAGAAATCTATCTACCGCCTTTTCAAGCAGCCGTACAGGAGGCGAAAACGTGGTGCGTCATGGCGGCTTATAATAAGGTGAATGGTGTCTTTGCCAGTGAAAATAAAACAACGCTGCTTGACATCCTCAAACATGAATGGGGCTTTGATGGCCTCGTCATGTCTGACTGGTTTGGCACAAAAAGCACTGCTGCTGCCATCAACAACGGTTTAGACCTGGAAATGCCTGGTCCACCAATCTGGCGTGGAGTTCCCCAGGTGCTCGAAGGCATCAAAGCTGGTGACATTCAGCGTGGAGCTGTCGATGAAGCGGTACGTCGCATTCTGCGTATCGTTATGCGCTCAGGCGCGTTTGAGCAGCCCGCGGATCGTCCCGAACAAGCAGTAGATCGCCCTGAATATCGCGCACTGATTCGCGCTACCGCCGCCGAGAGTATAGTTCTACTCAAGAACGAAGGTGGCATCCTGCCCTTACACAAGGATACACTCAAGACGCTTGCAATCATTGGTCCGAATGCCAAAACCGCGCAAATTATGGGGGGTGGTAGCGCACAAGTTAACGCACATTATGCTATTACCCCTTACGAGGGTATCGCAAGCTATGTAGGGGACAGCATAGAGCTTAACTATGAGATTGGCTGCACGAGTCACAAGATGTTGCCCCGGCTCAATGCAAGCCTACTTAGATCGAATGGAAATCAGAGAGAAGACACGTTTACTCTTGACTACTATACTACTCTTGATCTCTCTGGCGAAATCGTCTCTCAGGCAACGGTAAATATGGCGGAGCAGTTGTGGATGGGGAGTGTTGTTCCTGGAGTAGAGATAGGCAACTTCTCGGCCCGACTCACAAGTACGCTCACGCCACAGGAGAGCGGGTTACACACCTTTGGCCTCACGAGTGCTGGACAAAGCCGCTTCTTCGTCAACGGACACGAAGTGTTGGACAATTGGACACAGCAGACTCCTAGTGATACCTACTTTGGCATGGGAAGTACTGAAATTACGGCAAATGTTGAGATGACCGCGGGACAACACTACGAATTGACGCTTGAATATAGCAGTCAGAATATCACGATGCTAGCGGGATTTCGCCTGGGCTATCTACCACCAGTAGCTAAGGACTCAATAGAACGAGCGGCAGCATTGGCAGCACGTTCAGATGTGGCTCTGCTCTTTATTGGACTCAATGGAGACTGGGAGGGCGAAAGCCACGATCGGCCAGACATGGAACTGGTGGGCGAACAGGTGGCACTTATCGAGCGGGTGGTGGCTGCCAATCCTAAGACTGTAGTTGTTCTGCAAACCGGCTCACCCATTACAATGCCATGGCTAGATAAAGTGGCAGGGGTCATCGAGGCATGGTATCCTGGGCAAGAGTGCGGTAATGCAATTGCTGATGTGTTGTTTGGGAGCGTTAACCCATCTGGTAAACTCTCGCAGACGTTTCCTCAAAGGTTAGAAGATAATCCAGCGTATATCAACTACCCGGGTGAAAATGGTCGGGTGCGTTATGGTGAGGGCATCTTCATAGGCTATCGCTACTATGAGAAAAAACAGGTTGCGCCACTTTTTCCCTTTGGCTTTGGTCTCTCCTATACCAGTTTCGCCTACAGCAACCTACGGCTGAGCACACAGAGTATTGCACCAGATGAAGCGTTAACGGTCAGTGTAGATGTGACCAACACAGGTCAGTATACAGGCAAAGAGACCGTACTATGTACGTACGTGACGTACATAGTACGCTAGCGCGACCGACGAAAGAACTAAAGAGCTTTGCAAAGGTCGCTCTAGCGCCGAACGAAACAAAGACGGTAACGTTACCGCTTAATCGCGAAGCGCTAGCATATTGGAACGATGCAGAACACGCGTGGGTAGCGGAAGCAGGCGAGTTTGAGGTGCTTGTCGGTAGTTCATCACAGGATATTCGGGCGCGAGATGGATTCCAATTGACGAAAACACTTGTCTTTGGAGGTCCTACGTTGGTGTAGGGGCCTCATTCATGACCATTGACTCCAACTCACGCGTGAAGCACCGTGGTGGGCGGCATGACAGGGGCAAGCCCTGTCACTACGATACGACGAAACGCCACGACGTGGCTTGCCCCTGTCATGCCGCCCATAGAGCCATTGTATGAATGAGTTGGAGTCACTAGGCTTGCCCTGTCATGTCACCAACCGCGCCGATTGATGAATTAGTTGGCTTCAATGCATTCATGACGCCCAAAGATGGGGGCGGGGCACGTTGGGCGTCATGATGTGGTTTGACAAAATACTCAGGATACGTCCCCTGTAGGGACCGATGTATCACGTCCTCATGGCAATTGTCAACGGCGACGAGGACGTGATACATCGGTCCCTACAAATATCCATATTATTTTGTTAAACAGGATAATGAGGCCCCATACGCATCTGAGAATTCCACCGTAACTCCGAAATGAAATGAGATTCCATAGTACATCTCTTGTCTAGCTTTCTTGACCTCGTTGAACTATTGGTCTATCAAACACGGAAGAACATTCGCTGAGTGGGAGGAGTAGAAGCGTGTTTAGATGCATCTGCTTTGGGAGTTCTAACGCGTCTTTGATGCGTTGGACATGATGGAGATGGGTGGTAGAAGGTAAGTGTTCGAGCGCAAAATAGTCACCACCGATCTTTGTCTCTCCTGTGACAGAGAAGAACCCGGTTCTGTGAATTGAGGATAATGGCGAATGCTCCAATCGTGAACATACCTTCAGTGAACATCTCTTGTCTCCCGCTCCGTTTTCTTTCTTAGAGTCCTCCCAATACAACCAGCCCTCCCACACGAATGCTAGAGCTGGTGGACATACCACTCGGAGGCGATGCTGTAGCCCATGTGGTGAAGTAGAGTGCGTTTCGGCTGATCGAGGTGACCGCAAACAACAACGCTTTGGGCTGCTCCATACTCTTTCGCTTTTCTGCATACTTCCGTGAGCAGATCCACCCCTGTACTCTCCCAAAGATTTCCTGATGCGACACAGAAGTCATCAATCCTGCATGTTGGTCCACCAGGATTGTAAACCGGGGGTGCCTCTACAAGGTCAGCGATGATAAAACCATCAATTGTTTCCGTGCTTTCATGCACCAACATGATCACATCCTCGCGCTTGAGTAAGCCCTCCAGGAAAAGGGTATGCTTCTCTTGTGCATCTTCAGCTTTCCGCCAAAAGAGAGGCTGATAGTGCTGGTACTGCAAGCGCCGCAACTCCGCGAGCTCGGCAATTCTTGGAATATCACTTTCCTCGGCTCTTCGTATGGGCATGCAAACTCCTCATTGTTTCATCATCGTGTCTCAACAGTCACCATCTTGCGCAGGTCGTTAGCCTACTTCCGTTTTGTTTTCCACGCTCGACCTCTCCTCCTGTCGCATCCGTTGACGGAAGCGGTAGGACTCACCAACAAATTCAACTCAGTTCCGTCATGCTCTTGCTGGCCTCAGAGGGGGCGCAGCACATAACTGGCTGCACCCCGTCGATGCCGGATATGTAACACGGTAATCCACTTGTCTGCTACGACTTTAACGATCCCAGAAAATCCAGCACGATCTGGTTGAACTCGGCTGGTTTCTCCATAAAAGGATGATGCGCTGTCTCTGCCATGATCACCTTTTTCGCTCCCGGAATCTCTGCTGCCAGTTGATCCAGCGGATTTGGCCCGTCCAACGCTCCTAGAATGACGAGCGTCGGCACTTCAATCTTCGACAGACGTCCAACGGCTGGCGGCTCTAATGGTACTGGCGGCGTCTGGGCCTGTGCCTCATCATCTGGGCGCTCCCAGTTGCGAGTCGTCATCTCGCGTACCCGCTCGCGCACGTCGGGAGCCGCCTGCCCTGGAAGACGGCCCGGCCCATCCGTCCACAGTTCTAGCGAGATCTCAACGGCTCGCGCAATATCGTGCTTCTCAAATGCTTCCTCCAGGCTCGTATACATACGCACCACATCTGGATGCCTTTTCATAACTTCTTCTGATGGCTGAAATCCGCTGACTCCTGCTGTAACCGGGATCAGCGCATCTACCATCTCAGGATGCTCAAGCGTAAAATCGAGAGCCAGCGCGCCTCCTCCGGAGACACCCATCATATAGGCGCTCTCGATGCCCAGGAATTTCATCAATTCGTAGAGATCCTGGCGATCAGAATACGACTCTCCTTTCGTAATCAGCCCTGAATCGCCAAAGCCTCGCTGATCGTAGCGGATGACCCTGTATCGTTGGGCGAAGACTGCGAACTGATCGTCCCAAGATCTTCTATCCAGAAGGTGTCCATGGACGAGAACGAATGGATGCCCTGCACCTGCAACCTCATAATACAGTGTTGTGCCGTTTAGCTCTGCAAAATCCGTCTGGACGTGTGTTGTGTTTGACATAGTGCTGCTCCTCTCTTTTAATGGGTCTCTCTCGATATGATAGCATCGAAAGCGGTCAGGAACGACCCTGTATAGGACTCTTTGAGCTTTCCCATTCTAAAACACCGAACAGCGACCAGTGAGGAGTAACCCAAGAGCTTGCTCAAGATTTTTTCGGAGTTATGGTGGAATTCTCACACACAAGCAAACAATGTGTGTGAAGCGGAGTTTCACACACATTGTTTGCTTCTTAAGACAGCTTGACTAGCGACCTTTATAGCCGGAGCCTTTATGATCGCGAAGGATGCCTTCCACCTCCTGGTCGCGTCCGTCGGGACGAACTACGACAACAGGGGTTCCTTTGGCAAACGCATCACTGTAGTATTGAAATTCTTCTGCGCTAATACCCATGTTTTGCAGCATCGTCCTGAGGTCGCTCAGTGTCTCGTCTTGTCTTTCGTCAGGAAAGACAAGCATATCTTTGATGCTGGTGAGAAAGTTCTCATTGGTATACTGCTTTGAGTATCGAATCTGGTCGCTCGTGAAGTTCGCGTCGTGGAGTGCCTCTACCGCCTGCTCCGCATCGTCAGTGCTATCAAATGTTGCCATCGCAATACTTTCATGCGTTGGATTGTTCGCCATGCTTGTTCTCCCTCTACAGTTTCACTGTTCTAAATAGACATAGAGTTTTTCTCTCTACCTTAGGCACGTTTTATGAAGCGTAATGGTGTCATCCATCGGAGCCAGGGTTATTCAAAAGTAGTTGAAGCCTGCGAGTAGAGGAGTGACAGGGCTTGTCCCTGTCACTCCTCTACTCGCCTGACTTTTAAATCACCCTTCATCGGAGCCTGACCTGGCGACTTCGGGCAGAAATTGCTGAAGCAAGATTGGAATTACAGGGCTACAAGCCTACAAGCCTTCACCCTCTTGACACCTCTGGTGTATGGTAGAAGAACCGAAACAGGTGTGCTTCTCATGATGAGGAACACGAACAATGCAAAAAAGGAGATACTACTCATGCAACTAGCTCTTCCCGAATGCCCATTATCATTTACACTCATGCCTGCACTTCAGTACGGAGAAGTTCCTGAAGTGCCCCCTTGGGAGGCACCGCTCCATCTGGACATGCTCTGTCCTTCACCTTTGCCTGCTGCTCCTGCGCCCGCAGTCATCTACCTTCACGGGGGAGGATGGGCAGAAGGAGAAAGAAGTACCGGATTGTACCCCTGGTTGAATCCCTTGCTTGCGGCTCATGGCTTTATCACCATCAGTATCGACTACCGGTTGAGCCGCTTCGCTCCTTTCCCATCTCAAATTCACGATGCGAAAGCGGCAGTGCGTTGGCTACGCGCCCATGCGAAAGAGTACCATATCAATCCTGACCGTATTGGTGTTTGGGGAGACTCTGCCGGAGGGCATCTTGCGGCTTTACTCGGAGTCACAGGGGATCTCCCCGATCTTGAAGGCAATTGCGGCTCATCAGGATACTCCAGTTGTGTGCAGGCGGTTGTCACCCGTTGTGCTCCCTATGATTTCCTGAGCACTGGCGGCCTGATGATCAATGATGCTCCTTCGCCTGTGACACAACTCTTCGGTGGGACAGTGATTGAGCGGGAGGATCTCATGCGTGTAGCAAGCCCCATCTTCCATGTGCGTCCCGGTGCCCCACCGTTCCAGATTGTTCATGGCACCCTGGACGAAACCGTTCCCTTTGAGCAGGCCGAGCAATTTACTAGAGATAGTAAAGCCGCTGGGAACAAGGTGGACTTTCTCCCCGTTCCAGGTGCCTATCACAATCTGTGCCTGGAAGAACTGTTTCCGTGGACGGACACACCCTGGGAAGAGCTAGGCTGGAAGGCTCTCGCGTTCTTCCAACGTCATTTGTGCCAGTAAAATGATAATTCTTGAACAGTAGCATCAGGCTCCTACAACGGCTGTTACTCCATTCAGGGTTCCTATGTAGATGTGATTACCGGAAAGGGTGGGGGTTGCAAAACGCGATACATCTCCTATCGTGACGGTTGCGCGTACTTTGCCGGTTGCGCTATCAAGGGCATAGAGCGTGCCATCTCCACCAAGACTATAGACCGTGTGGCCTCCAATAACTGGTGAACCTGTAATTTGGCCAGGTGCTTGCCAGCCGAGCGTGGCGTGGCCTTGCGAGTCAAGCGAAAGCTGTCGTATGCCAGAGGTACAGGGAACGAAAATTTGTGTGCCGTTAGTGGCTGCGCCTCCGTAGGAATGGCAGACGGTGAGGGCTTGTGCTTGTCCGCCAACGCCACCAAGCGCGTTGGCATGGAGGATATAGCCAAGATCGGATTTGCCATCGGCGAAGATCAAGTCATTGGGAAGCAACAATGGCCCCATTGAGCCAAGATCAGCATCCTGTGAATTCTCTTGCTGCCAGTTTTGTGGCGCGAAACCGTCTTCGAGTTTGAGGGTTGGAGAGAGGCGTAGAATAGAGTCGCTATGGTCCCAATCGCCTTGCGTCGTCTCACCATTGCCAACTGCAACAAAGAGCTGTCCAACAGCGTTTATAGCTGGTCCTGGAGGTGCCCAGATGCCACCTTCACGGGGTGTTGGAACTTGAAACGTGAGTAGTGGTCCATTGCCATCGGTTTGACTGCCGACCACCAGGCCATGGTAGTTGCCACAATCGCCAGCGAGTCCACCAAAGGCAATGTACACTCTATCGCCAAACAAGGCAAGGGCGGCACGCTCCTGGTGCGGCGCGACATCTATACCTTGCGGGTCAGCGACACGACGCACCTTCACCTGACCAGTCTGTGCGTCAATGCCGACCAGGATGTGTGCAGGGCCTGCTATTTCGGCAACGGCAAATACCAGGCCAGTTGCTGGATCATAGACAGGGGTGCCGGTAATACCAAGCGGATTGATATTGCCACAGGGTAACGTTGCCTGGTCTACGGGCGTTCCAACGTTCGTGTGCCATAGCACCCGTCCGGTTTGAGCATTGAGAGAATACACCGTGTTGTTTTCAGTTGCGACGAGAACGTGTCCGCCGACAACCAATGGTTCAGCATAGATGGCTCCATCTAGTTTTGTGTTCCACGATGATATAAGACGCTGTGGGTCAGGCATGTTTGCAAGATAGCCAGCACGTGTATTGTCGCGATGATAGGTCGTCCAATCTGCACTATTTGCAGTGGTAGTCTTACTTGATGTTGGACTGGGCATCAAGGCAAAGGGTGTGACTTGAGCAGGTTGTGAACCAGAAGTAACCGGGTTACTACATCCTGCCAGGAGCAGCAAGGCAAAGGTGATGCCAGTATAAAAAAGATACCGTTGATGCTTAACTTTATGAAAGAAAATACAAGAAGAGAACGCTATAGAAAATAGCGTTCCGATAATAATCACAGGAAACATCTCTACTCCTCTTGGTTTTAGGACTTTGTGTCTTTCCGTATTATCACACATTGTTGCATGGAAAAGGTGCAGAGATGTGATGATGGAAATAGGTCATGTATGACCTATTTGCTGCTTTGGTCTATTGCGTTATATTCTTCCTGAGTAAGCTTCAGCGTTGCACCCATTGCGTTCTCTTCCAGGTGCTTCACTGAGGAGGTGCCTGGAATTGGGAGCATCGTGCTGGAACGATGCAGCAGCCACGCAAGCGCAATCTGGCTTGGTTGCGCGTTACGCTGTTTTGCGATCTGGTCGAGGGGTCCGCCTTGTCGCGCAAGGTCTCCAGTTGACAGAGGATTCCAGGGAATAAAGCCGATGCCTTGTCGCGCACAGATGTCGATCATCTCTTCGGATTGCTGCACCGTCATCTGCTCGGACTCGCGCTTCGACAGATTATAGTGGTTTTGGATGGTGACAATCGGTACAATTTTCTGCGCTCGTGCAAGCTGCTCAATGGTGACATTGGAGAGTCCGACATGACGTATCTTGCCTTCAGCCTTCATCTTCGCAACTTCACCTACAGAATCTTCAAATGGAACCCTGGGGTCTGGACGATGAAACTGATAAATGTCGATAGTATCAAGGCGCAGGCGTCGTAAGCTGCCTTCCAACGCCTCACGCAGATGCTTTGGGCTACCATCCAGCGGCCATTGCCCCGGACCGGTTCGCATTAGGCCACCTTTGGTCGCAATGACAAGACCCTTTGGATAGGGATATAAAGCTTCAGCAATAAGTGACTCGCTGACCTCTGGCCCGTAGGAGTCGGCGGTGTCGATCAGGTTAATGCCTAACTCAAGAGCGCGATGTAGGACTGCGATAGCTTCTTGCTTGTTTGCTGGCGGTCCCCAAATACCTTCACCCGTGATACGCATAGCTCCAAAGCCAAGACGATATACGTTTAAATCTCCACCAAGCATAAGTGTGCCACTTGCTTCTGCAGGCCGTCCAGTTGTATGTTGCATATTTTTCCCTTTTCTGTTTTTTCCCTTTTCTGTTATCTATGCACTTAGGTTATACATAGGTACACGATGGAGAAGGGGTTTAGGTGTCTATAATCTCTACCAGGGCTATTTACAAGTCAGGCGGGAGCATGAGAGGGACAAGCCCTCTCACTCCTGTGCCCCGCTCATGGCTGCAATGACTTTTGAATCGCCCTGAGTCTCTACAAGAGAGGTTGTAAAAAAGGACAAAATTTGATACAGTGTAATAGATTTACAGACACAACAGGCAAAGCGACCTTTACGGTCGGTCTCCTGTTTATCTTTAGTAGAGAGTATTCTTGGAGAAAACATATGGTTGTCGAGGCACAAAAAGAAAATTTGAGCTTTCAGGCAGAGGTCACGCAGTTGCTTGATTTGATGATTCACTCGCTCTACAGTAATAAAGATATATTTTTGCGTGAGTTGATCTCGAATGCATCGGATGCGATTGACCGTCTCCGCTTTGATATGCTTTCGGATCAGGCGTTGGCCGAAAATGATACTGATCTGCACATTCGCATTGCTTTCGATAAGGATGCACGCACCATCACTGTCACTGACAATGGTATTGGAATGACGCGTGAGGAGGTGGTGGAGCATATCGGCACAATTGCGAAGTCAGGCACACGTGAATTTTTCCAATCGTTGACTGGAGATCAGCAGAAGGATGCGAACCTGATTGGACAGTTCGGCGTCGGTTTCTACTCTTCATTTGTTGTTGCCGATAGGGTGACGCTGACAACGCGGCATGCAGGATTAAGTGCTGAGCACGGGGTGCGCTGGGAGTCCGATGGGCGTGGTAGTTATACGCTTGAGAACATCGAGCATCCTGGACGAGGAACGGAAATTACGCTGCGTCTACGTGAAGGGGAAGATGAGCTATTGAGTGGAAGCCGTCTACGCTCGATTATCCGCACCTACTCTGACCACATCACGATTCCTATTCTGATGCAGAGCGAGGACGAGGAGAAGAAAGACGAAGAGGAGCGTGTCAATCAGGCGTCAGCACTGTGGGCACGTCCCAAGAGCGAGATTAGCGTTCAAGATTATAACGAGTTTTACAAGCATGTCTCGCACGACTTTGAGGACCCACTGGCGTATGTCCATAGCCGCATGGAGGGTAACTACGAGTATACACTTCTGCTCTATATTCCAGCGCATGCTCCATTCGACCTGTTCAGTCGCGAGCGGAGGCATGGCGTCAAGCTCTATGTGCGGCGCGTCTTTATCATGGACGATGCAGAAAAGCTGATGCCTAGCTATCTGCGCTTTGTACGTGGTGTTGTTGACTCTAGCGATTTACCCCTGAATGTGTCGCGCGAACTTCTGCAACAGAACAGGGTGCTTGATATCATTCGCTCCAACGCGACGAAGAAAGTGTTGGGTCTGCTCTCTGATCTCGCCAAGAATGAGCCGGAGAAGTACAGTACGTTCTGGAAGGAGTTTGGACGCGCCCTCAAGGAAGGCATTCCAGAGGACCCGACGAACAAAGAGACTATCGCGAAACTCCTGCGCTTCTCTTCAACCCTGACCTCATCTGAGACACAGGACGTTTCGCTGCAGGACTATGTGGGCCGTATGAAAGAGGGTCAGGAGAAGATTTACTACCTGACCGCGGAAACCTTTGCGGCCGCAAAGGAAAGTCCTCTTCTGGAGATATTCAAGAAGAAAGACATTGAGGTTCTGCTACTTTCTGATCCAGTCGATTATGTGCTGGGTACCGAACTCTTCGAGTATGAAGGCAAACCACTGCAATCCGTCTCTAAAGGTGAGATTGACCTGAGTAAGATGGAGGACCAGCAGGAGAAAGAGGAGCAGGAGAAGGCTGCATCCGAGGCACAGGACCTGACAGAGCGGCTCAAAAAAGTGCTCAGCGATAAGGTGAAGGATGTGCGCGTTACCTCACGCCTGACCACCTCGCCTGCTTGTCTGGTCGTTGGTGAATACGATATAGACCCCAACCTGCAACGTATGCTCAAGGCGGTCGGCCAAGCTATTCCTAGCACAAAGCCAATTCTGGAGATCAACCCAGCGCATACGATTGTACGCAAGTTGAAAGAGGTGCAAAGCGAGCAGCGTTTCAGCGATTGGGCCTTCGTGCTCTTCGATCAGTCGGTCCTCAGCACAGGAGAGCAGTTGGAAGACCCTGTGCGCTTCGTGAACAGACTGAATGATCTTCTAGCACAGCTTTCGTAGTCCTCTTTTATGAGGGTTGGCATGATGAGTGTACGGCGGGTCTGATGTAGCACACCCAATAGTGCTCCGTCAAGCTTGATGTGACGTATCGGAGCCGGACGACCGCGAGGATCGTCCCTGCATTTCTGAGTCAAATGAACATTGACAGAGCAATAGGCATCAAGGTAAGGGAACATGACAGGGACAAGCCCTGTCATGGCGCCAACCACGCCGATTGATGAATGAGTAGGAGTCACTGGGCTTGTCCCTGTCATGGCGCCCACGGCCTCAATCAGCAGTCCTTACCTTGATGTGTATAGGATCTGATGTAGCATACCCTCTTGGCAGCATAGAATGTAGTCGGCTAAGGCTTTAAAAATTTATCTGTGAATGCAGGTAACATGGTTGCACAAAGAATAATCGAGCCGCCAAGAAGGGTTGTTACAGTTGGAATATCTCTCAGGAGTAACACACTAAAGAGGATGCCCCATACAGGTTCGAGGCTTGCAAACAAGCTGGCGGACTGGGCCGTGATATCGCGCATGCTGGCGATAAAGAGGGTATGAGCCAGGGCAGTACAGACAACGCCTAATATGAGCAGGATAAATAGTTCGTGTAGTGTCCAGAGTGTTCCTGTAGGCGTAAGGAAGAGAGCGGGCAACAATACAAGAGCTGCTACTCCATCCTGGTAGAGGCTGATGGTGAGACTTGGGTAGCTGCGTCCAAGCCAACGATTAGCCACTGAGAGAAGGGCGAATGTTGCTCCTGCAAGCAGTCCCCATGCGACACCAAGTGTTGTGCGGTTTTGCAGCGTGAATGATGGTACCAATAAATAAATTCCTGGGAGAATGAGTAGGGCGGCAATAATTTGTATGCGGCTTGGACGCTGTTTGAGCAGAAGTGGTTCTAAGGCCGCGGTGAAAAGAGGGAAGCTAGAGAAGGATAGCAGGCCAATAGCGACGTTGGAGACGTTGATGGATTGAAAGAAGGCTGTCCAGTGGAGAGCAAGTAGGGCTCCCTGTCCGACTAACAAAAAGCCGTCGCGCCTCTGCTTTGGACGTAAAGGTATATGTTGAAATAGACAAGCACCGAGGAGTACTAAGCCTGCAAAGACGACTCGCCCAAGCACAATAAGAGGTGAGGGAAGAGTGCTTAGTTTTCCCAAAACTCCCGCGAGGCCAAAGAAGAGTACCGCAGTGTTAGCGGATAGAATACCTCTTCTATAGTTCGATTGCTGTTTATGCACGAAAGCTGGCCTTTCATTGCTAGCATATCTTTATTCAATAAATAGTGAGGGATATTTTCCTAAATATCTTTTGATCGTTAAGAAAATGTATTGCAGGTATTATATCTGATAAAATAGAGAATATGCGCTTGAAAGAGTTATATTTCAGAATATCTAGCAACAAAGTCCAAACTGGGGCGTTAGAATGAATTTTTCTTTCATAATCTATAGGTATTTAAAGTGATACTATAAAACTTCCGTTAGAAGCTTTCACAAGTAATGCAAATCATCACCGAATTTTAACCAAATCGCAACCGTTTTATACTTCTATTTGCTCTCTATTTCCGCTATACTATATTGTGAGTCAAACGACTACGAGCTATATTTCTCGAGTGAGAAGAGGACGGTAAACAATCTTACACTTCATTACTTCTTAATGAAAATAGTACCCAATCTTCTTTACCTGATCTTCTTTATGAGAGAGTATCGTCCGCCGAGAAAGAAAGGAACTTACAATGGCGAAAATGACACGACGCGCAATGCTGTGGGCAACATCTGCTGGTGTTGCAGCTGTTACTGGTGCGGCAGCCCTAGTAGCTGGTAAACAGCTTCAAAGTGCTGAGGCCGCAGCACCTACCACTAACGTTGCAGCGACAGGCTCTCTAACAGCTCACATAAAAGACGTGAGCAGTGGCAAGGTAAGCATATTCATGGGGGAACGAGAAATTATCGTAAATAACCCTGCTTTGGTACACGAACTCTTGGGTTCCATTCACTAAGCACGTCTTCTCAGTAGTGAAAAGATGAGACACTCTAATTTTTTTGTGAGGTAAACTTAATGTCATCACATCGCGAAGCGCCCGCAACGTCCAAAGACCCAGTAGCTGATAATACCGATACATACGCGTTTGTCAGCCCAGATAAGCCAGATACCGTCACCCTGATCAGCAACTATGTTCCCTTGCAGGAGCCATCTGGTGGCCCAACCTTTTATGAGTTCGGTGATGATGTCTTATATAAGATACACATCGATAATAATGGAGATAGGGAAGCTGAAATTACTTACGAGTTTCGTTTCAATACGCTAACCCGCAATCCCAACTCTTTCCTGTACAATACTGGTCAGATCACTTCGATCGGTAGTGCAAATTGGAATAGACCTCAGTTCTATTCTGTGACAAGAGTTGACCACGATGGTCGTTCAACCGTCCTGGCACGTGATCTGGCATCTCCTCCCTGCAACATCGGCCCACGCTCCACGCCTAACTATGAAGAGTTGGCAGCTATGGCCGTTCATGCACTTCCAAGTGGTGAAGTTGTTTTCGCGGGGCAGCGGGCTGAGGGGTTCTACGTGGACCTTGGCGCAGTCTTTGATCTCCTGGATCTTCGGCCGTTTCAGAATCTGCATCTCATTCCCAGTCCTGCCGCACCAGGAGTCAATAATACGCAGGGACTCAACGTGCACACCATTGCAATTCAGGTGCCCAAGAAACTTCTGACTCGCAATGGCTCTCATCCCACGAATCCGAGTGACCCTCACTCCGTAATTGGTGTCTGGGCCTCCGCAAGCCGACGGAAAGCAATAATGTTTGAGGGCAACGGAGAGGTTGATGAGAACGGGCCATGGATACAGGTCTCACGACTCGCTATGCCATTAATTAATGAGGTGATCATACCTCTGGGTAAGAAGGACTATTGGAACTCGCAGTATCCCTATAATGATAGGCAGTTTGTCCAGTACTATGCGCATCCTGAGGTGGCACGGCTGCTTCCAATCCTCTATCCAGGAGTTTTCCCTCATCTCGCTGCCTACACGAAACCTCGAGCGGACCTGGAGGCGATCTTGCTCACTGGTATACCATCTGGGATAATTCCTGGATTCCAGAATTTCACGGGTAGTACTCTTGCGGACTTGATACGGCTGAACATGGCGATACCGCCAGCGGCGAAGCCGAACATTCTCGGGATAATCGGAGGCGATCTGGCGGGATTTCCGAATGGGCGTAGAGTCTTCGACGACACGACAACGGTAGAGCTGCGCGCGATAGCTGGCGCCACCATTCCGTTGGTCGACCATAGCTATACACCTGACGCAGCCGCATCAGCGGTCAGCCAGTTCTCACCCCCACAGATTCCGGCGGGTGTCCGTTATGAGAAGCGGTTCCCGTATCTCGGAGTTCCGTTTGGTGGCTATCAAAGTATACCGCATCCAGTAGGGGCGTAAACTGCTGCTGTACCTAAGAAGATGAATAGATGGAGCTCGATAGTTTAGAACTGCCGAGCTCCTCGCTTGTTCTATCAAGAGAAGAGAAAAGCAGATGGTCGAGAAACGTGAGAGTTGGGTTCACAGCGAACATGTTGTGCTGGACATTGGGCAGGACATTGGGGCGCTCATTATCTACACAAAAGAGAACATGCACGGATATCAGATTGATATCAGTCTGAAAGGGAACATCAGCGCGAAGAGAGTACATACCGATGTATTAGAGCGCAGAATAGCAGGGCGTCCAGTCTTCGCGGCAGTCTTTGCAGCACTCCCCGCAGGTGAGTATGTTACCTTGAGCGACCCTGCCGAGACCTTTACAATCGTTGGTGGCACCATAGTCGAGTTGAACTGGTGCAATACCGATACATATGTTCCTCCTGTCAGTTTTGCCGATGTTGAGGGTAGCAACACCTCTCAACGCACAATGTCTACGCTATCGAGTATTCTTCCTCCGCGTTATCAGGGAGGGCAAAAGGTTAGCTCTGCACCTATGGGTACTGCGCCTATGGAGTATACCGAAGATGGGCAAGTGGCTTGGAATGAGATGTGGACAAGTTTTTGTGATCTTGCGTTGGCAGGTGGTCCCCCACATCGCGATACCTTGTTGGAACCTGCGCCTCCCGATGAAGTACGGGGAGACATAGCAGGCTACGAACGTGTGCTCGCAGAGATCGAGCGTGGTCTGCACCTTGTTGCAGGATTACCCGTTGTACGCAGTGAGCGGCCAGGCTGGATTGGCCTAGAGTGTGAAAACGAAGATATGGCTTTGTGGCTGTTGCGTGCAATCATCGTAGAAAATGTCTGTGTGCGGCGCGAAGGTCCTGTGTTGTTTTTGCCTGTTGGTCCGAACTTCCAGCTCGAGAAAGAGATCAAAAACGTTATCACCGTTGTTGCTAAGACGCACCATTATTGGATGGAGCATATGGGGTTGTAATATATGGCTATTCTACTATCATTTGTCTTTCCAGTCTATAACTTTGTGCCTGTTACACAATAAATACAGATAGTGAAAGTTGATTGCTTACTTGCCGTTTCTATTTTGCACAGCTTTAAATCAATTTTATTGTCTAAAAAAGAGGTTCACGTTCCTGGCTAAATAGCCAGGAACGTGAACCTCTTTTTTAGACTGTGATGAAACACACGGAGATGTTCTCTCCACATATCTCATTGACGGAAGACTATTTGCAGGCAACAGCGAATGGGGAGCGGTAGACAACACCCTCATCGTCTGTGCTGACCTGGTGATAGGTGTAGGAGTTGCCCTTCTTGGGGCTGAGGTAGCCTGCCTTCGTGACGAGTGCAGGAGCATCGCCAACTTTACCAACCAGGACCGGGGTGAATGCCCAGTTGTCGGCAGGGATGAGGCCACCAATAGCACGACCAAGTGCACGATGCTCGGATTCGATACAAGCAATCTGTGCGGCGATCTGTGACAGGTCAGGGCGCTGCTGCAGAGCGAACTCCTTGACAGCGGCAAGGAAGGCTGAGTCGAAAACGCCTTCGAGTTGCTGCTGCGTTGCAATAAAAGTCCTGAGACTCTCGAATGTCTCTTCTCCCTCTGGGAAACTGAAGGTACTTGCGAGGTACTTACCGCCAGCACTGGCGAAGAAGTTTTCGTGAATCTGCTCTTCAATAAGAGCCGCACGAATGTACTGCTTGTCAGCTCCACGGATACCAAGCCTGTTAGCGTTCTTCAAACCATTTGTGTAGAAGGTAACGGCGAGGCGCTCAGCGGTACGAGCAATGGTCAGAATATCCTTAATTGGAGTGACACATCCTGCATCATATGCTGGTGCCGCGTACACACCAGTGTACTGTGAAAGAAGAGCACCACCTGCAACCGCTAGACCTGTAGCTCCGGCTGCACCAGCTACAGCTCCTTTGAGGACATTACGACGTGACTGTTGACTTTTTGATGTTTCTGTAACAACTTGATCGGTCTTCTGCATGAGAATACATCCTTCTGTGATAAAATCACACGGTCAAGCATACGAGTTGTATGTTGACAAAAACCAGTAAAATTTGCACTTACCCCCCTGGTGCAATCAGGATGTGATGAACGTGGGCGAGAAGATTGACTCTTGAACGTCACATCGAGCGATGCTGGCTTCACTTCAACCAGTCCTCGTTCCCTTCTCACCCTATACTACGATGCATGTGTGCAATTGGATTGCATGAATTTAATCGAGGCAGCCAATCGCGGTGAACTCGATGCTAGTGGAGACTCGAAAGCCCCGTTCGAGGAGATGCGCGCATACGTGGATGCTGTTCGTCCGCCGTTCCGTACAGCAGAGCGTTTTATCATTGAAGAGATTATTGATCCTGGAGAGACACGTCCTCTGCTGAGCGAATGGGTGCATGATGCCTATGCACTATTGCCAGAGCAATTGGGTCGCCCGGGTCACGGCACAAGATCCTAAACGCGGATGAAAAAGGCGATTTGCCTTTTCCATCCGTGTGATAGTACTCTACATTGTCCTTAGTTCGCGTTTCAGGATTTTGCCAGTCGCGTTTTTTGGGAGAGGTGCATCAGTAAATTGAATGGTACGCGGATATTTGTAGGCTACGACCCGCTCTTTGCAGAACGTGCGAATATCCTCTTCGCTCGCTGTGGCTCCCGGTTTCAGGTAGACGAAGGCTTTGACCTCCTCGCCCAGCGTTGTATCAGGGACGCCGACAACCGCGACTTCCGATATGTCAGGGTGCTCGTACAGCACCTCCTCGATTTCGCGTGGGTAGACATTGAAGCCGCCTCGGATAATCATGTCCTTCTTGCGATCAACGATTGAGAAGTAGCCATCCTCGTCCATTTTACCAATATCGCCACTATAAAACCAACCATTGCGAATAGCCTCTGCAGTTGCTTTGGGTTGCTTATAGTAGCCCTTCATCACGTTATGACCACGAATGACGATTTCGCCGACTTCACCAACAGGAACTTCCTTATCGTTGGCATCAAACACTTTCATCTCGACACCATAGACTGGCAGCCCAACTGTTCCTGGTTTCGCGGGTTTGAATAAGACGTTGAACGAGGCTGTTGGTGATGTCTCCGAGAGTCCGTAGCCCTCTAAGATGGTGATACCAAACTCTTTTTTCCAAGCTTGTAGCACCTCAACCGGATTAGCAGCCCCACCACTGATACAGGTACGCAGGCTTGAGAGATCGTATTGCTTGCGGTCGGGATGGTTCAGCAGGTAGATATACATAGTTGGTACACCCGCGAAGGTCGTCACACGATCACGCTGAATAAGCTCAAAGGCTTTGACAGGTTCAAAGCGAGCCATCAGGGTCAGCGTTGCGCCAACAGTGATCAAGACGTTCATTACTGAACTGATGCCAAAGGAATGGAAGAGTGGCAAGGCGACAAGGCCAACATCATCGTCGCGCCAATCAATGCCAAGAGAGTCTGCCGAGGTACGAGCATTGAAGAACAAGTTGAAGTGGCTCAATTCGGCTCCCTTTGGCTTGCCTGTTGTGCCACTTGTGTAAAGAATGACGGCGGTATCATCAGGCATCGTTGCCACCATTTCAAAGGTAGATGGTGTGTTAACCATCATAGCAGCGAGGCTTGTGGCCCCTTCCACACCGGGGACAACCTTTGAACCTGGAGCATTGACTATGACAAGTTGATGGCAAGTCTCGGTTTGTTGATAAGCACTCACAGCCTGGGCAGCAAAGCCTTCCCAGACAATAAGCATCACAGCATCACTATCTTCCAGATGATAGGCTATCTCAGGAGCTTTGAGCAATACGTTTAACGGCACGACAGTCGCACCTGCTTTGGCAATACCGTAAAAGCAAATAACAAATTGCGGGATATTGGGTAGCATAAGAGCCACTTTTTGGCCTGGTGTAATGCCAGCATTGACAAGGGCATTCGCAAACTGATTTGAGGCTGTATCTAATTGGCGATAGGTCATCTTAAAGTCATCAAAGATAAGAGCAGTATGGTCAGGTTTACGTTTGCTCGTCTCGGCAAGCATCGTTGCTAAGTTGAGACTCATCGAACAGTGTCCTTTCTCTGTATGTGCAGCATGCACTCCTTGAGGTGGAAAAGATTGGAATTAAGCCTTTCCTTATACTCATTATAACCAAGTTTGGCTGCTTAGTAAAAGAGAGACGCTCATTCGTGTTACAATGACGGAAAACGTTGCTGTAAGGCTAGAACAGGATAGGAAGCATGGGAGCATCATCCGTTGTTGAGACACACTATGGCAAGGTACAGGGAACGCAGAAAGACGCGGTTTCTGTTTGGAAGGGCATTCCTTTTGCACGACCACCGCTTGGGTCGCTGCGTTTTCGCGCACCTCAGCCACTAGAGGCATGGACAGGGGCACGCGAGGCAACACAATTTGGCGCGATCTCGCCACAAACATCTACAGGGTCTTTCGGCACCCTTCCTGGTCCGATGAGCGAAGATTGTCTGACGCTCAATATCTGGTCTCCGAGTGCTGACAATGCGCGACGACCTGTTATGGTGTGGATTCACGGTGGAAGCTTTGTTACCGGCTCCGGTTCAACACCGTGGTACAACGGGACCTCCTTCGCAACGCAAGGAGATGTTGTGGTTGTCACAATCAACTATCGACTTGGTGCGCTCGGTTTCTTGTATCTCGCTGAGTATGCTGGCGAAGACTATGCCGGTTCTGGCAATAATGGCTTGCTTGACCAGATAGAGGCATTGACATGGGTACGCGACAACATCGCCGCGTTTGGAGGCGACCCCAATAATGTCACCATCTTTGGTGAGTCTGCTGGTGCTATGAGTATCGGTGCTTTGCTCGCCATGCCTGCTGCTCGTGGACTATTCAAACGCGCCACTCTGCAAAGTGGGGCCGCACATCGTGTTAACAGTAGCAGAGTAGCTGCGGATGGGACGCAAAATTTTCTACGTGCGCTTGAACTTGGACCGGGTGATATGAGTCGCCTTTTGACGACACCCGTGGATGATATTCTCAGAGCGCAAGGAACGCTGCCAAGTTCTGTGCAATGGCGTGCCTTTAGCCCTGTCGTTGATGGAGTTGCGTTGCCTAAACGTTCCATAGATGCTATCGCTGATGGCTCGGCAGCAGGAGTCGATGTACTGGTTGGAACCAACCTGGATGAGATGAAGTTGTTCACGGTATTTGATCCTGGTCAACAAACGGTTGACATGAACCTGCTGACAACGTTGTTTGGAGATAGAGCAAACGAGGTACTGGCAACCTATACAGACCAGCAGTATGAGGCACCCTTATCAACGCCGTGGGAAGCATTTTTGACGGACCGCACGTTCCATGTGCCTGCGATTCGTGTCGCGGAACAGCAGGGAAAGCATAGTGCCTCGGCGTGGATGTATCGGTTTGACTGGCCTACGCCCGTATATGGAGGTGTGTTGGGTGCATGTCATGCACTCGAAATTCCTTTCTTGTTCAATACGCTTCGCCATCCAAGTGTCGCAATACTTACAGGTGGGGCAGAAGCTCCTCAGTCTATCGCTAATGCTATGCATGCTGCCTGGATTGCCTTTGCACATGGCGAGGACCTGACACAACAAGTACAAGGGCTTCCATCATGGCCTCGTTATGACGAAGAGCGACGGGCTACGATGCTTTTCAATACAGAGTGTTCTGTGAGCGATGACCCGCAGGCAGTGACACGTAAGCAGTGGGAAGGCGTGATTTGACCTACAATCATGAACAACCCGAATATGGTAATCGAAAGCAAGAGCCTGCAAAGGGAGCATGACGGGGGCAAGCCCTGTCACTCCGATACACGAACGCGTGGCAAGCCACGTAGTGGCACATCGTCATATAGTAGTGACAGGGCTTGCCCCTGTCATGCCGCCCCCACAGCCGTTTTATGGGTGAGTTGGAGTCAATTCTAATAAATTAAGCTCCTACAAGCACCGTATTTAGTTTCGTTTGGATGCTGTAGACACCTCATGACATCTTGTATAATAGACATAAGAAAATTCGAGGAGAAGAGACACATGAACATTCGCACGCTGGATCATGCAGCACTGTTGGTCAAAGATATTGAGCGTTCGCGCCATTTTTACGGGCAGGTACTAGGAATGGAGGAGGTGCCACGTCCCAGTAACTTCTCTTTTCCAGGAGCGTGGTTTCGCAAAGGGACAGCACACATACACCTTATTGGTGAGATCGAGGAGGGTCGCGCGGCTTCACTTGTTCCCGTATATCGTAGTGATGAGTTAGCGATAGGGCATGTTACGCATCTTGCCTTCGAGGTAGATGATCTGGAGGCAACTCAAGAGCATTTACGCTCGCATAACATAGCAATTGTCGGTGGGCCGCGTCCACGTGGTGACGGAGTACAGCAACTCTATGTTCTCGACCCTGATGGGTATGTCATCGAGTTCTTTGTGTTTCCTTCATAAAGGTCATCTGATACGTAATTTTAAAGTAGTCTGCATGGCAATTGGCATAGCTGATTGCCACACAGATTGCTTTTTTCTTCATTGTTCTTTAACTTGTGGACTAGAATATCCTGATCTGATTGATTATACTTGGATGCTGTAGCTTGGATCGGTTTGATTTGCTAGCCAGATGAGTGTCTGCCCATCAGACTCTTTCTGTCTGTTCGTAATTTCCGCTTCCCAATCTTCTTTTGGCACGTTATTGATGGCGTCTGTCAAATTAGATTGCATCGTCCTCTGAAGTCCCTCAATAACCGCTTGCCCTTCACCCTGATCGAGACGCTCATTCACATAATCTCTGAGTCGCATAATTTTATCTCCTTGTATTCGCACTACAGAACACAACATTCTGTATTATGCACGTTTTTGTTGCTGTTTACGACTCTATAGAAAACAGAAAACTTATACAAATATGACAACAGATGTCAGGAAATTCTGTGTATACTCCGTACATTGAATATAAATCATCAGAAGAGGGAGGTATCTATGCAACAGGCACAAGAGAAAAATTTGCGAGACAAGGTGATCGTTGTAGCGGGAGGTACGAGGGGTGCGGGTCGTGGGATTGCTCTTTCATTAGGTGAAGCGGGGGCAACGGTGTATGTTACGGGGCGCAGTGTAAGAGGGCATGCAGCAATGCAAGGGCGTCCTGAGACGATTGAGGAAACTGCGGAGATGGTTACGGCTCGTGGTGGTAAGGGCATTGCAGTGCGCGTTGATCATACTGTTGAAGATGAGGTAAAAGCGCTATTTGAGCGCGTCAAGAGGGAGCAGGATGGGCGTCTTGATGTGCTGGTGAACGATGTTTGGGGTGGTGACGAACTCGCACAATGGGATAAGCCTTTCTGGGAACACTCTCTGCACAATGGATTGCTGATGCAGGAACGCGCGGTTTTCTCGCACATTATTACCAGCTACTATGGAGTACCGTTCATGATTGCGCGGAGCCAGGGACTCATTATTGAGGTTACTGACGGTACGGATTATCATTACCGAGGAAGCCTCTTCTATAGCCTTGCTAAGGTTTCAGCTATTCACTTAGCGGAAGCGATGGCGACAGACTTGCGGAAGTATAACATCACTGCTCTCGCGGTGACTCCTGGCTATCTGCGTTCGGAAGCCATGCTCGATAGGTTTGGTGTTACGGAAGCAAATTGGCAAGATGCGGTCCAACAAGACAAACACTTTATAGCCTCTGAGACACCGTTTTATGTTGGACGAGCGGTAAGGGCACTCGTTTTCGATCCACATGTAGCAGAGAAGGCAGGTAAAACACTGGCCTCATGGGACTTGGCGCTCGAATATGGTTTTACAGATAACGACGGAAGACAGCCTAGTTGGAGCAAATATTTCGGTGAAAATGTTGCAGACACTCTGTAAACATGAAACATTTTTATGTATAAAAACGTGCCAAGGGGGAAGAAGTAAAAACCATAACGAAAAGAGAGGAATGACTATTTATGGCATTTACAGATAAAGTAGCACTCATCACGGGTGCGGGTTCTGGTATTGGTAAGGCTACCGCCGTACTGCTGGCACAACAAGGTGTGAAGGTAGCGGTTGTCAGTCGCACGGCAGACGAGGTGAAGGAGACAGTTGCGGAAATTTCGCGCGGTGGACAGGAAGCACTATCAATTGTCGCTGATATTGCACAGGAAGAGCAGCTCCAGCGTGGGGTGCAGCAGGTCATCGACAAATGGGGCCGTCTTGACATTGTGCTTGCCAACGCAGGTATCAACGGTGTTTGGGCACCAATTGACGAACTCTCGCTTCAAGATTGGTCCAACACGATCAATACGAATTTGACGGGGACATTTTTGACGATCAAGTACGCTGTTCCTTACCTCAAGAAGCAGGGCGGTTCGATCATCGTTACGGCCTCGGTGAACGGTACGCGCGTCTTTAGCAACACGGGTGCCACCGCGTATTCTACGAGTAAAGCTGGTCAGGTTGCGATGACGAAGATGCTTGCCTTAGAACTTGCGCCACAGAACATTCGTGTGAACGTGGTATGTCCTGGCAAAACTGATACTGAGATTGAGGACAACTCGCAACGGAAAAATGTTGACAAGATCAAGTTTCCAGTCGAGTATCCAAAGGGAAATATTCCTCTGGATGGTGGAAAGCCAGCCACAGCCGAACAGGTTGGTGAACTTGTTGTATTCCTGGCTTCAGATGCAGCAAGCCACATCACCGGAACTGAAGTCTGGATTGATGGTGGTTCCTCGCTCGTTCAGGGCTAATACTTACAACGACCAAAAGAGTACGCACAATAGACTCGTTATTGTGCGTACTCTTTTGGTCATCGTTTTGTACGTTCGTAACATGGAACCCCTGGAAGACGTATACTACTCGTGTACTCGCTAAGAGTTCTTTATTTATTACGCCAAAGATGGGGGTGGAGGGGAAACACTGCGGCATACTTCTCTTCCATAACACATGCCTCATCTCACACGTTTCCCTCATCGCATCCTGCTTAGACGTGACAAATCGATTCCATTATCATGACCCACGTGCGATAGCGAACAATCCAACGATGCCAACGATATACAGAATGAGCACGACAAACGAGTCGATACCCATGTTGAGAATTTGGCGACGTGGGCGAAAGATGAGACCATAAATATAGACAGCGGTGAGGAGAATGCCAAGGCTGGCGAGATAGATATCGGTGTTCCTGGCTTGCGGTAGAGCCGATTGACCGGAGAGCAGTGTTGCAAGCAAAAACAGAACAGGTAAGAAAGCGTTGCCACCAAAGATATCACTGAACGCCAGATCATAGTCACCGATTTTTACTGATGTGAGTCCTGTAGCGACCTCTGGTAGTGAGGTAGTCGCGGCAAGAATCGTTGCACCAAATATGACTCCGTTCAGCCCTATATGAGTAGCAAGAGCGTTACCACTCTCCTCTAAGACCACACCTGCTAATAATGTAACCAATGAAGCAATAGCAAATACGATAACAACGCGTGTTGTGCTCTCCTTATCCATCTTGCTCTGACTACTTTCCTTCTTATCAGGGGGAAATGTATCAGGAGCACGTCCCTTCTCTTGCCAGGGTAGATCGGTGCGTGCTTTCCCCACAAGCCATACACCGACGAGCCATGTAAACAAGATCAGCACATCTCCAGGTGCAAGTCGTGCGAAGATCAGCGAACGTGGAAGTTGAGTTCCCATAATTGTGATAACCAGTACCGCAACGACAAGTACACCCTCTAACACAAGTTGCAGTGAGGCAGAACGATAGCTCAGCGCGTCTTTTCCGCGCAGGCCAAACACATCCATGATGACGAGTACAACCGTTTGAATGGCAATACCACCCAAAATGTTGCCAATAGCAATACCAAGATTGTGGGTAAGGCCAGCGGTTGCCGTAATTGCAATCTCTGGCAGGTTTGTAGCAACAGCAAGGAAGAGCAGACCACCAAGTGCCTGACCTAACCCTAGACGTGAGGAGAGCACATCGGTGGTGTTGGAAAGCTGTATACCAGCAACCCACACCGCGACAGCTCCTCCGATAAATATAAGAATGAGTACAAAGAGAGGAAGCGATTGAAACATAGAGTATCCTATATATCAGAGAGATATCTAACCCCATTGACTCCAACTCACTCATAGAAGAGCCTGCAAAGCGGGTGGGCGGCATCACAGGGTTTGCCCCATTGACTCCAACTCACTCGTGAAGCACCGTGGTGGGCGGCATCACAGGGGCAAGCCCTGTCACTACGATAGACGGAGTTGCGTGGCTCCACCACGTCGTGGCCGTGGCGCGGTCAGCAGAGGAGTGACAGGGCTTGTCCCTGTCACTCCTCTGCTGACCGCGCCGATTGATGAATGAGTTGGCTTCAATGATCTAACCTTTGTCATTATAGCATAACACCAGATTACCTACCTGTATGTAACTACCTAAATAAGTAGAGTATAATCGCAGTCACATAGTATATGAACGTGCCATAACGTATCTTGTAGTTAGAAGATGGCACACTCTTCCGCATGGGGGTCGAAGGCGAGATACGCCGTGAGCTTCTCGAAATGGACCAGCTAGAAGCTGTTAGAGGATAGACTCAAAAAGTTGCTGTAAGAGGTGGGGCTGATGTAGTGTTCTGTTACCTTTGATACTCGTAGGGAACCACATTATGCGGTTTGACAATGTAGGGACCGATAATGCTATTTAATAAATACCGCGGATCGTCACCTGTAGGGACCGATGTATCACGTCCTTTGTCTCAATCGACATGTTTACAGGATGTGGAATACGTTTCTACACTCTCCGACATTCCTGCTTGCCAAAAGGACGTGATACATCGGTCCCTACAGGGCTTTGACACGTCCTTCGACATTCCTGCTTGCTAACAAGGACGTGATACATCGGTCTCTACATGATATAATAAGCCCATCAAAAGGGAGGAAGAAAGATATAGACGTATGACGTATAATCCAGAAATACATGACCGACGTTTCCCACGACTAAAAAACTACGATTACAGCCAACCTGGGACATACTTTGTTACTATCTGTATTCAAGACCGCAAAAAGATGTTTGGCGAGATTGTTGAAGATGCGATGCACTTGAGTGCCATAGGGGAAACTGCCCAATATCTATGGAAGGATATGCCCAATCATTTTACGGGCATTGAACTCGATCTCTATGTTTTTATGCCGAACCATTTTCATGGCTTAGTAACCTTTATTGATGCATCATCCTCACACGATACTAAGCCTGCACGCCCATTAAGCCAAGTTGTCAGAACATTCAAAGCTCTTACATCACGTTATGTACACGCGGCAGGGATTCCTGAGTTCCAGTGGCAGCAAAAACATTGGATTCCATTATCCGTAACCAGAAGCACTTAGATATCGTCCGTCAGTACATTGTCAACAACCCTGCAAAATGGGCTCTCCATCCTATGAGGGGTTCATGAAAATGTAGGGGAGACCCTTGCGGTCTCCCTGTTTCCCCTCATAGGATGGAGAGCCGCAAAATGGACATTAGACAAATTATATTTGTAAGGACGCACCTGTGGTACTGATAACATGACACAGAGCAAACTTTTTGAACATTCGTACTAAAAGCGGCAGTGCAGAGGGCGGCAGCCCTCTGCCGGGGTCTGGAGTGTCCCCACAAACCTCTTTTCTTTCTTTTTGCGCACCGCCTGCGGCGGCACGAGAAGAGAGGAACAATCAGGGACCCCAGTGGGGGCGGCTACCCCTCACAACCCCGCTTAGCAGGCTCGTCAAAGCTCATGGAACAGGCGGTTCAAAAATTTGCTTTGGGTCATGACTTTTTCATGTACAACCAAGGAGCAGAGCTAACTACTCACGCCTTTACACATCGTTGTGCTTAAACGCCTCGAACGAAGGATAAACACGAATGCGCGTCTGTCCTATCACAACCTCCTGTTCTAAATGTAGAGATGCGGGTAGTGCTAGAGGAGTGTCCTTGACTAGTTTGTTGTACAGCGACTGAATTGGATTAGCATCAACTGCCCCAAACGCTTTTCCATGCACAAGGCATAGCACTTGCGACCATGTACCCCATGCGGCCCGCACATCGAAAGGTGGCCCATCAAAAAAGTGTGCGAGGTAGCGGCCTACCACGAAGATGTAAACTTTTTGCGCTTTGAACCGCTTTATCCGCGTTGAATCGAGACGCTCAAGTAGCGCATTCGCGCCGTTGCGCTTTATCCATTCGCTGGAAGCAATCACTTGCTTACTCGCTGCATAAAAGTAGTCGCGTTGTCGCATGCGTTCCTGCTGAGAGTAGGCAAAGGGGTCTTGCGACTTGAGTTCAAACAGGGCTAAGGCTCCCGTTTTGCGATCAAAGATGAGTGCATCTACATCTGTTGTGAGTGTACCCTTTACACCTCTTAACTCCACATGTCCAACGCTTCGTGAAAAGCGTTTGTCAGCAAACAGCGTATATACATCCTGGCGAAATATCTCTTCACGTAGCTGCGATGCTGTATGATACTCATAGGAGTATTTTCGCTTCAACTCGCGTGTAAGAAAGAATAATGGCTGTGTAAACAGACCTGACAGCAACACTACCCGGTGTTGCTCATCAAGACGGATAAGTGGAGCAGCGGGAACCTCTGCTACTGAAGAGTGATACGAGATATTCTCAGCATCTAACGTGTACGCATCTAGTGCAAGACGAACAGTTGCACTATCCAGAGCCAGCGTTGCCGCAAGTGTTTTTATAAGCAAGGTATCGTTATGTCGCATTGTTACATATGACTGTAACGTATGCGGAAGATGAGAATTGAGAACAATTTGGCACGCATCAAGATGTTTCAGAGCTAAGCCAAGCAGCGTACTGAGTACATCGCGATAAACAGCGAATGTACATCCCCCGATAGATGCAGCAGAAGGATACGTAGTGTAAGGAACCATTTTCTTGGCGTGTAGCACACCAAGACGATGATAATAACCATCAATCGTTCGTGCAGTTGCGTATAGATTGCATGCTTGCCCATCCCACTGTGATACAAAGGCTGCAAGCTGTTGTAGTATATGTATCCTCTCTATTTGGAGTGCATGCATTTCAGAAGCGTATGTCTGCTGAAGAAACTGTGTCCACGCTGCGAGATCCTCAAGCTCCCGCCACTCGGTGGACATTCTTTTACTAGCAATCCAGACACTGTAGTTGGTATCATTGCCTTGTTGCATACTCATAAAGCCAGTGTCACAATAACTTAGAATACGCTCTGCCTCAACGAGACGACTACATTCTTGAAGTGTGGAGTTAGCCCACATATTTAACGTGTCAGTAGATGTACTTGCCTGGCTATCTTGCGTCGAGAAACACAGAGAGAGTGCTTTCTGTAAGCCAGGGAGATAGAAAGATGAAGCATGTGCGTTATTGTGCTGTATTTCAAGATAGCGCAGATTGCTGGCATGAACAAGGGCAAGCAGGCCACGTTGTCTATCAAAGGCAAATGTGCGCTGTAGGTACTCGTGTTGTTTCTTGAGCAGTTGACGTAACTGCTCTTGTTTGAGAGAGAAATGCATCTTCGCTCCTCTATTATGTATGTGCTAGGAAAAGGGAACAGTCAGATATGACCAGCGACAAGTAGGATTGTCTTTCGGTTCATACAACCAGATATGGGTTATGCTGATGTATTTCCTAGCACACTGGCGAAGACATGAGTTTAGTGTACCTCCTGAATTTTATGATTGTAATATATCACCTGGAACTAGTCGCCCACCATCTCTCCGCGTAGGAATGTATTGACAGCAGCGTTGAATTGCCGCGGTTGATCAAACATGGCGACATGAGCTGCGTGTTTAAGCGTCAAGAGACGAGCGTTGGGGAGTGCTTCACGTAACATAGGTCCAAGTGATGGCGGGACAAGAGTGTCGTTTTCACCCCATATGAGCAGGACGGGCTCCGTAATCATTTTGACCTCTTCACTCATGTCGAGCGAGATAAGGTCTCGTGTTGCTCTTAACAGAGTGATTGGGTCAGCACGTAAGCTATCATAAGCCAGAATAGGGAAGAAGCGCGGCGTGAGATAGCGTGCAGCTCCCAACAAAGGTCCGGTATAGCCCAGAACGCTGCGCGCGTGTGCTTTAAAGGCGGGATCAACGAGTACAAGCCGTAAAACAATATCAGATCGATGGGCTGCAATCCACATACAAATATAGCCACCCATCGAATGTCCAATCAGGTGGGTCTGCTTCAACCCTATGGCATCCATCCACGCTAACAACCAGTCTCCAGCTTGCTGCAACACAAAATGCCCACGCTTACGGCTCCTCGCTCCAAAACCTGGTAGATCGACAAGATAGACCTTGTAGTGTTGTGCCAGTCCTGGCACATTGCGTCTCCACCACAGCGTGGAACCAGACAATCCATGCACAAGCACAATAGGCTCGCCCTCGCCCGCTATCTGATAGCGCACAGTATAACGGCCCACCTGTACAGTATATAGGGATATTTTGACCATAAAAATCCTTTGCTGAATACTTGTATACTGAAGCTCTTACAGAGTATCATAATACAAGAGCAAGCCATAAATTTTTACCTCTTACCCTTGACTTTGTGCATTAGGCCATGCTAATATCCGAGTATATAAGTATGATATCCACACGACCTGCTAAGCTTCATGTGAGAGTGCGGGTGCGTTCAGATATTTTCTAATTCAAGAAACTTGCTACAATGGGCAGGAGAGGTTTTCAAATGACTCAGGCACCTTCACTTCGTATCGCGAAACTTGTATTGCGCATACTACTAATATCGGCTGCACTGCTTGTAGCCTCTATGTTTGTATGGCAAGGCATCACTGCATCAGGTGCGCCAGACCCAACGCTTCCACACACAGATGCTAAGGTTGCAGTTCTTGATACGGGAATACTAGTCTTTCGTGAAGGGTTAGAGTGTATCCTGGTAATCTCTGCCGTTGTCGCTAGTATGATGGGGTCCAACCAAAAGCATAGGCGTCCTATCGCCGCTGGCGTTGCAATTGGCTTCGTTGCGACAGTGATTACCTGGTTTGTTGCAGTTGGGATTGTCAACGACTTGTCACAGAACATTTCTGCCCTTCAAGTGCAGGCGGCAACAGGACTACTTGCTGTAGTTGTGCTACTTACTGTGATGAACTGGTTCTTCCACAAAATTTATTGGACTGGCTGGATTTCGATGCACAACCGCAAGAAGAAAGAACTTTTGCAGAGTGCCAAGAATCCAGCAGGCTCAGCAGCGAAGGTACTATGGGGATTAGTTCTGCTTGGCTTTGCTTCATTCTACCGTGAAGGCGTTGAAGTGGTTCTCTTCCTACAAAGCTTCCGCTTGCGCATGGGTAACACAATTGTCCTGGAAGGCGTTATCCTGGGATTGGTCCTCACGAGCCTGATTGCCATTTTGAACTTTGTGGCGCATCGCCGCTTGCCCTATAAGAAAATGCTTGTTGTGACTGGGGTTATGCTGGGTGCGGTACTACTTATCATGGTTGGTGAACAAGGTCAAGAGATGCAACTCGCACATTGGATTCCAACTACTCCTATTCCGCAACTACGATGGATTCCATCGTGGATGGGGTTGTGGTTCTCGGTATACCCAACAGTCGAGACATTAGCATTCCAGGCCCTTGCTGCTATTGCAGTTATCGGCTCCTACTTCCTGGCTCGCTATCAAAAAGTTTGGTTGCCAAAACGACGTGGTGAGACGCCAGCGCAGGTTGCCGAGGAAGCACCAGTGGAGCGAGAGGCTGTCGAAGTCTAGTAAGTTAATAGGTTTTTGAATGTCGAATGGGGCATGACAGGGGGCGACATGATAGGGGCAAACCCTGTCACTACGATACACGAGGTCGCATGGCAAGCCACGCAGTGGCAGACCGTATCGTAGTGACAGGGCTTGCCCCTATCATGTTCCCTACCCGCTCTGCCGACTCTTCTAGCCGTTCGTTGGACTCAATGGGGCAAGCCCTGTCATGTTCCCTACCCGCTCTGCCGGCTCTTCTAGCCGTTCGTTGGTGTCAATGGGCTTGCTCATGTTATGCTTCATACCTGACTTTCGAGAAGCTTTAGCTCAAGAACTACAAAGGATTGTTTTTTTCGGCTCAATGCAGTATGCTTTTGAGGACATATTATATGTAAGCAAAATCAGCAAACACGTGATTAACACAGGCTGCAAGCTGCAAAGTAATATGTACACACACTCTTTTCGAGAAACATTTGCTGATAGGTCGAAAGGACGATATTGCTATATGATGTTCTTTGCGCTAAGTAACGCTGTGGATAGTGGGTATGCAACTCCTGTGAGTTAACGTTACATTGCATCTGTCGATGCTAGAGCATTCTCTTTTGTAAAAGGGCTATACAGCTTTACATCACGTTTTCTCTACGCAGTAACTCCACACTACGCCTCATAACGAACGTAATTTTTTCTTTGTTTGAGGTTTTCTCCAAATGCTCTGCTCAACATCCCCGCGTTACTCCTCCACTTGCCTTCTGTTGCATTATACGTTTCCGGGGGATACTATGCGCAAATTCGGGGCCTCTTTCATTTATATCATGCTGAGCGGAGCGTCGTCGCTTTTCTATTCTATGCTCCTTACTGTCGAGCTTGTTTACCTCATTAAGACAGTAGGATTCAACCCATTACAACTGGTGCTCATCGGCACTATACGACAATCTACATCTTTCCTGTTTCAGATACCAACTGGTATCCTAGCTGACATATATAGTCGCCGTTGGGCAGTCGTGTTGGGCATCCTTCTAGTTGGTACAGGCTATCTCGTAGAAGGCTCATTTTCCGCGTTCACTATTGTATTCGCAGCACAGGTAATCTTGGGTCTTGGTGCCACGATCATGGATGGTGCCGATGCTGCGTGGATTGCTGATGAGGTCGGCACGGAACATGTGGGGCTGGTGTACCTACGTGCCGCACAGGTCGGTTCTCTAGCTTCATTGTTTGGTATTGCCATCAGTGCTGTCCTTGTGAATGTGCGTCTCAACTTACCGCTCGTTCTAGGGGGTAGTCTCTTCATCGCTCTAAGCATTCTCCTAGCTTTAGTGATGCCAGAGCAACACTTCACACCTGCATCTCATGAGGATCGCAACACCCTTCAACAGGTAAGTCATACACTACAAGACGGTGTGCGATTGATATGTCTGCGTCCGGTGTTGCTCACCATCTTGGGTGTTGCCGGATTCTCCGGAGTGTTCAGCGCAGGATTCGACCAGCTCTGGAATTACTACTTGCTGCATTACTTTACCTTCCCTGCTCTAGGAGGACTTACGTCTGTCACTTGGTTTAGCATCATTGAGGCTGGCATTGTAATAACTAACTTTTGTGGTATCACGGTTGCCAAACGCTACGTCGATACAAAGAGTCATCGATCAGTGATTATTGCGCTATTCATTGGAGATGGTATAGCGATAGCAAGCGTTATTGGATTTGCACTTGCTGGTCAATTCGTTCTGGCTCTAGTTGCATTCTTTCTGTTCACGACGGCTAGGGGACCACATTCATCTCTAAAGCAAATTTGGATGAACCATAATCTCGACTCCAGTGTACGAGCAACAATGTTCTCTCTGCAAGGGCAAGTCAACGCTCTTGCTCAAATTGTCGGCGGCCCTGTGCTGGGGATAATCGCTACGGGGATTAGTGCACGCACAGCATTGATTGTAGCAGGGCTCATTCTTGTTCCTACACTGCTTCTCTACGCCCACACGATGCGTAGCAACAAACCCTTATCGGTTTCTAGTGAGCCAGAGACGCAATCACCCATTCCGCTAAGCTAACAAACGGGCTTGTTTTATTATTGATGTACAACGTTAGTAAGATGGTAAACTAAACACTGACCAAATACATATGTTAAGAGAATAAGGAGAAATGATGTTTGTAACTTCACCTGATGGTACACGAATTGCTTACGATGTGGAAGGAAATGGACCGGCCTTGCTGTTGTTACAAGGCTTCCAAGAAGGGCGGCAAATCTGGCATGAAGTTGGATATGTTAAGCAACTTAGTCGGGAGTTTACCGTCATCACAATGGATCGTCGCGGTATCGGTGAAAGCGATATGCCTACACAGCCAGAAATGTACACAGTCGAAAAAATGTTGAGTGATATTTATGCTGTCCTTGATGCATGTAACGTAGATCGTTTCTCGTTGTGGGGACACTCTTTTGGCGGGTCAATCAGCCTTCAACTAGCTGTACGGTCTGAACGCGTCCTACGTGCCGTTGTTGCTGGAAGTTTTTTTGGACGCGTCTATTCTGAACAACGCGTTAATGAACTGGTAGGCTGGTGGGAGAGCGTGCTAGCAGCACAACATGAGGGAAACCTGGAAAGTCTCGGTATTGATGCAGATGAGCAAGAGTACATTCAGCAAATAAATATTCCTGCTACTATTGCCTGTTGGCATGCATTGACGGCGTGGCCTATTATAGAGCCGCAAGAGGTACACTGTCCTACAATCATCTATTCTGGCTCAAACGACTGGCGTGTCACAAAGCCTCTACAGGAGCGCGAGAAGGATATTGAGGCGGCTGGCATCCAACTTCATATCTTCAATGATATGGATCACGAGGAAGAGTTGAGCAAGATAGACGTGGTTTTGCCGCTGGCGCAATCATTCCTTAAAGGCTCCATGCTGTAAATGATAGAAATGTCAAGGAGGGCATAACAGGAGGCTTATCCTGTTATGCCAACAACTATCTTAGAATGTTTGTGAAAAGCTCACCAACTTTACAACGAAATCCTGGCAAGAGTGTTGTCTCTAACACATCGTTTTCCGTGAGCGTTCTGTTCAGTGTCAATACAGCATTTTCGCGTTGATACACTTCAAGACGACGCTCTTGCCAGTTCACAACCCAATATTCTTCGGCGCCACGACGCGAATACAACTTGAGCTTGGTTTCTCGGTCTCGCCGCTTGTTCTCTGGTCCTGGTGAGAGGATTTCAATCACCAATTCCGGGCAGGAGTGAAATTTTCCGTCAGTTTGTAGCGCTTCAACATAACGCTCGTTACTAATCCAAACCACATCTGGCACTACCGCGTTGTCATTCGTGAAAATGACGCCTGGAGTACCAACGGTGAAGCCAAGTTGTGTTTGAACGCTCCACAAATCTAGCAAAGAAGCTATTCTCGTACTCACAAGTTGGTGCTGCATATCGGGTTGTTTTGACACGTACAGCTCTCCATCAATAATTTCGTACCGACTCCCGTCGTCTGGTAAAAGCTCCACGTCATCTACTGTCCAGCGTAGTGTATCCATAAGTATCTTCTCTCTGATGTAGCATCGACGTTTTCTACCTCTACGGCAGTGCATCAATTATAACATACGAATAAAGAATGTTGCGACTTTTTATCCTTCTATTGAATCCTTTGCCGCGAGGTTGCCCCTCCACCACTCCCATCTTTGGACGTAATGAATTAAGCCCCTACACGCCGCGGATTGCTAATATAAACGATGTGAGTACGACGCTGACGAGCGAACCGGCGATGACCTGCCCCAGAGTGTGACGACGCAAGACGACGCGCGACCAGCATACTGCTACGAGTAAGACGAAGAGAGGAAGCAGTATACTTCCATATAATGCAGTTAAGAAAGTTGCGGCTGCAGCTAGCGATGAGGCGTGAATGCTAATCTTCCACCATAGCGTCACTATCATCATTACGACGCCGCTCACAATCGTTATGAGCAAAAGTGTTTGCAGATTCTTTGGTCCATGTATGAAAAAGAGTGTAGCTAAGCCAACAAGAGCTGAGGAGATGCCAAAGAGAAAAGGACCAACGCGTTGTGAGCGCACACTCACGTCGGAGTCGGTAAATTTTCCCACTCGCACTCCAACAAGCACGTACACCGTAGGCCCAAAACTTAGGAAGAAAAGGACAACAAAGGCATACAGGAAAGCAGTAAGTATGCTTTGAGCGTGATAAAGCGCGACAAGAAAAACAAATGGCAACGAGACGGTTATGGGTGAGAGAATAATTGAGACGTAGTGCGCAACACCTACACGCCTAGGGTTTGGTATTTCTAACGTTGAAAGCGGGGGCGATGCGGGTGTTGTAGGCACGGATTGAGTACTCTCGTCGAGAGCAAGATCATCAGACATACTCCTCCTTATAGCAACACTTGATGAGCGACAATGGAATAGCCTAGAACTTTGCTAGCAACACTACTGAAAGCCTCTGCATCGCCACTACACCAGACATTGAGAGTTCCTATATCGGTGTTCACCTCGAAAGGACGGACAAGAGACTCGGTTTCCAGTACAGCACGAGTACGACGTGCGACTGCTGCTCCACTATCAATAACCAGTACATTTTCACCCGCAACTTGCTCAATCGCGGTACGCATTGCTGGAAAATGCGTACAACCCAGCACAAGGACATCAATATTTTGTGAGAGCAGAGGATGCAAGACATGTTGCAGTGTCTCCTCAACCACTGGCCCATTCAGTTCGCCATGCTCAACCAGCGTCACGAGTTCTGGACAGCCAACCGCGTAAACCTGCACGCCTGCCGCGAAGTCTTCGATCAGGTGATGCAGGTATGCTGCTTTCACCGCTTGATTTGTAGCCGCAACACCAATACGCCCACGCCTTGTCGCACGTGCGGCTGGCTTTACAGCGGGCACAACACCCACAAATGGTACATCGAAGGTCGAGCGTACCGCATTCAGCGCGGCTTGTGATGCTGTGTTACATGCTATTACAATCAACTTGACGCCCTTATGAATGAGAAAACGGCACGCATTTGTGGTTAATTCCGCAATCTCAGCATCGCTACGTACACCATAAGGACAATGTGCAGTGTCACCAATGTAAATGTAATCCTCTTGTGGAAGTTCTTGGCGCAGTGCTGATAAAATTGTCAGTCCACCCGCGCCAGAGTCAAAAACACCAATTGGAGCCAAGGCTTTTTCCACTCTTACATGCTTGGTATCATGCAAGGCATGCATGCTACGTTCGGCATCGCGTCCAGGATACACCTCTGATGACTCCTCGTCCAAGTTCCATTGTTGCATATCTTTTTTGTCTCTATTCAGCACTACGAAATTCGTGTTGTTCCCCAAATACATGACGCATCGCATCGCTGATCTCGCCGAGCGTTGCGTACGCCTCCACCGCGGCGATAATGAGTGGCATCAGGTTTTCTGTACCAGCGGCTCCTTGTTCGAGTGCATGCAGTTTTTGCTGCACAGCTTCATTATCGCGTCTCTGACGCAGTGCTACAACGTTCGCCGCTCGCTGCTTGCCCATCTCGACATCCATGCGCAAAAGTTCTGGTCGAACATCTTGCTCAATCATGAAGCGGTTGACACCAACTACAATAGCCCGTTGCTCTTCTAAGGCTAATTGGTAGTCATACGCAGCCTGCTCGATCTCGGCCTGCATAAAGCCATGCTCAATCGCATGAACACTACCACCAAGGGCATCGATTTTTTCGATATATTCCCATGCTTGCTTCTCGATCTCGTTGGTTAGATACTCTACATAGTACGAACCAGCAAGTGGGTCAACTGTATCGGCTACTCCCGTCTCCAGAGCAAGTATTTGTTGTGTACGCAATGCTACTCGTGCTGATTCCTCGGTGGGAAGTGAGAGCGCTTCATCTTTCGAGTTCGTATGTAGTGATTGGGTACCACCCAATACAGCAGCTAATGCCTGAAATGACGTACGTACAATATTATTATCGGACTGTTGTGCTGTCAGCGTTGAACCGGCGGTCTGGGTGTGAAAGCGGAGCATCATCGAGTGCGGGTCTTGTGCATGAAAGCGCTCTTTCATGATATGCGCCCACATGCGACGCGCGGCGCGGAACTTGGCAACCTCTTCAAACAGGTTGTTGTGGCTATTGAAAAAGAAAGAGAGTTGACCCGCGAAACGATCCACATTGAGACCAGCATTGAGTGCAGCTTGCACATAGCTCATCGCATTAGAAAGCGTGAATGCAACCTCTTGTACAGCCGTTGAGCCTGCTTCACGAATATGGTAGCCGCTGATACTGATCGTATTCCAGCGCGGCACCTGCTCACCACAAAAATGAAAAACATCGGTAATGATACGCATTGAGTGCTCTGGTGGATAAATATAGGTGCCGCGTGCAATGTACTCTTTAAGGATATCGTTTTGCACAGTCCCGGAAAGCTTTCTTGGCTCAATGCCCTGCTTTTTCGCCACTGCGATATAGAGCGCGAGCAGAATACTTGCGGTGGCGTTGATCGTCATAGAGGTACTGATACGATCAAGAGGCAGACCATGGAGTAGCGTTTCCATATCTTCCAGACTAGAGATTGAGACGCCAACCTTGCCAACTTCCCCTTCGGCTAGAGGATGATCGGCATCATAGCCCATTTGTGTAGGCAGGTCGAAGGCGACGGAGAGTCCTGTTGTTCCCTGTGCAAGCAAATAATGATAGCGTTTATTCGACTCTTCTGCTGTCGCGAAGCCTGCATATTGACGCATTGTCCAGAAACGGGAGCGATACATGCCAGGGTGGATGCCGCGTGTGAAGGGGAACTCGCCAGGGTAGCCGAGCTTTTCTTGCATATCGACATTTTGAAGGTCGTCGGCAGTTGCGGCACCAGGTATCTCGATATTTGAACTTGTCACGAATTTTTTCTGGCGCTCTTGCGTCTTTTCCTGTGCTGCCTGTGCCGTTGTCTCACGCCACTCTGCTGTAGACTTACTTACCTGCTGGTCCATTCCATGGCTCCCTTCTTTACATCTTCCAAAGAATTATAGCATACCGCAGATAGAAGGTTTATTCGCCAGCAGTGATAACGACCAGCACCTCGCCTTGATCGACGGTCTGTCCTTTGTTGACACGTATCTCTTTAATGGTGCCAGCGATGGGTGAGGACAGGTCGTTCTCCATCTTCATTGCTTCAAGCACAACCACTGTTTGACCAGCTTCAACGGTTGCGCCCTGCTCTAGTGGCGCACTAACCACGAGGCCGGGCATTGGTGCTTGTACACTTGCTTCACCAGTGGTAGCAGTTGACCGTGCCAGGCCAGCAAGCAGTTTTGCACGCTCATCCTCGACATTGACCTCGAAACGCTGATCCGCAACCTGTATTTCATAGGTCTCGCTGCCTTTTTGATCGGCTTTTGTGACGCGGCGTGCAAATATTTCGTATGATTTGCCCTCGATAATGAGGCTATAAAGTCCGCCTTCACTCACAATACCCTTGCTATCCGCGTTTAGTGGTGCGATGAATTGCCAGTTAATAGCACGCGTGACGCCATCTAGGGTTACAGACTGTTGTCCCTCTCCCCCAGCATTGATACGATACGTTTGCTTATTTACAGTAGTGATGTAAGCCAAGTTTGTGTACCTCTTTATGTTGTGTACTTTATGGCATTATAGCATCTGTAGGTCCTTGAGTATGAATGGAAGAACGAAAAACAGTCAGGGCTGTTGCCAAGTCGTAGAGGAGTGACAGGGCTTGTCCCTGTCACTCCTCTACGACTTGGCAACAGCCCTGGAAAAACAGTTCTCTACACTTGACATCATCCTCTGTATGTTCTATTATAGACTTATGGAGTCTGTAATAGAAAGGAGAGAGGCATGAAGTATTCACACGCGACCAATTATGCGCTCCACACCATGCTGTATTTTGTGGCTCTCCCTCTTGGGAAAACCATCGGTGTCCAGCAATTGGCCGAGTTTCAGGAACTTTCCCCGACGTATCTCTCCAAGATTTTGACCAAGCTCGTGAAGGCGGGCATGATCGAATCTACTCCTGGCATCAACGGAGGATACAAGCTGACGAGAAACAAAGCGGATCTTTCTTTTTTGGAGGTCATTCATGCCATTGAAGGGACTGCCTCGTTGTTTCACTGTGGTAGCGGGCTTACTCATCAAGGGTGCTTGATTCAGGAAGTGATGACCAATGCAGAACGACAGATGGAAGATTACCTCAAAGAGCGCAAGCTCGTTGAACTTGTTGGACAAGTAGGCGATGTGAACGCGCTTGTGTGAAAGAGCATGCGTGTTTTTTTACAGTAATTATAGATATTAAGAGTCTATAAAGTCTTTTATGAGAAAGGAAATTCATCCTATGGTAGTTGACTGTGCCATTATTGGCGGTGGACCGGCGGGTTTAAATGCTGCGCTTGTCCTGGGCCGAGCCAAGAGAAATGTTCTAGTGTTTGACGATAACCAGCCGAGAAATGCTGTGACACAGGAGACGCATGGATTTCTGACACGAGACGGAGTGACACCAGACGAGTTTAGACATCTGGCGCATCAGGAAATCAGCATGTATCCTTCAGTTGAATTCCGACAGACCCAGATTACTGATGTGAGCAACCATGAGAGCTTGTTTGAACTTGTCGCGGACAACAGCGCAGTCTTTCACGCCAGAACCATCATCCTTGCCACTGGCCTGAAGGAGACCCTTCCCGCAATAGACGGGATTCACGACTATTACGGGAGAAGTCTCTTTAGCTGTCCCTATTGCGATGGATGGGAACTCAAGGATCGGCCTCTTGTCGTCATCTCCGAGGGAGAACACACCTTCCATTTGGCGAAAACCATCTGGAATTGGAGTCGGGATGTGCTAGTATGTACAAACGGTCATCACGTCCTGACACAAGAGCAAAAAGGAACGCTCCAGAGGAAAGAGATCCAGGTGGTTGAAGACCCCATCACGACTCTTGTTGGAAAGAAGGGAATGCTGGAGCAGGTGGTGTTTGCGACGCATGAGGAAAGCAGACGTTCAGGTGGCTTCGTGACCCCGCAATGGCTTCAGGCTTCTTCTTTTGGCGCACTGCTTGCGTGTGACCTGAATGCTATGGGTGGTACCGTGACTGATAATTTTGGGAGAACTACGGTAAAAGGGGTCTATGCCGCTGGTGAGGTGATTGTCCCCTCTCAACTGATTATGGCCGCCGCCCAGGGAAGTATGGCCGCCGCAGGCGTGAATATGGATTTAATCGAAAGCGAGTTTCTGTAACAGAGGAGAGGGACTGTCTCTGTGGTCGGTGTAGCAATATTGCTACACCGACCACGTCTCTTCCGCTTTCACTTCATCTCTTTTGCTGGCAAAATAGCCACTAGCATTCTGCCAACTACTGTTGTTGTTTCGCACTCCACCACGCCTCGGATCAATTAGGACTCTCTTTTCGAGAAAACTGTCAGACACGCTGTTATTATCAACGAAAAATTGGGAAAACACCGGGTAATTTTCTCGCTTGAGACAGGTAAATAAGAAAGAAACATGCTGAATAGGTAAATGCTTCTTGACAATCACTAGAAAATGAGCTATATTCGGAATACTGACCGATATTAATTCTGTAGTCCCCCTTACTTCAGCATCTGGCCAAACTCTCTTGGTGTTCCAATACACCAGGTATGCAAGAGAGAAAAAAGGAGATGTTATGGATGCACATTCTCGTGGTGCTCTGAGGCACCGGAAACCCGTTCAACGACTGATTGGATTGACCATGCTACTCTGTTGTATGGTCGGACTCTTCACAGC